>OBYZ01000048.1_pt1 | contig 154407 bp, 151 predicted proteins | sample 1501501 | NCBI WGS metagenome assembly OBYZ01 (sample SAMEA2580213, study PRJEB22360) | human gut metagenome | biome: human gut; feature: human-associated habitat; material: faeces | place: Denmark | collected 2008/2010
TCGCCCAGCAACCAGCAACAGGGGGGCCCCCCCCCCCGCCGATACGGCTGGCAGCTACCTGCTGACCAACCAGAATCTGCGCTTCACCAATATCAACTGGACCTTCTTCATCGCCGCCGGTGCGCTGACCGTGGTCTGCCTGATCGTGTATATCGCCGTCAAGAAACGGTATTGGTTCTGGTAATTATAACTGTGCGTAATAAAACCTCCCGCTCATTCGAGTGGGAGGTTTTGTGTTTATCGGAAGTTCTTGACAATCAAAATACAATGTGATATGATTTTGATATCAGAAAGAAACTTCCGAACCCTGTAAAGGAGGGACATTTTATGGAAGAGAAGATCTTACAGACCAAGAAGAACGGCATGACCATGCTTCTGCTGACCCTGCTGGGTTATGTGGCCGCGGTTGTGGTGGGCGGCATCGGTTTTGTAATGCTGTATACCACCTTCCTGGGTTTTATCCCGCTGGCGATCGCTGTCATCTATGCCATCATCGGTATTTTCCTGTTCGCGGGCCTGAAAGTCCTCAAGCCCGAGGAAGCGCTGGTGCTGACCCTGTTCGGTGATTACATCGGCACCCTGAAGGGGGAGGGCTTCTACTGGGTCAATCCCTTCTGCACTGCCGTCAACCCGGCTGCGGGCACGGTTCTGAGCCAGAGCGGTGATGTTCAGCAGCGCCCTGTGGTGCAGGCTGACCGTGAGAAGGACGGAAAGAAGATCTCCCTGAAGGTGATGACCCTGAACAACTCCCGCCAGAAGATCAACGATTGCCTGGGCAACCCGGTGGAGATCGGCATTGCGGTCATCTGGCGGGTGACCGACACCGCCAAGGCCGTGTTCAATGTGGACAACTACAAAGAATACCTGTCCTTGCAGTGTGACAGCGCTCTGCGCAACGTGGTGCGCATCTACCCCTACGATGTGGCTCCCAACGTGGACACCACCGGCGACGGTGTGGCCGACGAGGGCAGCCTGCGCGGCTCCTCGGAAGTGGTGGCAAAGCGCATTCAGGACGAGATCCAGAAGAACGTCACCGCCGCCGGGATCGAGATCATCGAAGCCCGCATCACTTATCTGGCTTACGCCCCCGAGATCGCAGCGGTCATGCTGCAGCGTCAGCAGGCAAGCGCCATCATTGATGCCCGTAAGATGATCGTGGACGGTGCCGTGGGCATGGTGGAGATGGCGCTGGATCGCCTGAGTGAGAACAAAGTGGTGGAACTGGACGATGAGCGCAAAGCGGCAATGGTCTCCAACCTGCTGGTGGTGCTCTGCGGCAACCGTGACGCGCAGCCCATTGTGAACAGCGGCAGCCTGTACTGATGGCAGAGCCGAAAAAGCAGATCCCACTGCGCCTGAATGCGAAGCTCTACGATGCCCTTGCCGCATGGGCTGAGGATGACTTCCGCTCGGTGAACGGGCAGATCGAGTATCTGCTCACCGAGTGTGTGCGTCAGCGCAAAAAGAACGGCAAGTACGTCTCTGACCAGATCGACGTGCCGCCCGAACTGGATATCAAGTAAAAGAACGACCCTCTCAGTCAAAGCCTGTTGGCTTTGCCAGCTCCCCCGAAGGGGGAGTCTATCGCTGGCCTGGGATAAAGGCAGCATAGCCTCGCCCTTCGGGAGAGGTGGCATTGCGAAGCAATGACGGAGAGGGTCGTTCCTTATTTAATTCGTATGCTCGCTCCACCCGCTGGAGGTGACCACTTCGCCATCGGTGGTGCACCAGAGGGCTTCCACGCCGTCCAGCGATTCCACGAGCTGCTTGCCCTCTTCCAAAGGCAGGCAGAACAGGCCGGTGGTCAGGCAGTCGGCCACACCGGAGTCCGGAGCAAGCACGCTCACGCCGTTAAAGTAGGCGGCGGGCCAGAGGGTGGCCGGGTCGATGAGGTGGTGATAGCGCACACCGTCCACAACGTAGTAGCGCTGGTAGTCGCCGCTGGTCACAAGGGAAAGGTCACTCATCTTGACGGCGGCTACAGTGGAGCTGCCGTTGGTGTAGACCTCGGAGGAGTTCCACGGGTTTTCCACGCCGCCTACCCACTGGGAGCCGTCCGGCTTGGTGCCGATGGCCCGCAGGTTGCCGCCCACGCTGATGAGGGCACTGGTCAGGCCCCGGGCTTCGGCGGCCTGTGCGGCCTGCTCCACGGCGTAGCCCTTGCCCACGCTGCCCACGTCCAGCGACATGGCCGGGTCGGCCAGATAGACCGTTTTGGCATCTTCATCAATGATGAGGTTGGCAATATCGCAGTGCTGTGCGGCGGCATCCAGCTCTTCCTGCGTGGGCAGCTGGTTATTGCTGTCGTTGTCATCGGCCAGTGCGGCCTCGCGGTAGTTGTGCCAGATGTTCAGCACACTGCCCAGCGCAATGTTCAGCTTGCCGCCGGTGGTGTCGTACATGGTCTGGGCCAGCTCCAGCATCCCGAGGATCTTGTCATCCACCGTCACCGGGGCAATGCCCGCATTGTCGTTGATGGTCTTGATGTTGGTCACACCATCGTAATCATTATAAATGTCGTAGAGCTGGTTGTACTCCACAAGGTCGGCGTGGAGCGCGTCCATCTGGGCGGTGAACTCTTCCTCGCTGTCGCAGTAGGCGATGACCTGCGTCACGGTGTCGAACACATCATAGAACACGGTGGAGTAGCGCTGCGGGCCATCGGCGGCGCTGGAGGCGGTGGAGCCGGAGGTGCTGCCGCAGCCAGCCAGCAGGCTCAGGCTGAGCGCAGCTGCCAGCAGGGCGGAAAAAATACGCTTGGTCATCATGCTTTGGCGGTCTCCTTTGCGGCGGTAAAGGCGGTGTGCTCTTCCTGCAGATGCGCCAGCAGGTCACCGAACACCCAGCTCTTGCTGGTGGGGGTCACAACGGCCTTGAGGGGGATGTTCACCTGTGCCTGCTTCATCAGGTCGAGCAGGGTGTCCACATCCTTATCCTTGAAGTTGGCCAGCACCAGCGCCGGGGGATAAGCACCCGGCTCCAGCACCAGGGTGCGGGTGGTCTTGACCTCCACCTCGCCCAGCAGCTGGGCCACGGTCCTGCCTGCATCGGCAGGGGAGACCAGCAGCAGCTTCATCCCGAAAGCGGGGGCCATCCCCTCCAGAATGCCCCGGTCAGCGGCAGAAAGGTTCCAGCCCAATGCCAGCGGGATGCCGGCATTCTGGTTGCGTGCAATATGAGCTTTCATAGAAATACCTCGTTTCAAGGGTGAATTCAAAATACACCATAGTATACCATATTTGATGACAAAAGAAAACAACCCCCTCAGTCACGCTGCCGCGTGCCGAGAGGGTCGTTCCATTCTCAGTTCATCTTCTTGCCAAAGAACTCGACTTCTTTGGTGATAAAGCCCATCAGTTCATCGAACTGGTCGGGGGTCAGGCTCTGGGCACCATCGCACTTGGCCTTGGCGGGGTTGTTGTGCACCTCGATCATCAGGCCGTCGGCACCGGCGGCCACAGCGGCCTTGGCCAGCTGGGGCACCATCCAGGCGTGGCCGCAGGCGTGGCTGGGGTCCACCACAACGGGCAGGTGGGTCATTTTGTGGAGCATGACCACTCCGGCCAGGTCCAGGGTGTTGCGCATACTGGTCTCAAAGGTGCGGATGCCGCGCTCGCAGAGGATAACGTTCTCGTTGCCCTCGGCCATGATGTACTCGGCGCTCATCACAAATTCTTCCAGCGTGTTGGCCAGGCCGCGTTTGAGCAGCACGGGCTTTTTCTGGCGGCCCACGGCCTTGAGCAGCTCAAAGTTCTGCATATTGCGGGCACCCACCTGGATAAGGTCTACATTCTCGAACAGGGGCAGGTGCTCGGTGTTCATGATCTCGGTGACGATGGGGGAGCCGGTGGCGCGGCGGGCCAGCTTGAGCAGGTCCAGACCCTCGCTCCGCATTCCCTGGAAGGAGTAGGGGGAGGTGCGGGGCTTGAACGCGCCGCCGCGCAGCAGGGAAGCGCCTGCATCCTTAACGCGCTGGGCGCAGTAGGTGATCTGCTCCTCGCTCTCGATGCTGCAGGGGCCTGCAATGACGGCGAAGCTGCCGCCGCCGATCTTCACGCCGTTGACATCGATCACGCTGTCGTCGGGGTGGAACTTGCGGTTGGCTTTCTTGTAAGGTTCAGACACGCGGCGGCAGGTCTCGACCACGGGGTTGGCCAGCACCCAGCTCTCGGCAATGGCCTTGGTGTCGCCGATCAGGCCCAGAATGTGGGTGTCGCTGCCCTTGGAGTCGTTGATCTGCAGCCCCATATCCTGCAGCTCGTGGCAGAACTCGCGGACCTGTGCGTCAGGGGCATCCTGTTTCAGTACAATGATCATGGTGGTCGTCTCCTTATCCTTCTCACACAAACGGCACAGGAGACCGGCTCCATTGCCGCGATTTATTTTCGTGAAGTTCAGTTTCCTGAAGCATGGGCCTATGATAACACTTCAGGGAACTGAAGTCAAGAGAAATTTTGAAATTTAGGAAAGAAAGTGGTAGAATAAAAGCAGCCTGAGAGGGCAAGGAGTTTACAAGGAGCGATCATCAATGGGAAAAGAAGCAAAAACGAATGCCATGCGCATCCTGGAACGGGCCAAGGTGCCCTATACAGCCCACGAATATGCCCACGAGGAGGGCGTGGCGGTGGACGGCGTGACCGTGGCCGCCAGCATGGGGGAGGACCCGGCCTGCGTATATAAGACGCTGGTGACCCAGGGCAGCAGCAAAAACTACTTTGTGTTCGTCATTCCGGTGGCGGCAGAGCTTGACCTGAAGGCCGCTGCCCGCAGCGTGGGCGAAAAAAGCGTAGCCATGATCCATGTGGCCGATATCAATAAGGTCACCGGCTATGTGCGGGGCGGCTGCAGCCCGGTGGGTATGAAAAAGCAGTACACCACCGTGTTTGATGAAAGCGTGCTGGCTCAAGAAAAGGTCTATGTCTCCGGCGGCCGCATTGGTACGCAGGTGTGCTGCGCACCCGCCGACCTCATCCGGGCAGCAAGGGCAGCAACAGCGAAGATCATCTTCTAAGGTAAAACGCCCTTACTGCCAACGCAATGACGAAGAGGCTGTACAGAGCGGGGCCTGCCCAGTGAGATAAAACTTACTTTATTATATTTTCTAAAAAAGTCATACTTAAAAAGAAATACGGTGTCGAAACTGCACAAAACTTTTGAAAGTTTTTTGACGCGGGAGAACACAAGGGAGAAATTGCCCCAAGGGCCTTTGCAAAGTGGAATTTTTGCCGTAAACTGTATGTAGTACAGGGACGGTACCCCGGCGGATGCCGGGTGCCGCCTGAAAAAGCGCAGAGCAAAAGGGGAACTTCAAAGATGAAGATGCTGTCGGGCTTCACAGAACAGAACACCATTCGTGCTGTTCAGGGGCATCGTGCAGCTTTGTGCAAAGCGCTGGGAGAGCATACGCAGAAATAAAGGCCGTGGTGCAGGTGTACCACAGCTTTTTTTTGTTTTGCAGACGGAGAAAGAGAGGTTCGGATATGATTCGGAAAGTTGCAGTGATCATGGGCTCGGACAGTGATTGGCCGGTGGTAAAGGGGGCCTGTGCCCAGCTGAAGGCGCTGGACATCCCCTTTGAGGCACACATCCTTTCGGCCCACCGCACCCCTGCCGAGGCCGCGGATTTTGCCAAAAATGCCCGGGCCAACGGCTTTGGTGTGATCCTGTGCGCGGCGGGCATGGCGGCCCATCTGGCGGGTGCCTTTGCCGCCAACACCACCCTGCCTGTCATCGGCATCCCGATGAAGGGCGGCGCGATGGACGGTCTGGACGCGCTGCTGGCCACGGTCCAGATGCCCAGCGGCATCCCGGTGGCTACCGTGGCCCTGAACGGGGCCAAGAACGCTGCCTGGCTGGCCGCCGAGATCCTGGCCCTGAGCGATGACACACTGGCCGGGAAGCTGGAGGCCGAGCGGGTGAGCATGGCACAGCAGATCGCAGCCAAGGAAGAAAAGCTGCAGAACGAACTGAAAGAGTTGTAAGGAGAACCAATGTCTGATTTTGCATATCCGCTGCACGAGGAATGCGGCGTTTTTGGCATTTACGACCGGGCGGGCACCGAGGACGTGGCCGCTGCCGCCTATTCTGCCCTGTATGCGCTGCAGCACCGCGGGCAGGAGAGCTGCGGCATTGCGGTCAACGATGACGGTGTCATCCAGGGCCACCGCGACCTCGGCCTGGTGAACGAGGTGTTCACCCCCGCCGTGCTGGGCAGTCTTTCCACCCCCACGGCCCACATGGCAACGGGCCATGTCCGCTATGCCACGGCCGGCAGCCGGGTGCGGGCCAACGCCCAGCCCATGATCGTCCGGCATGGCCGGGGCACCATGGCCCTCTGCCACAACGGCAACCTGACCAATGCCCTGGAGCTGCGCCGTCAGCTGGAGAACGAGGGTGCCATCTTCCACGGCTCCTCCGATACCGAGGTCATCTGCTACCTCATCACCCGCAACCGCCTGCGGATGGGCAGCATTGAGACTGCCATCAGCAAGACGATGGATGTGCTGGAGGGTGCATACAGTCTGGTGATCATGTCCGCCACCAAGCTCATTGCGGTCCGGGACCCCCGGGGCTACCGCCCCCTGTGCATCGGCACCCTGCCCGGCGGCGGCTACGTCTTTGCCAGCGAGAGCTGTGCGCTGGATGCTGCGGGCGCGACCCTGCTGCGGGACGTGGAGCCCGGCGAGATCGTCATTGCCGACACCAAGACCGGTGAGCTGCGGAGCATCAAGGATCACTGCGGCCGCCCGGACACCCAGATGTGCGTGTTCGAGTTCATCTATTTCTCCCGCCCGGACAGCATCATCGAGGGCAGCTCGGTGCACGAGGCCCGCAAGCAGGCAGGCCGGTTCCTGGCACAGGAGCACCCCGTGGAGGCCGATGTGGTCATCGGCGTGCCGGATTCCGGTCTGGATGCGGCGCTCGGCTACTCGCAGGAGAGCGGCATTCCCTACGGCATCGGCTTCATCAAGAATAAATACATCGGCCGCACCTTTATCCAGGGCAGCCAGAAGCAGCGCGAAAACAGCGTGCGCATCAAGCTGAACGTGGTGTCCAGCACCGTCAAGGGCAAGCGGGTGGTGCTGGTGGATGACTCCATCGTGCGCGGCACCACCTCCGCCCGCATCATCAAGTTGCTGCGGGATGCCGGTGCAAAGGAAGTCCACTTCCGGGTCTCGGCCCCCCCGTTCAAATACCCCTGCTACTTCGGCACCGACATCCCCGACCAGAAGCTGCTGGTGGCCACGGGCCGCAATGTGGAGCAGATCAATGAGATCATCGGGGCCGATACCCTGGGCTACCTGTCCACCGAGCATGTGGTGCAGCTGGCCAAGAACGCAAAATGCGGTTTCTGCACCGCCTGCTTTACCGGCGAGTATGCCGTGAAGCCGGAAGAGGTGCTTTCCACCGATATCCATGAACGCCACCTGAATGACCGTCCCAAAAACGAGAAGAAGTTAGGAGAGTAAGAAGATGGAAAAGAGCTATTCTGAGAGTTACGCAGCTGCCGGTGTGGATATCACCGCCGGTTACCGCTCCGTTGAACTGATGAAGCAGTATGTTGCCCGCACCATGAACGAGCACTGTATTGGTGGTCTGGGCGGCTTTGGCGGCCTGTTTGAGCTGGACTGCACCGGCTACAAGCACCCTGTTCTGATCTCCGGCACGGACGGCGTGGGCACCAAGCTGAAGATCGCCATGATCATGAACAAGCACGACACCATTGGCATCGATTGCGTTGCCATGTGCGTCAACGATGTGATCTGCGCCGGTGCAAAGCCGCTGGTGTTCCTGGACTACATCGCCTGCGGCCGCAACATCCCTGAGAAGATCGCCGAGATCGTCAAGGGCGTGGCCGAGGGCTGCGTGCAGGCTGATTGCTCTCTGGTGGGCGGTGAGACTGCCGAGCACCCGGGCATGATGCCGGAGGATGAGTACGATCTGGCCGGTTTCACCGTGGGCGTTGTGGACAAGGAAAAGATCCTGAGCAACGAGACCATGCAGGCTGGCGATGTCATCCTCGCTCTGCCCTCCACCGGTGTTCATTCCAACGGTTTCTCGCTGGTGCGCAAGATCTTTGATATTGACAACGATCCCGATGTTCTGCACACCACCCCCGCCGAGCTGGGCGGCAAGACCCTGGGCGATGCCCTGCTGGCTCCCACCAAGATCTACGTCAAGCCGGTGCTGAAGGTGCTGGAAGAGGTGGATGTCAAGGGCATCTCCCACATCACCGGCGGCGGCTTCTATGAGAACATCCCCCGCAGCCTGAAAAAGGGCTGCTGCGCCCGCATCAAGAAGGAAGATGTCCGCATTCCTGCCCTCTTCCACCTGATGCAGGAGACCGGCCACATCTCCGAGCACGATATGTTCAACACCTTCAACATGGGCGTTGGCATGGTGCTCACCGTTCCTGCCGCACAGGCCGACAAGGCGCTGGAGATCCTCCACGCCAACGGCGAGCCCGAGGCTTACAAGCTGGGTGTCATCGCTGAAGGGGACGGTGTGGAACTGTGCTGAACGTAGCTGTGTTGGTTTCCGGCGGCGGCACCAATCTGCAGGCCCTGCTGGACAGCGAAGCCCGGGGCGAGAACCCCAACGGGAAGATCACGCTGGTCGTGGCCTCCAAGCCCGGTGTCTACGCGCTGGAGCGGGCCGCAAAGGCCGGTGTGGAGGGCGTTGTGGTCCGCCGCAAGGATTACGAGAACAGTGAGGCCTTTGACGCGGCCCTGCTGGAAACGCTGAAAAGCCACAACATCGATCTGGTGGTGCTGGCCGGGTTCCTTTCCGTGCTGGGCCCCAGTGTCATTGAAGCCTACCCCCGCCGCATCCTGAATGTTCACCCGGCGCTCATCCCGTCCTTCTGCGGGCCCGGCATGTACGGCCTGCGCCCCCATCAGGCTGCTCTGGCCCGGGGCTGCAAGGTGACCGGTGCCACCGTCCACTTTGTCAACGAGGAGTGCGACGGCGGCCCCATTCTGCTGCAGAAGGCGGTGGAGATCCTGCCCGGCGACACCCCCGAGGTGCTGCAGAAGCGGGTGATGGAGCAGGCCGAGTGGAAGCTGCTGCCCAAGGCAGTTGCCATGGTGTGCAGCGGCGAGATCGAGTAAAAACTCCTTCCGTCACGCCTGACGGTGTGCCACCTCCCTCAAGGAGGGAGGCTTGAGGCTCCCTCTCCGAGGGGGCTGTCGCCGTAGGCGACTGGGGGAGTTCCGTAATAGGAGAATTTGACATGGAAAAGATCAACCTGAACGATTATCTGGCCTCCAACGAGTACCCCGGCCGCGGCATTGCGGTGGCAATGGCCCCCGATGGCCGTCAGATGTTCATCGGCTACTTTATCATGGGCCGCAGTGAGAACAGCCGCAACCGCGTGTTCGACCCCGTGCCCGAGCGCGGCGGCATCTGCACCATGGCTGCAGACCCCGACAAGCTGGAGGACCCCAGCCTTATCATCTATAACCCCGTGCTGACCCTGGGCAAGACACACATCGTGACCAACGGCGACCAGACCGATACCATTTTTGACCTGATGAGTCAGGGCAAGAGCTTTGCCGATGCCCTGCGCACCCGCACCTTTGAGCCGGACGGCCCCAACTACACCCCCCGCATCTCCGCTGTGGTGTACGCTGATGGCAGCTACCAGATGAGCATCCTGAAATCTGCCGACGGCAACGGCGACAGCGTCCAGCGCTATTTCTTTGATTACCCCCAGCCTGTGGCCGGTGAGGGCCATTTCATCAGCACCTACAAGCACAACGGAAACCCCATCCCCAGCTTTGAGGGCGAACCCCTGCGCTTTGCCTGCCCCCGCACCATCGGCGATTTTGCCCATGGCCTGTGGCAGAACCTGAACCCCGACAACAAGGTCAGCCTGTTTGCCCGCGTCATCGATCTGGACAGCGGTGAGACCGGCGATATGATCTTCAACAAATACGATGCTGTCAACAGCGATCTGGACGACCCCGAGGAGCCTGAACTGCTGCCCGAGGAGCTGGAGCTGCTGGCAAAACTCGATGCCGAAGCGGAATAACGAAGACTTAAGGAGGATGCATCAATGAACGAACTCGCACTGAAGTACGGCTGCAACCCCAACCAGAAGCCCAGCCGCATCTATATGGAAGATGGCTCCGACCTGCCCGTGACTGTGCTGAACGGCAAGCCCGGCTACATCAATTTTCTGGATGCCCTCAACTCCATCCAGCTGGTCAAGGAGCTGAAGGCGGCCTGCGGCCTGCCCGCCGCCGCTTCCTTCAAGCATGTGTCCCCGGCGGGTGCCGCCTTGGGCCTGCCCCTGACCGATGTGGAGCGCAGGATGTACCACATTGCCCCGGACTTTGAGCTCTCTCCGCTGGCCTGCGCTTACGCCCGTGCCCGCGGTGCTGACCGTATGTCCTCCTTTGGCGACTGGATCGCCCTCTCCGATGTCTGCGATGTGCCCACTGCAAAGCTCATCCAGCATGAGGTCTCTGACGGCATCATTGCCCCCGGTTATGAGCCGGAGGCTCTGACCATTCTGGCCGGTAAGAAAAAGGGCAACTACAATGTGGTGGCCATTGACCCCGACTACAAGCCCGCCCCTGTGGAACACAAGCAGGTGTACGGCATCACCTTTGAGCAGGGCCGCAACGAGCTGACCATCAACGCCGACACCATGCTGACCAACTGGGTCACCGAGAACAAGAGCGTGACCGAGGAGCAGAAGCGGGACCTGATCATTGCCCTCATCACCCTGAAATACACCCAGTCCAACAGTGTCTGCTACACCGCAGGCGGCCAGACCATCGGCGTGGGTGCCGGCCAGCAGAGCCGCATCCACTGCACCCGTCTGGCAGGCCAGAAGGCCGACAACTGGCAGCTGCGCCACATGGACAAGGTGCTGAACCTGCCTTTCCGTGACGATATCGCCAAGCCCAACCGCGACAATGCCATTGACGTGTATATCGGCGACACCCCCGAGGATGTCATCGGCGACGATGTCTGGGCCGAGACCTTCACCGAGCAGCCCGCACCCCTGACCGCTGAGGAAAAGAAAGAGTACCTGAGCCACGTTACCGGTGTCTGCCTGGGTTCCGATGCCTTCTTCCCCTTTGGCGACAACATCGAGCGTGCCCGCCGCTCCGGCGTGACCGCCATTGTCCAGCCCGGCGGCTCTATCCGCGACCAGCAGGTCATTGACACCTGCAATAAGTACGGCATTGCCATGGCGTTCTGCGGCATCCGGCTGTTCCATCACTAAAAGAGACGGTTTAAACCTCTCAGTCTCGCTTCCGCTCGACAGCTCCCCTAGTAGGGGAGCCCTTGGCAGAAGATTCAATTTTTGATATCTTCGCCTGCGGCTCCAAAACCAGCTTCTGACACAGGGAAAAAGCCAACGTCAGCACGGCAAATCGTAGCGAAGCGCTAACCCCCGAAAATGTGACGGTATGCCAAGGCCTCCCCTACTAGGGGAGGTGGCATCGAGCGTTAGCGATGATGACGGAGAGGTTGTACAGAGCAGAGGATATCCTAAAAGCAATAACCCATCAGGAGGTTATAGAATATGCAGAAAAAAATCTTAGTGGTCGGCGGCGGCGGCCGCGAGCACGCCATCATCAAGGCACTGAAGAAGAGCCCGGACTGCGGCGAGATCTGGTGCGCTCCGGGCAACGGCGGCATCAGCTATGATGCCAAATGTAAGAACATCAAGGCTACGGACGTAGAGACCATGGTGGCCTTTGCTGCCGAGGAAAAGTTTGATTATGTGGTTGTAGCGCAGGATGACCCGCTGGCGCTGGGCATGGTGGACGCGCTGGCTGCAGTGGGCATCCCTGCCTTTGGCCCGGACAAGGCCGCTGCCCGCATCGAGGCCTCCAAGGTGTTCTCTAAGGACCTGATGAAGAAATACGGAATCCCTACCGCAGATTATGCCACCTTTGATGACCCCGCCAAGGTCATGGATTACATCAAGGCAAAGGGCAAGTACCCCGTGGTCATCAAGGCCGACGGACTGGCACTGGGCAAGGGCGTGCTGATCTGCGAGAACGAGGAACAGGCCGCCGACGGCGTGAAGGAGATCATGCTGGACAAAAAGTTCGGTGCTTCCGGCAACCATGTGGTGGTGGAAGAGTTCCTCACCGGCCCTGAGGTCAGTGTGCTGAGCTTTACCGACGGCAAGGTGGTCAAGCCCATGGTTTCCAGCATGGACCACAAGCGTGCCAACGACCACGACACCGGCCTGAACACCGGCGGCATGGGCACCGTGGCCCCCAACCCCTACTACACCCCGGCCATTGCTGCCGAGTGCATGGAAAAGATCTTCCTGCCCACCATTCAGGCCATGAACGCCGAGGGCTGCCCCTTCAAGGGCTGCCTGTACTTCGGCCTGATGCTCACCCCGGACGGCCCCAAGGTCATCGAGTACAACTGCCGCTTCGGCGATCCCGAGACCCAGGTGGTGCTGCCTCTGCTGGAGAGTGACCTGCTGAAGATCATGGCTGCCTGCACCGAGGGCACACTGGCCGATACCGAGGTCAAATTCTCCGAGGGCGCGGCCTGCTGTGTTATTCTGGCCTCCGGCGGCTACCCGGTATCCTATGAAAAGGGCAAGCCCATTTCCGGCCTGACCAACGGCCAGCTGGAAGGGGAGAGCAGCATCACAGTCTACCACTCCGGCACGGCACTGCGTGAGGACGGCACGCTGGTCACCAACGGTGGCCGCGTGCTGGGCGTGACTGCAACTGCGCCCCGCCTGACCGCCGCCATCACGCAGGCATACGCCGCCGCTGAGAAGATCAGCTTTGAAAAGCTGCACAAGCGCACGGATATTGGTATGAGAGCATTAAAGGCGATTGCTGAAAGATAAACGTGCCCGCCCTCTCCGTCATTGCTTTGCAATGCCACCTCTCCCAAGGGGAGAGGCGAAGGCGGCTCATGGTCAGCAGGTGATAAATCTGGGATATGGGTTGGCTCTCCCTTTGGGAGAGCTGGCGCGAAGCGCCTGAGAGGGCGAGGATTCTGATAAGAAAAAGTCATCGGATGGAAGGATGGATTTCAATGGTCTATCGTATTTATGTAGAAAAGAAGCCCGGCTTTGATGTGGAAGCCCAGGGCCTGAAAAATGAGCTGGTGAGCCTGCTGGGCATCCAGTCCCTGAGCGGCCTGCGCCTGCTGAACCGCTATGACGTGGAGGGCATCGACGAGGCACTGTTCAACCAGTGCGCTACCACCGTGTTCAGTGAGCCGCCGGTGGACAACACCTATGCGGAGCTGCCTGAATTCGAGGGCATTTCCTTTGCTGTGGAGTACCTGCCCGGCCAGTTCGACCAGCGCGCCGATTCTGCCGCTGAGTGCATCCAGCTCATCAGCCAGGGCGAGCGCCCGCTGGTTCGCTCTGCCCGTGTCTACCTGCTGGAGGGTTCCCTGACCGAGGAGCAGGTGGCAGAGATCAAGAAGTACGTCATCAACCCGGTGGAGGCCCGCGAGGCTTCGCTGGAGACCAAAGCTACTCTGAAGATGGAGTATCCCGTGCCCACCGCTGTGGCCACGCTGGAGGGCTTCAACGAGCTGGATGAAGAGGGCCTGAAGAAGTTCATCGACGAAAAGGGCCTGGCCATGGATCTGGGCGATATCAAGTTCTGCCAGGAGTACTTCCGTTCTGAGCACCGCGACCCCACCATCACCGAGATCAAGATGATCGACACCTACTGGTCCGATCACTGCCGCCACACCACCTTCGGCACCATTCTGGATGATGTCCAGATCGACGATGCCGTGGTGCAGGCAGCGTTTGACCGCTACATGGCCATGCGCGCCGACCTGGGCCGTGAGGAGAAGCCTCGCTGCATGATGGATCTTGCCACCATCGGTGCCAAGGAGCTGAAGAAGCAGGGCATCCTCAAGAATCTGGACGAATCCGAGGAGATCAACGCCTGCACCGTCAAGATCAAGTGCGATGTGAACGGCAAGGATGAGGACTGGCTCTTCCTCTTTAAGAACGAGACCCACAACCACCCCACCGAGATCGAGCCCTTCGGCGGTGCGGCCACCTGCATCGGCGGTGCCATCCGTGACCCGCTGTCCGGCCGCAGCTATGTCTATCAGGCCATGCGTGTGACCGGCGCGGGCGACCCGCTCAAGCCTGTCAGCGAGACCCTGCCCGGCAAGCTGCCCCAGCGCAAGCTGGTGACCACTGCCGCTGCCGGTTACTCCTCCTACGGCAACCAGATCGGCCTTGCCACCGGCCAGGTGGATGAGATCTACCACCCCGGCTATGTGGCAAAGCGGATGGAGATCGGCGCTGTGGTGGGTGCGACTCCCGCTTCCCATGTCCGCCGCGAGTGCCCCGCTCCCGGGGATGTCATCGTCCTGCTGGGCGGCCGCACCGGCCGCGACGGCATCGGCGGTGCCACCGGCTCCTCCAAGGCCCACAATCTGGGCAGCCTGGATCACTGCGGTGCCGAGGTGCAGAAGGGCAATGCGCCCATCGAGCGCAAGCTCCAGCGCCTGTTCCGCCGTGAGGATGCCTGCAAGATGATCAAGCGCTGCAACGACTTTGGTGCGGGCGGTGTTTCCGTTGCCATCGGCGAGCTGGCCGACGGCCTGTATATCGACCTGAACAAGGTCACCAAGAAGTATGACGGCCTGGACGGCACCGAGCTGGCCATCAGCGAGAGCCAGGAGCGCATGGCTGTGGCCCTTGCCCCCGAGGATGTGGACAAGTTCATCGCCATTGCCACCGAGGAGAACCTTGAGGCGACCCCCGTGGCAAAGGTCACCGAGGAAAAGCGCCTGAACATGGTGTGGAACGGCGTGTCCATTGTCAACATCAGCCGTGAGTTCCTGAACTCCAACGGTGCGGAGAAGCACCAGAACGTCCATGTGGAGCAGGGTACTGTCTGGCAGCCCCAGTGGGCCGGCATCACCTTCAGCCAGAAGATGAAGAACATGGTGGGCGACCTGAACATCTGCAGCAAGAAGGGCCTTTCTGAGCGGTTCGACAGCACCATTGGTGCCGCCACCGTCCTGATGCCCTTTGGCGGTGCTCACCAGCTGACCCCCCAGAACGCCATGGTGGCAAAGCTGCCCGTGGATGGCGAGACCAACACCTGCTCCGGCATGGCCTGGGGCTACAACCCCTACCTGATGAGCGCCAACCAGTATATCGGCGCACGGATGGCCGTGGTGGACAGCGTCACCAAACTGGTGGCCTCCGGCTTCCGCTATGAGGATGCCTACCTGACCTTCCAGGAGTACTTTGAGCGCCTGGGCACCAAGCCCGAGCGCTGGGGCAAGCCGCTGGCCGCCCTGCTGGGTGCTCTGGATGCCCAGATGGGTCTGGGTATTGCCTCCATCGGCGGCAAGGACAGCATGTCCGGCTCCTTCGAACAGCTGGATGTGCCCCCCACGCTGGTTTCCTTTGCCACTGCCATCGGCAAGGCCAGCAAGGTGGTCTCCACCGAGTTCAAGAAGCCCGAGAGCACTGTTGTCCTCATCCGGCCCATTCTGGACCCCGAGACCGGCTGCCCCAACTTCTTCTCCCTGAAGGCAAACTACAAGATCGTGGAGCAGATGATCGAAGAGGGCATGGTGGCATCTGCCTGCGCCGTGGGCTACGGCGGCATTGCCGAGGCCCTGTTCAAGATGGGTCTGGGCAACCGCATCGGCTTCAAGATGCGCGCTGATATGCCCACCCACCGGATGTTCGAGCCCATGTACGGCTCCATCGTGCTGGAAATGGTCTCTGATTCCCCCGCAGGCGAGCTGCTGGGCGAGACCACCAGGGAGTATACCTTTGAAAGCTGCGGCGAAACGCTGGATATGGCTGAGCTGCAGGAGATCTGGGAGAGCAAGCTGGAGCCTGTGTACCCCTACCGCAAGGCAGGCCCCACCGTGGAAAAGATCAACGGCAAGCTGAACGCCCCTGCTGCCCCCAAGATCGGTGTGGCAAAGCCCAAGGTGATCATCCCCGTGTTCCCCGGTACCAACTGCGAGTACGACACCGCCAAGGCCTTTGCCCGCGCCGGTGCTGACCCTGAGATCCTGGTCATCCGCAACCTGACCCCGGCGGACGTTACCGCCAGCTGCGAGGCACTGGTCAAGGCCATTGGCGAGAGCCAGATCGTGATGCTGCCCGGCGGCTTCTCCGGCGGCGACGAGCCGGACGGCAGCGCCAAGTTCATCGCCTCCTTCTTCCGCAGCCCTGCGGTCACCGAGGCGGTCCGCGACCTGCTGCAGCACCGCGACGGTCTGATGCTGGGCATCTGCAACGGCTTCCAGGCCCTGATCAAGCTGGGTTTGGTGCCTTACGGCGATATCCGCCCCATCACGGCCTATGACCCGACCCTGACCTTCAACACCATCGGCCGCCACCAGAGCATGCTGGTGCGCACTCGCGTTGCATCCACCGGCAGCCCCTGGCTGTCCCACTGCGATGCAGGCAGCGAGTACGAGATCGCCATCAGCCACGGCGAGGGCCGCTTTGTGGCACCCCAGAACGTGCTGGATCAGCTGGTTGCCAACGGCCAGGTGGCTACCCAGTATGTTGATCTGGAGGGCGAGCCCACCATGGATCAGCGCTACAACCCCAACGGCTCTCTGCTGGCCATTGAGGGCATCACCAGCCCGGACGGCCGCGTGTTCGGCAAGATGGGCCACTCGGAGCGCAGCGGCGAGTACCTGTACAAGAACGTCACCGGCGACAAATATCAGCCGATCTTTGAGGGCGGCGTAGACTATTTCAAGGTTTGATGGTAGAATAGAGAAAAACTCCTTCCGTCATCGCTGACGCGATGTCACCTCCCTCTCCGAGGGAGGCTGAAAGGCCCCCTCTTCGAGGGGGCTGTCGCCGGAAGGCGGCTGGGGGAGTCACTTTCAGGAGGAAACAACCAATGTCACAGCATGATCGTTATATCAGCCCCTTCTCTACCCGTTATTCTTCCGACGAGATGCAGTACATCTTCTCGGATGACAACAAGTTCCGCACCTGGCGCCGCCTGTGGGTGGCGCTGGCCCGGGCCGAGATGGAGCAGGGCCTGACCAATATCACCCCCGAAATGGTGGCCGAGCTGGAAGCCCATGTGGACGACATCAACTACGAGGTCGCCATTGCGCGCGAGAAGCTGGTGCGCCATGATGTGATGAGCCACGTTTACGCCTACGGCCAGCAGTGCCCCAAGGCAGCAGGCATCATCCATCTGGGTGCCACCAGCTGCTATGTGGGCGATAACACCGATATCATCGTGATGCGGCAGGGCCTGGAACTCATCCGCAAAAAGCTGATCGGTGTGCTGGCAAAGATCTCCCGCTTTGCTGAGGAGTACAAGGACATGCCCTGCATGGCCTATACCCACTGCCAGCCTGCACAGCCCACCACCGTGGGCAAGCGTGCCACCCTGTGGGCCAACGAGCTGGTGATGGATCTTGCCGAGATCGACCACCGCCTTGCCACCCTGCAGCTGCGCGGTGTCAAGGGCACCACCGGCACCCAGGCTTCCTTTATGGAGCTGTTCAAGGGCGATGCAGACAAGATCCGCGCTGTGGATGCTTCCATTGCCAAGGAGATGGGCTTTGCCCCGGATGCCGTGATCCCCGTGTCCGGCCAGACCTACAGCCGTAAGGTGGATGCCTTTATCCTGAACGCTCTGGCAGGCATTGCCCAGAGCTGCATGAAGTTTGCCACCGACCTGCGCCTGCTGGCCAACTTCAAGGAGATGGAAGAACCTTTTGAGAAGAACCAGATTGGTTCCTCCGCCATGCCTTACAAGCGCAACCCCATGCGGTGTGAGCGCATCTGTGCCCTGAGCCGCTACCTGATGGTGGATGTGCTGAACCCCAGCTTCACCACCGGCACCCAGTGGTTTGAGCGCACTCTGGACGACAGCGCCAACAAGCGTGTTGCCATGGCCGAGGGCTTCCTGGCTGCCGATGCCATCCTGAACATCATGCTCAATGTCACCGACGGCATCGTGGTCTATCCCAAGGTGGTGCGCAGCCGCCTGATGGCAGAGCTGCCCTTCATGGCCAGCGAGAACATTATGATGCAGGCTGTGGAAAAGGGCGGCAACCGTCAGGAGCTCCACGAGCGCCTGCGCCAGCACGCCATTGCCGCTGGCAAGCAGGTCAAGGAAGAGGGCCTGCCCAACGATATGGTGGACCGCGTTGCCGCTGACCCCGCCTTTGGCCTGACCAAGGAGGAGATCGTGGCCGGTCTGGTGCCCGAAAACTTTGTGGGCCGTGCACCCCAGCAGGTGGAGGAGTTCATTGCAAATGTGCTCCAGCCCATCTTTGATGCCAACCCCGATGCTGTGGAACAGCACGCTTCTCTGAGCGTTTAAGGGTGTAGCCCGGCAGCTTTCTCCTCGGACACGGCTCGGGCCATTCCATCGCCCGCCCTACTGCCTGCGGCAGCAGGGTCCCACCCCAGCGGACGGTCCTCGGAGAAACTCCCGGTCCACTGAACTGCAAAATCTATCGCTGCGCTCCGCCTTTGGGCAGGGCGCAGCTTTGCTATAACCGGAAAAGGAGAACCTATGCGACTAGACAAATATCTGGCCGAGACGGCGCAATGCACCCGGAGCGAGGCAAAGACCCTGCTGAACAGGGGACGGGTGACGGTGAACGGCGCGGTGTGCAAAAAGGGGGATACCCAGCTCAGGGAAGGGGACAGCGTGGCAGTGGACGGTGCGCCGCTTGCTTACCAGCAGTTCGTCTACCTGATGCTCAACAAGCCTGAGGGTGTGGTGAGCGCTTCCACCGACAAGCGGGATACCACCGTGGTGGACCTGATCGGGGATGCCTACCCCCGGCGGGAGCTGTTCCCGGCCGGCCGGCTGGACAAGACCAGCACCGGCTTTGTTCTGCTGACGGATGACGGCGGCTTCACCCACGAGATCCTTGCCCCGAAGCGCCACGTCTCCAAGACCTATACGGTGGTCATTGACACACCGCTGACCGAGGAGATGCGCAGGGGCTTTGCCGAGGGCGTGACGCTGGCGGATGGCACCGCCCTCTCCCCGGCAGAGGTGGAAGCCCTGACCCCGGACGGCCTGACCGTGAAAGTCAGGCTCAGGCAGGGGGTGTACCACCAGATCAAGCGGATGTTCGGTGTGTACGGCGCGGGCGTGAACGCCCTGCACCGGGATGCCATCGGCGGGCTTGCGCTGGACCCGGCCCTTGCACCGGGGCAGTGGCGGGAGCTTTCCGCGGAGGAAGTGACAGCAATTACCACCGGAGACTGACTGCTTTTCACCTGATTTTCAAAAAAACATCACATTTTGCCGGTAAAATATTCACAAGAACCACGCAAAACAGTGCTTTTTGGGCCTGAAAATACCCCCGAAAGATAATTTCACCAAGAAAGTCAAAAATATTTTGGTGAAATATGTTGCAAAAGTAAATTCTTTTGTGTAAAATAGATAATGTAAAGCGGCGAAATTGTTAAAAACGACAATCTCGCCCCTGCGGCTTGCACAAAAGAGGAAAAGGGGTATCCATTTATGGCCAATAGAGTATTCCAGAGCGTGATCTACCAGATGAAAGACGCCATCGATCGTGTGGTCGGTGTGGTGGATGAGACCGGCGCTGTGATCTCCTGCTCGGAGCTGAACCTGATCGGAGAGGTGCGCGAGGGCTTTATGGCAGAGCGCCTGACGGCCGGTGACCGCTTTGTGCGGGATGGCTACACCTATCAGCAGTTCTCCAGCGCAAAGCATAACGACTATGCCGTGTTTGTGGAAGGCGCGGACGAGACTGCGGGCCAGTTTGCGGCCCTGCTCTCCATCAGCCTGCAGAGCATCAAGCAGTACCACGATGAAAAGTTCGACAAAGCCAACTTCATCAAGAACGTGGTGCTGGACAACATCCTGCCCGGCGATATCTACGCCAAGGCCCGTGAGCTGCACTTTGCCACCGATGTTTCCCGCGTGGTGTTCATTGTGCGCGTGACCTCCGGCGGCGACATCTCCGCCTACGATGTGGTCAGCAGCCTGTTCCCGGACAAGCAGAAGGACTTTGTGTTCAATATCAGCGAGACCGACACCGTGCTGGTCAAGGAGATCCGCAAGGGCATCGACCGCACCGATATGGAGAAGCTGGCTGCCAGCATCGTGGACACCCTGTCCGGTGAGCATTACATCAAGGCTGTGGTCGGCATCGGCACCCCCATCTCCAACGTGAAGGATTTGGCTACCTCCTTCAAGGAAGCCCAGATCGCCATGGAGGTCAGCAAGGTGTTCGACACCGAGAAGCAGATCATCCGCTACGACAACCTTGGCATTGCCCGCCTGATCTACCAGCTGCCCACCACTGTCTGCGAGATGTTCCTGCGTGAGGTGTTCAAGCAGGGCAGCATCGAGAGCCTGGATCAGGAGACCCTGTTCACCATCCAGCGCTTCTTTGAGAACAACCTGAATGTGTCTGAGACCAGCCGCGGCCTGTTTGTCCACCGCAACACGCTGGTGTATCGTCTGGAAAAGATCAAAAAACTGACCGGTCTGGATCTGCGTGAGTTCGACGATGCCATCGTCTTTAAGGTGGCGTTGATGGTCAAGAAGTACCTGTCCAACAACCCGGCCAAATATTAAGCAAACGCTTGCGGCGCAAAGCCGTCGGCGCAGAACCGGCCGCTCGAAACCGATGCTGGCCGGTTCTTTTTGGTTTGGAGAAAATTATTGGGAGCGAAAAACGCATGATAGATTTTGAACACGTTTCAAAGCAGTACAAGCACAACGCAAAGCCTGCCCTGGAGGATGTCAACTTCCATGTGGATGACGGCGAGTTTGTTTTTCTGCTGGGTCACTCGGGCGCGGGCAAATCCACCCTGCTCAAGCTGATCCTGCGCGAGGAGACCCCCACCGAGGGCCGCGTGCTGGTGAACGGGCAGGATGTTGCCCGCCTGCGCCGCCGCAAGATCCCCTACCTGCGCCGTCAGATGGGCATCATCTTTCAGGATTTCCGGCTCATCCCCACCATGACCGTTTACGAGAACATTGCCTTTGCCATGCATGTTACCAACATCGGGCACAAGCAGATCAAGGAGCGCGTGAATTACATGCTGGAGCTTGTCCACCTGGAGGACAAGGCAAAGGTCTACCCCGACCTGCTCTCCGGCGGTGAGCAGCAGCGTGTGGCTGTGGCCCGCGCCCTGGCCCACGCCCCCAAGCTGGTGATTGCGGACGAGCCCACCGGCAACATCGACCCCGAGCTGAGCCTTGAGATGATGGAGCTGCTGGAGCGTGTCAGCGAGATGGGCATCACTGTGCTGGTGGTCACCCATGAGCACGAGCTGGTCCGTCACTTTGACCGCCGCGTGGTCACCCTGTCCGGCGGACACATCATCTCGGATGTGCCCACGGGCTCCATGATCCCCCACCCGCCCGTAGACCCGAAGGAACTGGAAATGGAGGTGTCGCTGGTATGATGAAGCCTTCTACGTTCGGTTTCCTTGTGGTGCGCGGCGTGCGTAACCTGGGCAAGCACTGGGCCATGACCATTGCCTGCATCGCCTCCCTGAGCGTCTGTATGACCCTGAACACCTTTGCCACGCTGGCGGAAGTCAATGTGGACAGCATGGTGAACTATCTGGGCCAGCAGAACGAAATGGTGGTCTATGTGGACCCCGAAGCCGACGATGCCACCATCCAGTCGGTAGGGGAGCGCATCACTGCCACCCCGGGCGTGAGCCGGGTGCAGTACATGTCCAAGGAGGATGTGCTCAACCAGTACCGTGGGTACATGGCGGATTACGCCGTTCTGCTGGACGAATTTGAGAATGATAACCCCTTCAAGGCCAACTACCGTGTCTCTCTGGCAGACCTGAGCCAGATGCAGGCCATGAGCCAGAACTTCCAGAGCATTCCGGGCGTGTACAGCGTTACCGCCCCCATTGAGATGACCCAGACCTTTGTGGAGGTCCAGCAGGCCGTGACCAAGGTGGGCCAGATCGTGATCCTGGTGTTGATGGCGGTCAGCATCATCACGGTGGGCAGCACCATCCGCCTGAGCGTTTTTGCCCGCCGCCGTGAGATCGAGATCATGAAGTATGTGGGCGCGACCAACCACCTTGTCACCCTGCCCTTCTTTGTGGAGGGCCTGACCATGGGCCTGATCTCCGGTGCCATCACCTCGGTAGCCGGTATCTTCGGCTATGCCTACATCGTGCAGGCCTCCAGCACGCTGGGCGGGTTGTGGCAGCTGCTCATGGGCACCGCCATGGTGCCTGTGGATGCCGTCTGGCCCACCATCCTGACGTACAGTCTGGCCGGTGGTGCGCTGGTGGGTGCGCTGGGCAGCATGTTCTCCATCCGCAAGCATCTGAATGTGTAAGCGAAAGGAGCCTTCTCTGTGAAACAAGCAAAACACTCTGCGGGCTTCCGCCTGCACCTCATGTATACCCCCACCCACGCAAAGCCCGCCCCCGGGCACAGCCGGGCCATGCGCGCCGCCAGCCTGTTTTTGGCGGCGGCCTGCCTGCTGCTGAGCGTTTCGGTCTACCCGGCCACGGCGGCTACCAGCATGTCCAGCCTGCAGAACAAGCTGGATAAGCTCTCCCAGTCCATTGTACAGCACAAAAAGGAACTGTCCAATGCAAAAAAGAAGGAGCAGGCCGCCAAGGCGCTGGAATCGGAGCTGAAGGAAAAGGTCACGGTGGTTCAGAGCCAGATCAGCGTGCTGAAGGGCCAGATCGCCGAGGTGCAGAACAGCATCGGCCTGAAGGAACAGGAGATCGCCGTCAAGGAGCAGCAGATCACCCAAAAAGAAGCGGAGATCGCCGACCAGTGGGGGGATTTCAAGCAGCACATGGCTGCCATGCAGGAGCTGCGGGACGGCGGCAGCGTTGCCATGCTGTCTGCGGTGAACGACCTGTATGAGCTGCTGACCTTCAACGAGGTCATGCAGGACATCTCCATCAAGGACACCGAGATCCTGGACAACATGAAGAACGCCAAGGAAGCGCTGGAAAGCGATAAGCTGACGCTGGAATCCCAGCGCAGCGAGCTGCAAAGCAAAAAGGCAGATCTGGATGCCCAGAACAGCCAGATGCGTGCCAAGCAGAACGAGCTCAACTCCAGCGTGGCCGCCGCCCAGATGAGCGCTGCCGAGGCGCAGCAGGCCCAGAAGGACGCGCAGGCCGCCATTGAATCGGACGAGATGAACTATGAGGCGGTCAAGAAGCAGATCCAGAAAATGATCGCCGCGGCCGCTGCCTCCAAGCCCACCCTGAGCTTTACCGGCTTCATCTGCCCGCTCAAGAGTTATAGCCGCATTTCCAGTGAGTATGGCTGGCGCAAGAACCCCGTTACGGGGGTCAACAAGCTCCACGCCGGTACCGACTTTGCCGCCCCGGGCGGCACGCCTATCCATGCAGCCGCCAGCGGTTATGTGCAGGTGGCGGGCTGGTCCAGCGGCGGCTACGGCAACTATGTTATCATCTACCACGGCAAAATGTCCGATGGCAACCAGTACAGCACCCTGTACGGCCACATGCGGTCGGTCGCCACCTCGGCGGGCAAGTATGTCCAGCAGGGTGAGATCATCGGTTATGTGGGCAGCACGGGCAACTCTACCGGCAACCACCTCCATCTGGAGGTCTGGAAGGGCGGCTCCAAGGCCAATGCCGTCAACCCCCGTGGTTATATCCCCATGAAATAATCTGCATTGTATCAAAGGAGGCCGTCAGGGCTTATGAAGGAAGAAAAACGCAAGCGCATCCTGCGCGTGGGCTGTCTGATCCTGGCAGGGATCTTTGCACTTTCCATGCTGGGCAGCGTGGTTATGATGCTGCTGGTCTGACAGAGGAGGGAAGAAGATGAACCGTAAGATATCGGTCGGCATGGCGGTCAGCATCGTCATCCTGGCCATGACCGTTACCTTTTCCATTACCATGCTGGTGGCGATGCGCCTGTTTGACAGCACCGTTTCCAGCGTGAAGGAAAAGGAGAGCATGTACAACAAGATCGCTGAGGTGGACCGCTATGTCCGCAGCAACGATTACTATCCCATTGATGAGACCACCCTCTACGACCGCCTGACGGCTGGCTACCTGCTGGGCACCGGCGACAAGTACGCCCGCTATTTCAGCGCCACCGCCTATACGGAGCTGATGAATACCCAGAACGGCACCCTGATCGGCATCGGCGTGGAGCTGGCTGTGGATCAGTCCGGCTATGCCAAGGTCATCAAGGTCTACGATGAATCCCCTGCCAAGGAGGCAGGCATCCAGGTCGGCAACTACATCACCGCTGTGGACGGCACCGATGTCAAGAGCATGAGCAGCGTGGATGCCATCCAGACCCGCCTGCGCGGCGAGAGCGGCACCACCGTCAATGTGACCTGGCTGGACAGCGAGGCCGCCGAGCACACCGCTGACCTGACCCACTCCGGCTACAGCTCCACCACCGTGGATTACCAGATGGTGCAGGGCAATGTGGGCTACATCCGGATTCGCCAGTTTGATTCCACCACCCCCAGCGAGCTGGATTACGCCATCCGCAGCCTGAGCGCCAGTGGCGCAGGCAGCCTGGTGTTTGACCTGCGTGATAACGGCGGCGGCCTGCTGGACGATGCCATTCAGTGCATCGACCTGATCGCCCCGGAGGGCACGCTGGCCTTTGCTGAGGACAAGAACGGCACCCAGACCCTGCTGGGCACCAGCACCAGCGAGTCCCGGATCGACCTGCCCGTTGTCTGCCTGGTCAACGGCAGCACCGCCAGCGCGGCGGAGCTCTTTGCCAGCAGCCTGCGCACCCTGAATGGTGCCCGCCTGGTGGGCACCACCACGCAGGGCAAGGGCACCATCCAGAGCAGCCCCCAGCGCCTGTCCGATGGCAGTGCCGTGGTGGTCACCGTGGCTAAACTGGTCTGCGGCGATGGCAGCTGCTTTGACGGCACCGGCCTGACCGTGGATGTGGAGCGGCCCCTGACTGCGGACGAGCAGACCGCATACTATGATTACACTGTGGAGAACGATCCCCAGATCCAGCGTGCCGTGAGCACTGCCCAGCAGATGAGCGGTACCACTACCGTGAGCGGTGTCAACGAAGCAGCTTCCAGTGAGGCTGCCGACAGCGCCGCCGTCGAGAGCGTAGCAGAGGGGGACGCTGAGGCTGCATCTGCTGAGAGCACTCCGGCAGAGACCGCGCCCGCCGAAAGTGAAGCAGCAGGGGAGAGCACTGCATCCAGTAGTCAAGAATAAGAGAACAACCCTCTCCGTCAGCGCTGACGCGCTGCCACCTCTCCCAAAGGGCGAGGTCTTGGCAATTCATGCAAAGTTTGCGGTTTTGTCAAAAGCTCTCCCTTTGGGGGAGCTGGCGAGCGAAGCGAGACTGAGAGGGTTATTTTGGAAAAGAAAGGATAGAGCCATGCCCGAACTGACCGACCTGTCTTATGTGCGCGCCCTGTGCGAAAAATATGATTTTGCCCTCTCCAAGGGCTTTGGCCAGAACTTCATCGTCAACCCCGGCCTGCCCCCCAAGATCGTGGATGCCAGCGGCGTGGACAAGCGCTACGGCGTGCTCGAGATCGGCCCCGGCATCGGCGTGCTGACCCGGGAGCTGGCAAAGCGGGCGGCAAAGGTGGTCTCCATCGAGGTGGACGAGCGTCTGCCGCCCCTGCTGGCCGAGACCATGGCCGGTGTGGACAACTTCAAGCTGGTATTGCAGGATGTGCTCAAGGTGGATCTGAAAGCCCTGATCGCGCAGGAGTTCCCCGGGATGCCGGTGGCAGTCTGCGCCAACCTGCCCTACTATATCACAAGCCCTATTGTGATGAAGCTGCTGGGTGACCGCCTGCCCATCGAGAGCCTGACCGTGATGGTGCAGAAGGAAGCAGCCGATCGTCTGGCTGCCGCCCCGGGCACCCGGGCCTCCAGCGCCATCAGCTGCGCGGTGAGCTATTACGCGACCTCTAAGATGATGTTCACCGCCGCCCCGGGCAGCTTTTACCCGGCCCCCAAGGTGACCAGCGCTGTGGTGCGGATGGAAATCCGCCCCACCCCCGCCGTGCAGGTGGAGGACGAGGAGGGCTACTTTGCCCTTGTCCGCGCGGCCTTTGGCCAGCGGCGCAAGACTGCCGCCAATGCCATTGCCAGCGGCCTGGGGATGCCCAAGGATGCCGTGACCGCTGCCATTGAAGCCGCCGGTTTTGATGCCCGCATCCGTCCTGAGGCCCTGACGCTGGAGGATTTTGCAAAGATCCAGAACGCTCTGGCCAGGTGACTTGTTTTAATAATTCGGTTTTCCAAAAGCAGGAGCTCTTCGCAAAGCGTGGAGCGCCTGCTCTTTTAGAATATAAAGCAGAAAATACAGTGTCCATTTGACAAGAACAATTCCGGTTGTTTTGTCCGCAGCATTGTCTGTTAAATTTCCTGCACGCTTTACCATGTAAAAGCAAATATATTTCATCGTTTTTGCGCGGCAGACTTTGCTTTTTGAAGAAAAAGCTGTGTGTGTACCATTGACATCTTTTTATTTCAATGGTACAATATATGACGTGTTAAGGTTTTGCGGGAGGAGCACAGGTGCAGACAGAGGGGTCTGTTTCTGCGCTCTTTTGTATTCCCTGGCAATACAGGATTCAAAAAACCTCCGCAGAATAGTGGGAAAACAGCAGGACATCCCGCCCTGCACCATGCACTGAAGCACGGAATTATTATAGGGAGGAAAACACAATGAACAACAACTACGAGTCTCATGCAATCAGCCGCCGCAGCTTTCTGAAGGCTTCCGGTGTCGTTGGTGCCGCCGGCATTCTGGCCGCCTGCGGCGGCAACTCTGGCAGCAGCTCCACCGCCGCTTCCTCTGGTGCTACCAGCGCTCCCAACACCACCGGCGCTACCCCGCTGAAGGAGTTCATCTCCTGGGAGAGCACCAACCGTGAGCTGGAGAGCTGGAACATGCTGTACAGCCAGATGGCTTCCGACATGAATGTCACCACCAACCTGTGGGAAGGCCTGCTGAGCTTTGACTGCTACGGCAAGGCTGTGCCTTCCGTGGCCAAGGAGTGGAGCCACAATGAGGACTCTTCCGTTTGGACCTTCAACCTCCGCGACGATGTGGACTGGGTGGATGTGAACGGCGAGGTCAAGGCTCACCTGACCAGCAAGGACTTCCTCGTGGGTCTGGAGTGGGTGCTGAACGCAGCCAAGAACCAGGCCAACAACACCTCCATGCCCAACGAGACCCTGACCGGTGCTGCTGATTACTATCAGAAGACCAGCGATATGGGCGATGCCGCTGCCGACCTGACCTACCAGGATATGCTGGATGCAGGCGTGGGCGTTGAGGCTCCGGATGATTACACCCTGGTCTTCACCTGCAAGGATCCCTGCCCCTACTTCGATACCGTTGCTGCCTACACCAGCTTCTACCCCGCCTCTGAGGATCTGATCAACGAGCTGGGCGTTGAGGGCTTCCGTGCCTGCGATTACACCAACATGTGGTACAATGGTCCCTATGTGGTGGAGGAGTTCATCAGCCAGAACACCAAGAGCTACATCCCCAACCCCAACTACTATGGTGCAAACGATGTGTCCCGCTTCGACCGCTTCACCGTCACCATGATCAGCGACGGCACCGTTACTTTCCAGCTGTACCAGAACCGTGAGCTGGACGAGATGGATGTGGGCGAGAGCACCCTGACCACCATCCAGGCCGATCCCAACAGCGAGTACAATGCTCAGCTGTGTGAGAAGCGTCCCAAGAAGTTCAGCTACCAGATGCACTTCAACTATCAGAAGAACAACGAGGACGGCACCCCCGACGACAACTGGAACAAGGCTATCGCCAACACCGCTTTCCGTCAGTGCTTCTACAAGGGCCTGAATCTGACCAACTGGTATGCACGTACCAACAAGATCAACCCCCTGAAGTGCGAGAACGACTGCTACACCATGCCCGGTGTCTGCTACAACACCCAGGGCCAGGAGTACTCCACCCTGGTTGCCAAGGAGATGGGTTTCGACGGCGAGGCTTACGACGGCAAGACCATGATCCGCCTGCGCGCCAACAACGGCGACATTGCTGACCTGAAGAAGCAGGCCATGGACGAGCTGAGCGCCATCGGTGTCACCTTCCCCGTCCACGCTGCTTACTACATCATCGCCGGTTCCACCTCCGCTCTGGACAATACAACCGTGCTGAAGCAGTGCTTCACCGACAGCTTCGGCGATGACTTCATTGTGCTGGACATCAAGACCTACGTTTCTTCCATCACCCAGGAAGTCCGTAATCCTCAGCTGCAGAGCTTCATCATCAACGGCTGGGGCGCTGACTACGGCGATCCCGTCAACTTCGTTGGTCAGGAGATCCTGCACGACGACAACGCTTACTACAGCTGGTACTACTCCAACATCGCCAAGGTCGTTGAGGCCGGTCCCGCTGACTGGCAGAAGGATCTGGTGGCCTGCTACGAGGAGTTCACCGATCTGGTCAACACCGCAAAGGCCATCGTTGATGATACCGATGCCCGCTACGCTGCCTTCGCAAAGGCTGAGGCCAGCATGCTGAACAGCGTTCTGGCCTGCCCCTGCTACTTCGATGTTTCCTGGACTCTGACCCACGCCAACGAGTACAGCAAGATCAACGCTATGTATGGTCCCTGCAACTACAAGGCTGTCAACTGGGAGACCAGCGAAGAGGCTTACACCACCGAGCAGTACGAGGAGTTCGCCGCTGCATTCGACGCAGCCACCAAGGCTTAAGTTCCCCGTTTCCCCGCCCGAAAGGGCAAGAATAAAAGTTAAGGGTTCGATAACATGTTAAAATACACGGTTAAGCGGCTGCTCCAGTCGCTTGTCACAATCTTTCTGATCGCAACAGCAGTTTTCCTGATGATGCGCTGCCTGCCGACGGACTACTACTTCACTGAGGAACAGCTCATGAAGTTTACCGATCAGCAGAAGACCGCCGCTCTGGAAGCAGCTGGCCTGACCGATCCCATCCCCACCCAGCTGGTCAAGTTCTACAACAACCTGCTGCATCTGGACTTCGGCACTTCCCGCCGCATCCAGAACGGTGCCCCGGTGGTCAAGGTCATTGGTAAAAAGTTTGGTGTCTCCATGCGTCTGGGCCTCATCGCCTCCGGCATCTCTCTGGTGGTCGGTGTGCTGATGGGCATCCTGCAGGCGGCATTCAAGGACAAGGTATTCGACTGGATCGGCACGGCCTACACCGTGTTCGTCAACGCGGTCCCGTCGCTGGTGTCGTATTCTCTGGTGCTGGTCTTTGGTTCCAAGTACCTGGGATTCCCCACGCTGTATTCCACCCGCAATGTGGGTGCTTCCAGCGTGCTGCCCATCACCTGCCTTTCGCTGGCATCCATTGCAGGCTATGCCCTGTGGACCCGCCGCTACATGGTGGATGAGCTGACCCGCGACTATATCAAGCTGGCCCGTGTCAAGGGCCTGAGCTCCCGCGAGATCATGTTTAAGCATGTTCTGCGCAACGCCATGGTTCCCATGGTGCAGTATATCCCCCAGTCCATCCTGCTGACGGTGGGCGGCTCCCTGCTGATGGAACGGTTCTTCTCCGTTCCCGGCATGGGCCCCCTGCTGACGGATGCCATCCAGCGCTATGACCTGAACGTTGTGCAGACGCTGGTCATCCTCTACGCTGTGCTGGGCATCGTGGGCGTGTTCCTGGGCGATGTGCTGATGATGGTGGTTGACCCCCGTATTACTCTGACCGGAAAGGAGGAGGCTCGCTGATGGCTAAGGCATCGGATTTTGAGGGCAAAAAGCCCGAAGAACTGTTCTACTTTGTGGATTATTCCCCGGAAGAAGCTGAGCGTATCGGCTACTCCAACTATTCCTACTGGGGTTCTGTCATCCAGAACTTCCTCAAGCAGAAGGTCGCTGTCTTCTGCCTGATCCTGTTCTTGGCGCTGACGGTGTTCTCCTTCGTTGCGCTGAGCATCGGCAAGTATCACTACACCAGCCTGATCTCTGATTCCAGCAAGGCTTTCATCAGGCCCAACGCTGAGTACTGGTTCGGTACCGACAACCTGGGCCGTGACTACTGGTGCCAGGTGTGGTATGCCACCCAGGTTTCCATCCGTCTGGCTCTGGTGGTCGCCGTGGGCGAGAGCATCGTGGGCGTGATCTTCGGCCTGATCTGGGGCTATGTGCGCAGTCTGGACCGCTTCTTCACGGAGCTGTACAACCTGATCGACAACGTGCCCTATATCATCTATATGACCCTGATCGCCCTGATGGTGGGCCAGAGCTTCTGGATCATGGCCATCTCCATGATCGCCATCAACTGGCTTTCTATGGCACGCCGTGTCCGCAACATGGTGTTCATGTTCCGTGACCGCGAGTATAACCTCGCGTCCCGCTGCCTGGGCACCCCGCTGTGGCGCGTGCTGACCAAGAACATCCTGCCGTATCTGGTCTCCGTTATCATCCTGCGTATGGCACTGTCCATCCCGGGCACCATCAATCTGGAATCCACGCTGTCCTACCTGGGCCTGGGCCTGGGCATCGACACGCCTTCTCTGGGCCTGATCCTGAGCAAGGTGCGCGGCTTCTTCCTGGATTATCCGTACCTGCTGGTTTTCCCTGCATCCATCGTGTCCATCATTTCCATTTCTTTCTATATCATGGGCAACGCTTTGTCGGATGCGGCTGATCCGCGCAACCACGTTTGATAGATTGGAGAGAGAGACGTAAATGGATAGACAACCGATTATCTCTGCCAAAGACGTGGAGATCACTTTTAGCCTGCGCGGCCGCAAGCTGAACGCCATCCGCAAGTGCTCGCTGGACCTGTACGAAGGCGAGACCCTTGCCATCGTGGGCGAGTCCGGCTCGGGCAAGTCCGTATTCACCAAGAACTTTGTGGGTATGCTGGATGCCAACGGTAAGATCACCGGCGGCTCCATCATGTATGAAGGCCGCGATATGACCAAGTTCACCGAGAAGGATTGGCTGGGTGTCCGCGGCAAGAAGATCGCCATGGTCATGCAGGACCCTATGACCAGCCTGAACCCGCTGAAGAAGATCGGCAAGCAGATCCAGGAGAGCATTGAGCATCACCAGGGTCTGAAGGGCGAGGAAGCCAAAAAGGCTGCCATCGAGATGCTGGGCAAGGTGGGTATCCCCGACCCCGAGCGTCGGTACGAGCAGTACCCCCACGAGTTCTCCGGCGGTATGCGTCAGCGTGTCGTCATTGCCATTGCAGCGGCCTGCCGCCCGCAGATCCTGATCTGCGACGAGCCCACCACTGCACTGGACGTGACCATTCAGGCACAGATCCTGCAGCTGATCCGCGACCTGCAGAAGGAGTTGGGCATGTCCGTTATCTACATCACCCATGACCTGGGTGTTGTGGCAAACGTGGCAGACCGTGTGGCCGTGATGTATGCCGGCCAGATCGTGGAATACGGCACCGTGGAGGAGATCTTCTACGACGCATGGCACCCCTACACCTGGGCTCTGCTGCAGGCTCTGCCGCAGCTGGGCACCAAGGGCGAGGCCCTGCCCAGCGTGGATGGTACTCCCCCGAACCTGTTCAACGAGATCAAGGGTGACGCATTTGCGCCCCGCAACAAGCATGCGCTGGCAATCGACTTTGTGCAAGAGCCTCCGTTCTTCCAGGTGTCCGAGACCCACGCCGCAAAGACCTGGTATCTGGACCCGCGCGCTCCCAAGATCGAGCGGCCGCACTCCATCCAGAACCTGCGTGAGAAAATGGGAAAGATGGGAGGCGCCAACTTAAATGGCTGAACGCGAAAAGCTGATTGAGCTGAAAGACCTTCAGATCACCTTTGGCTCCGGTAAGAAGAAATTTGTTGCTGTCGATCATGTCAACTTTGACATCTATAAGGGCGAGACCTTCTCGCTGGTCGGCGAGTCCGGCTCCGGCAAGACCACCATTGGCCGTGCCATCTGCCGCATCAACCCGACCTCCGGCGGCGACATCTTCTTCAAGGGCCAGAAGATCAACGGCAAGATCTCCAAGGAACTGGACAAGGAGGTCATCCGCAAGATCCAGATGATTTTCCAGGATCCCATGGCTTCGCTGAACGAGCGCGCCAAGGTCGAGTATATCATTGCCGAGGGCCTGCTGAACCATCATCTCTACAAGGATCAGGAAGACCTGCATGAAAAGGTGATGAACGCCCTGCATGAGGTCGGCCTGCTGCCGGAGTTTGCCTCCCGCTTCCCCCATGAGTTCTCGGGCGGCCAGCGCCAGCGCATCGGCATTGCCCGTGCACTGGTCATGGAGCCGGAGTTCATCGTGGCCGATGAGCCCATCTCTGCACTGGATGTCTCCATCCGTGCACAGGTGCTGAACCTGCTGAACGAGATGAAGAAGAGCCGCGGCCTGACCTACCTGTTCATTGCACATGACCTGTCGGTGGTCCGGTTCATCTCGGATCGTATCGCCGTTATCAGCAAGGGGCGCATCGTGGAGCTGGCTGAGGCGGAGGAGCTGTTCCTCCATCCGCTGCATCCCTACACCAAAGCCTTGCTGAGCGCGGTCCCCATCCCTGACCCCAGCCTGGAAAAGCACAAGAAGCTGCTGGTCTATGACCCCTCGATCCACGATTACAGCGTGGATAAGCCGGTCTGGGAAGAGATCGCAAATGGCCACTTTGTGTATGGCAACCAGCGTGAGCTGGAAGGCTACCGCAAGGAGTATGAAAGCCAGCTGTAAGCTGAACCGCTTTCCTGTATTTTAACACAATGACCCCGCCGCGCTGGGAGCTTTCCCGCGCGGCGGGGTTTTGTGCTGTCAGGGAGAAAAAATAGAACCGGACGCTTCAAAAACGTCCGGTTCTGCTTTTTGCTATTGGCTATTGGTTCACGCGATCAGGCCTGCGTGGCTGCGTCGAATGCGGCAGCAAACGCATCGTACTGTTCGGTGGTGTAGGCCTCCTCGCTGGTCTCCCAGTTCACAGCCTTGTAGTTGCAGGGACCATACATTGCGTTGATCTTGCTGTACTCGTTGACGTGGGTCAGGCACCAGGTGATATCGTAGACGGTGGGGAAGATCAGGTTCTCGTCCAGGAAGTAAGCCTCGGCCTTGGCAAATGCAGCGTAGCGTGCATCGGTGTCGTCAACGATGGCACGGCCCTCGTTCACCAGATCGGTGAACTTCTCGTAGGCGGCAACCAGATCCTTCTGGTAGCTGGCGGGGCCATTGTTCACAATCCCTGCGATGTTGGTCATGTTGCAGCTGTAGTAAGCGTTGTCGTCGTGAACGATGATCTGGGTCAGGAAGTTGATGGGATCGCCGAAGTCAGCACCCCAGCCCATGTGGGTGAAGCTCTGCAGCTTGGGTGCCACGACTTCCTTCATGGTGGAGGACACGAAGGTGTTGACATCCAGCACGATGAAGTCATCGCCGAAGCTGTCGGTGAAGCACTGCTTCAGCACGGTTGCGCTATCCAGAGCGGAGGTGGAGCCGGCCAGAATGTAGTAGGAGCAGTGAACAGGGAAGGTGACACCAATGGCGCTCAGCTCTTCCATGGCCTGCTTCTTCAGCTCGGTGATGTCGCCGTTGTTGGCGCGCAGGCGCTTCATGGTCTTGCCATCGTAAGCCTCGCCGTCCAGACCCATCTCCTTGGCCACCAGGTTGGTGTAGTCGGTGCCGTCAGAGGTGTAGCACAGGCCCTTCATGGTGAAGAAGTCGTTCTCGCACTTCAGGGGATTGATGGGGTTGTAACGGGCGAAGAACTTGTTCAGCACCATGCCCTTGGAGAAGCACTGACGGAAGGCCTTGTTGGCAATGGCCTTGTTCCAGTTCTCATCGGGGGTGCCATCGACGTTCTTCTTGTCGTAGTTGAAGATGAAGCAGTAGCTGAACTTCTTGGCACGCTTCTCGCACAGCTGCTGATTGTACTCGTTGGAAGGATCGGACTGAATGGTGGTGATGTTGCTCTCGCCCAGGTCCACCTCGTCCAGCTCGCGGTTCTGATACAGCTGCAGGCTGATGGAACCGTCGCTGATCATGGTGACGGTGAAGCGCTCAAAGCGGCTGACGTTGGCAGCGTCGTAGTAGTTGGGGTTGGGGATGTAGCTCTTGGTGTTGCCCTGGATGTACTCCTCCACCACATAGGGTCCGTTGTACCACATGGTGGTGTTGTCGCAGCTCCGGAAGCCATCGACACCCAGCTCCTCGATCAGAGCAGGAGCCACGGGGTAGAAGCTGTTGTAGGCGGCAACGGTATCAAAGTAGGGGCAGGCGCTGGGGCAGGTGAACACCAGAGTGTAATCATCCGGAGCTTCGATGCCCACACCGGCAGCCAGCATGTCCTCGTAGGTCATGTCAGCGGCAGCGTCACCGGCTTCCTTGGTCAGCTCGTAGTACTCGTAAGCGCCCACAATGGTATCGTTGGGCATGGAGGTGTTGTTGGCCTCGTTCTTGATGGCGTTCATCACCCATTCAAAACCAACCAGGAAGTCCTTGCTGGTCAGGTGAGCCTTCACCTCACCGTTGCAATCCACCCAGTCCACGTCGTCCCGCAGGTGGAAGGTCCAGACAGTGGCATCCTCATTGTGCTCCCAGCTGGAAGCGATGGCGGGCACCACCTTGCCGTAGCGGTCAAAGCTCAGCAGGCCGTCCCACAGGTTGGTGACCACGTTGGCATCCTCAGCCTTCTGGGTGTACAGCATGTTCCAGCTTTCCAGTTCACGGTTGCCGCTCTCAAAGGAGATGAACTCCTTCAGGGGGGTAGCGCCGGTGGAGTTGGGGGCAGCAGCGCCGCTGGCGGCAGCACCATTGCCGGTGTTGTTGGACTTTTCGCCGCAGGCTGCCAGCAGGCTGGCGGCACCCACAGCACCTGCACCCTTCAGGAAGGTGCGGCGATCAAAATTGAAGCTCATTGGATGATCCTCCCAGATCTTGCGCGGACAGAGCCGCGCGTTTTTCCTTTTCCTAAACGCAGTGAGGCTGTCTGACTTTCCAAAAAGTGCACAGGAAAGACAAAAGTCGCACCACGGTATATTTTAGCACTTTACTGGAAAGAAGTCAATCCGCCACAGCATAGAATTGGAAACAAAACGGTGACAAACACTTTCACGGGAAAAGAATGTGGAAAAAATTACTATAAAATGGAAAGAACTGTATATCTGTGAAGAACAGGCGAAAGAGAGAAACTGTTCACGCTATGCGCACAAAACAGCTATCTTTTTTCACAAAAACATGATACAATAAAGTGTATCTGTATCAATAAGGAGCGCACCATGAAGAAACTGACCTCGATGTACAAACGCTACATGTTCCACCCCATTTTATATAAGACCGTGACCCGCACCTCCATTGTGGCCGTGCTGATGCTGCTGTGGCGGCGCTATGTCAGCGATGGCACGTTTACCATCTGGGAGGCTCCGGGCTTTCTGTGCGGCGTGGTGCTGCTCATCTGGGCCTGGGTGGACTACCTGCGGCTGGATGGCGTGACCATCCACCATCTGCTGGAGGAATTCAAGGGGATGGGCAAGCGGCAGAAAAAGATCCACTCCACCCGCTCCATCATCGACTATGCAGATGAGAAGATCGTCTCCTTTGAGGAGCTGGAACCCGAGGAGCGCACCTATTGCAGCCTGCTCTCCAATCTGGTGCTGGGCCTGCCGCTGGTCGCTGCTGCGCTGATCGCCAGCGTGCTGTAAGGGGGCCGCGGCATGGAACAAGAGCACAAGCAGCTGGTCATCGGCATTCTGGCCCATGTGGACAGCGGCAAGACCACCCTTTCCGAGGCCCTGCTCTACGGCACCGGCACCATCCGCAAGCTGGGCCGGGTGGACCATAAGGATGCCTTTCTGGACACCGACGCGCTGGAAAAGGCGCGCGGTATTACCATTTTCTCCAAGCAAGCCCTCTTCACGGCGGGCAATACCGATTTTACCCTGCTGGACACCCCGGGCCATGTGGATTTTTCCACGGAGACCGAGCGGACACTGCAGGTGCTGGATTATGCGGTGCTGGTCATCAGCGGCACCGACGGCGTGCAGAGCCATACCGAGACGCTCTGGCGGCTGCTGCGGCGGTACCGCATCCCCACCTTTGTGTTCGTGAACAAGATGGACCTGCCCGGCCCGGGCAGGGAAGCGCTTCTGACCCAGCTGAACCGTCGGCTGGGGGATGGCTTTGTGGATTTTGGGGCAGAGCAGGCCGACCGGGACGAGGCGCTGGCTGTCTGCGATGAGCGGCTGATGGAGACAATGCTGGACCGGGGAATCCTGACCGATACCGACCTCATCCCCGCCATTGCCCGGCGGCATGTGTTTCCCTGCTGGTTTGGCTCAGCCCTGAAGCTGCAGGGTGTGGACGCGCTGGTGGAGGGCCTTGACCGCTATACCCGCCCGGCCCCCGCGCTGGAAGCCTTCGGGGCCAAGGTGTTCAAGGTGAGCCAGGATGAGCAGGGGAACCGCCTGACCTGGCTGCGGGTGACCGGCGGCGCGCTCAAGGTGAAAGCCCAGCTCACCGGAGAGATCGACGGGGAGCCGTGGGCCGAAAAGACCAACCAGCTGCGGCTCTACTCCGGCGCAAAGTTTACGCTGGCAGAGTGCATCGGCCCCGGCCAGGTGTGCGCCGTTACCGGCCTAACCAAAGCCCGCCCGGGCGAGGGTCTGGGGGCGGAACGGGACAGCGACCTGCCGGTGCTGGAGCCGGTTCTGAGCTATCAGGTGCTGCTGCCCGAGGGCGCGGATGTGCACGCCGCGCTGGGAAAGCTCCATCGGCTGGAAGAGGAGGAGCCCCAGCTCCATGTGGTCTGGAACGAGACCCTGGGCGAGATCCATGTCCAGCTGATGGGCGAGATCCAGCTGGAGGTGCTGAAAAGCCTGCTGGCTGAGCGGTACGGGCTGGAGGTCAGCTTCGGACCCGGCGGCATCCTGTATAAGGAGACCATCACCGAAGCCATGGAGGGCGTGGGCCACTACGAGCCCCTGCGCCACTATGCGGAAGTCCACCTCAAGCTGGAGCCGCTGCCCCGGGGCAGCGGAATGCAGTTTGCCGCCGACTGCCGGGAAGAGGTGCTGGACAAGAACTGGCAGCGGCTGGTGCTGACGCATCTTGAGGAAAAGCAACATCTGGGTGTGCTCGTCGGGGCACCCCTGACCGATGTGAAGATCACCCTCATTGCGGGCCGCGCCCACCTCAAGCACACCGAGGGCGGCGACTTCCGGCAGGCGACCTACCGCGCCGTCCGGCAGGGCCTGATGATGGCAGACCAGATCCACAAGACCCAGCTGCTGGAGCCGTGGTATGCCTTCCGGCTGGAGCTGCCCTCTGACAACGTGGGGCGCGCCATGAACGATATCCAGAACATGGGCGGCAGCTTTGACCCGCCCGAGACCGGAGCCGACGGGGATACCACCCTGCTCACCGGCACCGCACCGGCCTCCACCATGCGCAGCTACCCCATGGAGGTGGTGGGCTACACCCGGGGCAGGGGACACCTGACCCTGACGCTGGACGGCTACCGTCCCTGCCACAATGCAGCAGAGGTCATCGAGGCCGCGGGCTATGAGCCGGAACACGACCTCGACAACCCGGCGGATTCGGTGTTCTGCGCCCACGGGGCCGGATTTGTGGTGCCCTGGGAGCAGGTGCGCAGCCACATGCATGTGGACAGCGGCTGGGGCAAGACTGCAAAGACCGAGGAAACGGTGCAGGCCCGTCCCCGCCGGATGGCCGCCTATCGTGCTACTTTGGAAGAGGATGCTGAGCTGCTGAAGATCTTTGAACAGACCTATGGGCCCATCAAGCGGGACCCGCTGGCGGCGTTCCGCCCCACCCAGAAGCGGGAACGCCCCGATTTCAACGCCGAGCAGTGGGAGATCCAGCCCGAATACCTGCTGGTGGACGGCTACAACATCATCTTTGCATGGGACGAGCTGAACGCACTCTCCAAAGAGAGCCTGGAAGCGGCCCGCCACAGGCTGATGGACATCCTCTGCAACTATCAGGGCTTTAAGAAGTGCGTGCTCATCCTTGTGTTTGATGCCTACCGTGTGCCGGGCAGCCCCGGCAGCATAGAGCAGTACCACAATATCCATGTGGTCTACACCCGGGAAGCCGAGACCGCCGATATGTTCATCGAGCGTGTCACCCATGAGATCGGCAAGGGCCGCCGTGTCCGCGTGGCCACTTCCGATGGCATGGAACAGGTCATCATTCTGGGCCATGGTGCCCTCCGTGTCTCTGCCCGCATGTTCCATGAAGAGGTGCAGGAGGCAGAGAAGGAAATCCGGAGGTATTTGCAGGAAACGGATTAAACCTCTCCGTCATCCCTGCGGGATGCCACCGTCCGGGTTGCGGCTCCCAGCGTCCGCTTCGTGCAAAATTTTGCACTTGCGTCCCGCTGGCCGCTGCCCCAACAACTCCTCCCTGTTTCCGCCACTGGCGGTGGTCGTCGTTGCTGCCCTAATAGGGGAGGCCTTGGCAAAGAGGGTGAGCTTTACGAAATGCCAAGGGCCCCCCTACTAGTGGGGGCTGTCGCCGCAGGCGACTGGGGGGTTGAGCCGCAAGCCCGACTGAGAGGTTGTACGAAGGAGAAGCCTATGTTCGAAACAACTTCTGATTTTGTTTGGCAGAAGATCCAGCCCCGCCCCCGGGATGCACATAAGGGGACCTTTGGCTCCGTGCTGGCGGTGGCGGGCAGTGCGTCCTACCGGGGTGCGGCGGCGCTGGCCGTGGAAGGTGCCCTGCGCACAGGGGCCGGTATCGTTACGCTGGCAAGTGTGGAGCCGGTGCTGGCGGCTGTGGCCGCCCGCCTGCCCGAGTGCTGTCTCTGCCCCTGCGAAGCGGGGGCCGAGGGCGGCATCTCGCCCCAGAATATCGACCGCATCCGGCGGCAGAAGGCCTCTGTTCTGCTGGCGGGCCCCGGGCTGGGCTATACGGCCCAGAGCGCGGCCCGTGCCGCCGAGACCCGGGCGCTGGTAAAAACGCTCCTGCCCGGCTTTTCCGGCAGTGCAGTGCTGGATGCGGATGGCCTGAACGCGGCCGCTGACCTGCTCCAAACGGAAAAAATGCTTCACCCTCAAGGAGAACTGATTTTAACGCCCCACCCCGGCGAGATGGCCCGGCTGACCGGGCGCTCTGCGGCAGAGATCAACGCGGACCGGGAAGGCACGGCGCTGCGCTATGCGAAAGCATGGAATGCTGTAGTGGTGCTGAAGGGGGCGCACACCGTCATTGCAGGGCCGGATGGCCGCTGTGCGGTCAATCCCACCGGCAACCCGGGGCTTTCCCGGGGCGGCAGCGGGGATGTGCTGGCGGGCATGACCAGCGCCCTGCTGGCCTGCGGCCTGCCTGCCTTTGAGGCCGCTGCCTGTGCCGTTTATCTCCATGGTGCAGCTGCCGACCGTGCCGCCGCCCTGCACGGGGAAACCGGGATGCTCCCGCATGATCTGCTGGATGCGCTGGGGACCCTGTTTGCCGAAAACGGGCGCTGAGCAAAGGGACGATCCCATCAAAAAAAGAAACGCTTCCTTTCCTCTGGATTTGTGTTATACTGGAGCTATCCAAAACACAACGATCTGCCGGAAAGGAAGCGTTTCTTTTATGGTTCCTGCACTGGAAAAAATCATTGACGAGAGCGACCGCATCGTCTTTTTTGGCGGCGCGGGGGTCTCCACCGAAAGCGGCATCCCTGATTTCCGCAGCGTGGACGGCCTGTACCACCAGAAGTACGATTACCCGCCCGAGACCATCCTGAGCCACACCTTTTGGGAGGAGAACCCCGAGGAGTTCTACCGGTTCTACCGGGATAAGCTCATTGTGAAGGGGGCAAAGCCCAACGCTGCCCACCTGCGGCTGGCAAAGCTGGAGCGGGAGGGCAGGCTGAAGGCCATCGTCACCCAGAACATCGACGGCCTGCATCAGGCGGCTGGCTCCAAGACCGTTTACGAGCTCCACGGCAGCACCCTGCGCAACTACTGCGTGAAGTGCGGCGCGTTCTACGATGTGGATTTCATTGCCAACAGTACCGGCGTGCCCCGCTGCCCCAAGTGCGGCGGCATCGTTAAGCCGGATGTCGTCCTGTACGAGGAAGGGTTGGACGAGGAAGTGCTCTCCGGGGCCGTGTCTGCCATCCGCAAGGCGGATACCCTCATCATCGGCGGCACCAGTCTGGTGGTCTACCCGGCGGCGGGGCTCATCCGGTACTTCCGGGGCCGCCATCTGGTGGTCATCAACATGCAGCCCACCGGGGCCGATGCGCAGGCCGACCTGTGCATTGCCAAGCCCATCGGTCAGGTGCTGAGCGAGGACGTATTGTTGGAGGACTGAGATGAAAGCTGTCATTCTGGAAAGCTATGTCATGGAGGAAGGCGACCTCGACTGGTCGGGGGTAAAGGCGCTGGTGCCCGATACCGCCAGTTATGTCCGCACGGCCTACGAGGAGATTGCCCCCCGCATTGGAGATGCGGACATCGTTCTGCTGAACAAGTGCCGCATGGATGAGGAGATCTTACAGCAGTGCCCGAACCTGAAATGGGTGGGCATCATCGCCACGGGCACCGACAACCTGGATCTGGAAGCCTGCCGCCGCCACGGCGTTGCAGTGGCCAATGTGCCGGGCTATTCTACCTACAGCGTGGCCCAAATGACCTTCAGCCTGCTGCTGGCCATCTGCCAGTGCGCGGAGCGCTACAACCGTGCCGTCAAGCAGGGATGCTGGCAGCTGGATATCCCGGAGAGCATCGGCCTGCTGCCCCAGATGGAGCTCTATGGCAAGACCTATGGCGTTTACGGTTATGGCAGCATCGGGCGGCAGTCGGCCCGCATTGCCAGAGCCTTTGGCATGGAGGTGCTGGTCTGCACCCGCACCGTCCGGCCCGAATACGCCGCCGACGGTGTGGAGTTCGTGGATTATGATACCCTGCTGAGACGGTGTGATATCCTCAGCCTGCACTGCCCGGCCACGCCCCAGACCCGGGGCCTTGTCAACGCGGAGGCGCTGGCGAAGATGAAGCCCGGGGCCATTCTGCTCAACACGGCCCGGGGCGCACTGGTGGATGAGGAGGCCGTGGCAGCGGCCCTCCACAGCGGTCAGCTGGGCTTTTACGGGGCCGATGCCTTTGTCACCGAGCCTCTGCCTCAGGAAAGCCCCCTGCGGGCAGAACCCCACGCTATCCTCACACCGCACATTGCGTGGACGACCCGGGAGGCTTTGCAGAACCTGATGGACATTACCACCCGGAACCTGCGCACCTGGCTGGAAGGAAACGGCGAGCACATCGTCAACAGATAAAAAGGAGAGATGAATCATGCAGGCAACCATTCACAACGAATTCCTGACCCTGACCGTGGATACCCATGGTGCCGAAGCAGTCAGCCTGAAAAATGCCGCCGGGCAGGAGATGCTCTGGCAGGCCGACCCGGCTGTCTGGAAGCGCCATGCCCCCATCCTTTTCCCCTGGACAGGCAAGCTGACCGGCGGGGCCTTTACCCATAAGGGCAAGACCTACCCCGGCGGTCAGCACGGCTTTGCCCGGGACGTGGAGCACACCCTGCTCTGCGCCGAGGGCGACACCATCCGGCTGGAGCTGCGCTCGGATGAAAAGAGCAAGGCAGAGCGCTTCCCGTTTGATTTTGTCCTGACCAGCACCTTCCGGCTGGAGGGCAGGACGGTCCACCACACCTTGACCGTCACCAACCCCGCCGATGCCGCCGAGGAGCTGCAGTTCGGCATCGGCTACCACCCGGCGTTCCGCATCCCCTTTGATGACCAGCACACCACCACCGATTACGAGTTCCGCTTCGACCAGCCGGAGAGCCCGATGATCCTGGATGCTTACCCCAACGGTCTGCTGACCGGCAAGTGCGGTTACCGGTGGAAGAACGAGCAGAGCATCCCCCTGACAGACGAACTGTTTGAGAACGACAGCTTCTGCATGGCCGGTCTGCGCAGCCGCACGCTGGGCATCTACGAAAAGGACACCGGCAAGGGAATCGTCTGCAATGTGGAGGGCTACCCCTACACCCTCATCTGGTCGGCTCCGGCAAAGCCAGTGCGCTTTGTCTGCATTGAGCCGTGGCACTCCCTGCCCGGTGCCCAGACCGATACCCAGGAGTGGAGCCAGCGCGCCGCTGCCGCCTGCCTTGCCCCCGGCCAGACCTGGGAGACCACCCTCAGCACAACGTTTGAGCGCTGAAGTAAAGTTTGGCAAAGAAATGCAGGAACCCCTTGACAGAGGGGAATGCATTCTGATTTAATTAGAATCGATAAAAGGGAGTAAAGGGCATTCCGCAGGGCCTGCGGGGTGCTGCATGGCAGCGTCATCACGGCAGAAATGCCCGATGTCATGTGTTGGCTTGAGACTTTTGTCACAGACAGAGTGCTGTGGCAGGGGTCTCTTTTTTCTTGCCCGGCACCGGAACACAAGGAGGAAAAATAAATATGGATCTTCTGAACACATTCGCCAGTCTCTTTTCCAATTTTGGGAATCTGACCTGGCAGATGGTGGTAATGTGGGGCATCGGTGCACTGCTCATCTACCTTGCCATCGCCAAAAAGATGGAGCCGAGCCTGCTGCTGCCCATGGGCTTTGGTGCCATTCTGGTCAACCTGCCCCTCTCGGGTGCCATCACGCAGGGGGATACGGTCGGCCCCATCTCTGCATTGTTTGAAGCGGGCATGTCCAACGAGCTGTTCCCGCTGCTGCTCTTCATCGGCATCGGTGCCATGATCGATTTTGGCCCGCTGCTGGAAAAGCCGTGGCTGATGCTCTTTGGTGCGGCGGCCCAGTTCGGCATCTTCTTTACCCTGTTTCTGGCAGGCTTCTTCTTTGACCTGAAGGATGCTGCCTCCATCGCTGTCATCGGTGCGGCAGACGGCCCCACCGCCATTTTCGTGGCCAATACGCTCAACTCCCAGTACCTCGGTGCCATCATGGTGGCAGCCTACAGCTACATGGCGCTGGTGCCCATCGTGCAGCCGCCCGTGATCCGGCTGCTGACCACGCAGAAGGAGCGCCGCATTCGGATGTCCTATGAAAAGGGCAGTGTTTCCCAGCTGACCAAGATCCTGTTCCCCATCGTGGTCACGATCATTGCAGGCATGGTGGCTCCGGCCAGTGTGGCGCTGGTGGGCTTTTTGATGTTCGGCAATCTGCTGCGGGAGTGCGGGGTGCTGAATGTGCTGAGCGAGACCGCCCAGAATGTGCTGGCAAACCTTATCACCATCGTGCTGGGCCTGACCGTTGCCGGGCAGATGACCGCCGACAAGTTCGTGCGGCCCGACACCCTGCTCATCCTTGCACTGGGTCTGGTGGCCTTTGTCTTTGATACGGCAGGCGGCGTGCTGTTTGCAAAGCTGCTGAACCTTTTCCGGCCGGAGGGTAAAAAGCTGAATCCCATGATCGGCGCGGCCGGCATCTCGGCCTTCCCCATGAGCGGCCGTGTGGTCAACAAGATGGGCCTGGAAGAGGACAACCAGAATTTCCTGCTGATGTATTCCATCAGCGTCAATGTTTCGGGACAGATCGCGTCCGTCATTGCAGGCGGCCTGATCCTGACCCTGATGGTTTAACGGAGGTGATCGCATGCTTCATCTTACTTCGTGGATGACCACGCTGCCGATGATGCTGATCGGGATGGTCGGCATCATCCTTGTCATCGGCATCATTGTTCTGGCAGTGATGCTGCTCAACCGGCTGACGAGCCGGAAATAAAAGAAAAAGGCGATGCAGCTGTTCAAAACTGCATCGCCTTTTTGCTTGTGTAGGTTTACAGGGCCTGGATGGCGGCCTTGATGCGCTGGGCGGCGACCTTGGTCTTTTCGGCATCGCCGAAGGCGGTCAGGCGGAAGTAACCCTCGCCGCACTCGCCGAAGCCAACACCCGGGGTGCCGACCACGCCACAGTTCTCCAGCAGCCAGTCGAAGAACTCCCAGCTCTTCATGCCGCCGGGGCAGCGCAACCAGATGTAGGGGCTGTTCTTGCCGCCGCAGTACCACACGCCGCACTCGTCCAGCGCGTCGGCAATGACCTTGGCGTTCTGGCGGTAGTAATCGAGGTTGGCCTGGATCTCAGCCATGCCGCTCTCGGTGAACACGGCGGCCGCAGCGCGCTGAACGACGTAGGGCACGCCATTGAACTTGGTGGTCTGGCGGCGCAGCCACAGCTTGTTCAGGTTCATGCCCTCGCGCTCCAGCTCGTGGGGCACGATGGTGTAGCCGCAGCGGGTGCCGGTGAAGCCTGCGATCTTGGAGAAGGAGCAGATCTCAATGGCGCACTCGCGGGCACCCTCCACCTCAAAGATGCTGCGTGCCAGAGCGGGATCGGTGATGAAGCACTCGTAGGCGGCATCGTACAGGATAACGGCGTTGTTCTTTTTGGCGTAGTCCACCCAGGCCTTGAGCTGCTCGCGGGTGTAGGCGGCACCGGTGGGGTTGTTGGGGCTGCAGATGTAGATGATGTCAGCCTTCACGCTGTCATCGGGCATTCCCAGGAAGCCGTTCTCCTGGCTGGTGCGGCCGTAAATGATCTTGCGGCCGTCGGTCACGTTGTCGTCCACATAGGTGGGGTAAACGGGGTCCGGGACCAGAACGGTGTTGTCCACATCAAACAGGCCCAGCACATTAGCCAGGTCACTCTTGGCACCGTCGGAGATAAAGATCTCGTCCTCAGCCAGCTGGGTGCCGCGGCCTGCGTAGTAGCCCTGAATGGCCTGCTTCAGGAACGGATAGCCCTGCTCGGGGCCGTAGCCGTGGAAGCCCTCCTTGGTGCCCATCTCAGCGGCGGCATCCTGCATGGCGGTGACCACGCACTTTGCCAGAGGCTGGGTCACATCGCCGATGCCCAGGCGGATGATCTCCTTTTCGGGGTGTGCTTCCTGATAGGCGGCCACCTTGTGGGCAATGTCCACGAACAGGTAGCTTGCCTTCAGCTCGCCGTAATGGTGATTCATTTTCATAAGTTGTTCCCTCACTTTATAAGATTGCCCGCCCTCTCAGGCCGCTTCGCGTCCAGCTCTCCCAAAGGGAGAGCCGATGCAGCGTCTACGCCAGCAGAAGCTGACCGTTGAGCCGCAATTGCCTCTCCCTTTGGGAGAGGTGGCATTGCAAAGCAATGACGGAGAGGGCGAGGATGTTAAACTTCCGCAACTCCCTCGTACACCGTGACAGCGCTGCCGGTCATCAGCAGCTGCCTGCCGGGCAGTACCCGGATGACCAGCTCACCGCCGCGCAGCTGCACATGGATATCCTGCCCGGCGGGGCAGATGCCCAGCTCGGTCAGGGCCGCCACGGTGGCGCAGGTGCCGGTGCCGCAGGCCCAGGTCTCGCCGCTGCCGCGTTCCCACACCCGCATCTTCAGGTGGGCGGCATCCATCACCTGCACGAACTCGGTGTTGATGCGCTCCGGGAAGTTGGCGTGATGCTCGAACGCCGGGCCGATGGCTTCCAGCTTCAGGCTGTCCACATCCTCCACCACGGTCACGCAGTGGGGGTTGCCCACGCTGATGCAGGTCACCTTCCACACTTTTCCCTCTACGGTGAGCGGCTGATCCACCAGCGGGCCTTCGCCCATGTGGATGGCAGGCAGGTCGGCCGGCAGGGTGCTGTAAGCGCCCATCTCCACCTGCCACAGCTGTGCGCCCTGCCGGGTGATGCGCTTGACACCGCTGTTGGTGTCGATGGTCAGGACAGGCTTTTCCACCCCGTGGGTGTAGAGCCACTCGGCCACACAGCGCACGCCGTTGCCGCACATCTGGGCCTCGCTGCCGTCTGCGTTGAAAATGCGCATCCGGCCATCGGCCCCGGGGGTCACAGGGGCGCAGATGCAGATGATGCCGTCTGCACCCACGGAAAAATGCCGGGCTGAGAGCCGCTGTGCAAGCGCGGCAATGTCTGCGGGCACACCGGATGCACGGCAGTCCAGGTAGATGTAATCATTGGCACAGCCCTGCATCTTGGTAAATGACAATTTCATGGAGCATTCTCCTTTACAGGCGGGGCCTCTGCGGCCATGCTGATGCAGCATGGCTGAGAGGTTTGGTTCGTCACATATAATCATAAGAATCAAACGGGCTTCTGTCAAGCAAAAAAGAGGGCTTTGTGCAATTTTCATCGGTTTTTTCTGCCCGTAAAGGGCCGGAATGCAAAACAGGGCTTGACAAGATACGGCCCATGGGATATAAAAAGAGAGAGTGCTTTTGCGCGCCGGAGAGGGCGTGCAGGCAGAGAAGAAAGAATCATTGACAAAAGGAGACCGCGACGATGGATACTTTTGAAAAGATCCGTGCACTGCTGGCAGAGCAGCTGGATATTGACCCTGCTAAGATCACGATGGAGAGCGACATTATGAGTGATTTCGAGGCCGACAGCCTGGATATCGTGGACATGGTGATGACGCTGGAGGATGAGTTTGGCATTGAGGTGCCGGACGATGCCATCGAGAATCTGCGCACCGTGGGCGACGTGGTGGAATTTGTGGACAGCCACAAGGGCTGATAACAGTTTTGCAAAAAGGCCCCGCACCCGCAGCGCTGCACACGGCGGCGCTGCAGCGGGGCTTTTAATATGAGCTCGTGCGGAACGGCTGGAACACAGGCGTTTGGCGCACGGCTTAGGAGGATATAACAAAATGGCAAAAGACAACAAGAAGCTTGTGCAGGCGATCACCAGCCAGGAAGAAAACTTTGCACAGTGGTACACCGACATCTGCGTCAAGGCAGAGCTGGTGGAGTACTCCAGTGTCAAGGGCTTCATCATCCTGCGCCCCTATGGTCAGGCCATCTGGGAGCTGATCCAGAAGGACATGGATGCCCGGTTCAAGGCAACCGGTCACGAGAACGTGGCCATGCCCGTACTGATCCCCGAGAGCCTGCTGCAGAAGGAAGGCGAGCTGGTCAATGGCTTCGCGCCGGAGGTGGCGTGGGTCACGATGGGCGGCTCCGACAAGCTGGAAGAGCGCCTGGCGGTGCGTCCCACCAGCGAGACCATGTTCTGTGACCACTGGTCCCGCGTGCTGCACAGCTACCGTGAGCTGCCCATGAAGTACAACCAGTGGTGCAGCGTGGTGCGCTGGGAAAAGACCACCCGTCCCTTCCTGCGCAGCCGTGAGTTCTGGTGGCAGGAAGGCCACACCATCCACGAGACTGCCGCCGAGGCCGAGGCTGAGACCCAGCAGCAGCTGAACTGCTACGCGGATGTCTGCGAGCAGGATCTGGCCATCCCTGTTGTCAAGGGCCGCAAGACCGATAAGGAGAAGTTTGCCGGTGCCGAGGCCACCTATACCATCGAAGCCATGATGAAGGACGGCAAGGCCCTGCAGAGCGGCACCAGCCATTACTTCGGCGATAAGTTCAGCAAGGCTTACGACGTGACCTTTACCGGCCGCGACAACCAGCTGCATCACCCGTTCCAGACCAGCTGGGGCGTTTCCACCCGTCTGGTGGGTGCCATCATTATGACCCACGGCGATGACGACGGCCTGATCCTGCCCCCGGCAGTGGCCCCCATCCAGGTCGTGGTCGTGCCCATCGCCGCCCACAAGCCCGGCGTTTCCGAGAAGGCGGCCGAGCTGGCTGAGAAGATCAGCAAGTATGCCCGCGTCAAGCTGGACGACAGCGACAACGCCCCCGGCTGGAAGTTCTCCCAGTGGGAGATGAAGGGTGTGCCCCTGCGCCTGGAGATCGGTCCCAAGGATCTGGAAAAGAACCAGTGCGTGCTGGTTCGCCGCGACACCCGTGAAAAGATCTTCGTGAGCCTGGACGAGCTGGAGACCGCGATCCCGGCCCAGCTGGAGGCCCTGCGCAAGGACCTGTACGAGCGTGCCCTCGCCAACCGCGAGAAGCGCACCTGGGCAGCCACCACCATGGAGGAAGTCAAGGAGCTGGCCAATGCCAACACCGGTTACATCAAGACCATGTGGTGCGGCGACCTGGCCTGCGAGATGAAGATGAAGGAAGAGGCTGGCCTGTCCAGCCGCTGCATGCCCTTTGAGCAGGAGCACATCAGCGATGTCTGCCCCTGCTGCGGCAAGCCCGCCAGCAAGATGGTCTACTGGGGCGTGGCCTACTAAGTCGCCCCATAGTCAGAGCCTGATCAGATGAAAAAGCAGCTTTCCCGTCCAACGGGAGAGCTGCTTTTTTGTGTCTGCCTATTGACAACTGCGTATCTACTGTATATACTGTAAATGTACAGATGCAACGGAGGCGGCAGACATGAATCTCTTCATCGATAACAAGAGCGGTGCACCCATCTACGAGCAGCTCTACACCCAGATCAAGAACCAGATTTTGAGCGGGGAACTGCAGCCGGAGGAAGCGATGCCGTCCATCCGGGGGCTGGCGCGGGATCTGCGCATCAGTGTTATTACTACAAAGCGGGCCTACGATGAGCTGGAACAGGAGGGCTTTTTGTACGCCGTGCCCGCCAAGGGCTTTTTCGTGGCAGCGAAAAACACCGAGCTGCTCCGGGAAGAAAACCTAAAAAAAATCGAAGCACACCTGACGGAAGCCGTCCGGCTGGCGGCACCCTGCGGGCTGACCAAACAGGAACTGACCGAAATGTTGGAATTGCTGTGGGAGGAATGAACCATGAACGCGTTAGAACTGCACGGCCTTGAAAAGCACTACCCGGATTTTACGCTGGGGCCCATTGATCTGGAACTGCCCGGCGGCACAGTCTGCGGGCTGATCGGTGAGAACGGCGCGGGTAAGAGCACGACCATTAAGCTGATTCTGGACATGATCGACGGGGACGCTGGCACTGTGAAGCTGTTCGGGCAGGAGGAAATCACCCCGCTTGCCAAAGCCGATATCGGCGTGGTGCTGGGCGGCGAGGGCATCCCCACCTGCCTGACCGCGCCGCAGGTGGGGAAAGTGATGGCGGGCATCTATCCCAACTGGGATGCCGCAGCTTACGCGGATTATTGTAAGCGCTTTGAACTGCCGGAGAAAAAGCGCTACGCCGATTACTCCACCGGCATGAAGATGAAGCAGTGCCTTGCCGTGGCGCTTTCCCACCACCCGAAGCTGCTGCTGCTGGACGAAGCCACCAGCGGTCTGGACCCGGTGGTGCGGGATGAGCTCATCGATCTGCTGCTGGACTTTGTGCGGGATGAGAACCATGCAATTTTGATCTCGTCCCACATCGTCAGCGATCTGGAAAAGCTCTGCGATACCGTTGCCTTTCTGCACAAGGGGAAGCTCCTGCTCTGTGAGGACAAGGACACGTTGCGGGAGGAGTACGCCCTCTGGCACGGCACTGCCGGGCAATTGGAGGAGCTGGATAAAAACGCCATCGTCAGCCGTCGGGTGACAGCCTACGGGGCCGAGGCACTGGTGAAGAGGGAACTTGTCCCGGCGGGCAGCACCCTGACACCGGTGAGCATCGAAGAACTGTTCGTTTTGATGGTGAAAGGGGAGAATGTGCGATGAAAGGTTTGCTGTTGAAGGATTGGTATCAAGTCAAAACAAATATGCGGATGATGTACCTCACGGTGCTGGCCGTGCTGGCGATCTGGACCCTGAGCACTTCCGGGGATTCGAGCTTTGCGGTGAATTATTCAGCTGTTTTTCTGGGATTCATGCCCGCCTACCTGCTTTCCTACGACCACGCCAGCGGGTGGACGGAGTACAGCTTTGCCCTGCCGCTGAGCAAGGAACTTCAGGTGGCAGAAAAATATCTCGTGGGTCTGCTTTGCACGGCGGTCTCTGCGGCGCTGAACGGAATTTTCTGCGGCATCCTGTTCTGGATGGGAAAGCCGCTTCCTGCGATGCCGATCGGCCTTTTGCTGGGGGCGGGCGCAGCTTCCATCCTGCTGATAAACGGGATCATGCTGCCGCTGTACTACCGTTTTGGCGCAGAAAAGGCGCGGATGCTCTACATGCTGATGTTTGCCGGAATGGGCGCTGCCCTGGGCGGCGGGATGGTCCTGATGGATGCCGTGCCGGAACCGGGCGCGGCCATTGCCATCGTCGGTGTGCTGGCAGCGGTGCTGGTGCTGTATGCACTTTCCTGGAGGCTGTCAGTGCAGTGGTATGGGAAGTATAAGAAATGATCTTTGTGCAATATAGCAATAATCCGGTAAAAAAACTGTAAAAGGGGTTGAAAAATCCGGCCCGGCGTAGTATGATAACGGGGCTGAAAGAAAAATCTTACACCAAGGAGGAGTTTGTTTCCATGTCCAGTGACCATACGGATCACCCCAAACAACGCTTCTCCTGCGATGCGGGCCGTGCAAACGTGTTAGCCGCATCCTGAACTGCATGCCCTTTGTACACCGCAGGAGTTGTAACCAGACCGATGCGGTGTATTTTTTATGCCCGGAAACGGGAAACGGAGGGACCAAACCATGCAGAAGAAAAATTATGTGCAGGAGATTCTGGACATCATCCACAGCGGTCTGCCCCAGGCAGAGCTGGCTGAAAAGCTGTCCGATTACCATGAAAACGACCTAGCCGATGCCCTGACGGCCCTGACACCGGAGGAGCGCCAGAAGGTGTACACCACACTGGGCGTGGATACGGTGGCAGAGATCTTCTCCTATCTGGATGACGCAGAGCCTTACCTGAAGGAGCTGGACCCCGAGCGGGCCGCCCGGGTCATCTCCCACATGGATTCGGACGATGCCGTAGATGCTCTGGATGACCTGGAAGAGGACGATAAGGCAAAGATCGTCCACCAGCTGGACAAGGATGCCGCCGATGATGTGAAGCTGCTGCTCTCCTATCACGAGGACGAGATCGGCAGCTGCATGACCACCAACTACATCTGCATCCGCAGGGATATGACCATCCGGCAGGCCATGAGTGAGCTGGTGAAGCAGGCAGGCGAGAACGATAACATCTCCACCCTGTATGTGGTGGATGAGAACGAGCACTTTTATGGTGCCATTGACCTGAAAGACCTCATCGTGGCCCGTGCGGAGGAGAGCCTGGAAAAGCTGATCGCACGCTCCTACCCCTACGTCACCGACCACGAGAAGATCAGCGACTGCATCGACCGCATCGTGGACTACGCCGAGCGCTCGCTCCCTGTCCTGAACGACAGCGGGAAGCTGCTGGGCATCATCACCTCGGCGGATGTGGTCGAGCTGGTGGACGACGAGATGGGCGATGATTACGCAAAACTCGGCGGCTTGACCAGTGAAGAGGATCTGAACGAGGGTGTGTTCCAGAGTGTGAAAAAGCGCCTGCCCTGGCTGATTGCCCTGCTGTTCCTCGGGATGCTGGTGTCCTCGGTGGTGGGTGCGTTTGAATCGGTGGTGGCGGTGCTGCCCATCGTCATCTGCTTCCAGTCCATGGTGCTGGATATGGCCGGCAATGTGGGCACCCAGTCGCTGGCTGTGACCATCCGTGTGCTGGTGGACGAGAACCTGACCACTGCCAAAAAACTCCAGCTGCTCTGGAAGGAAATGCGGGTGGGCCTGACCAACGGTGCATTGCTGGCCGTGCTGGCGCTGGGCTTCCTGGGCGGCTACATCCACTTCTTCAAGGCCTACGCCTGGGGTGAAGCCTTCCTGCTCTCGGGCTGTGTGGGCATATCTCTGGTCGTGGCTATGGTGATCTCCAGCCTGGTGGGCACGGTCATCCCCATGCTGTTCCATAAGATCCACATCGACCCCGCCGTGGCTTCCGGCCCGCTCATCACCACCATCAATGATCTGGTGGCTGTGGTGGTCTACTATGGCCTGGCCGCCGTGGTGCTGATCGATATGTTCCATCTGGGCTGAAATAGAGAAAGGCTGCTGCCGACAACTCCCTCAGTCACGGCTTCGCCGCGCCAGCTCCCTCTTGGAGGGAGCCTTGACGTAATGGCAATCTGTGAAAGCCTCCCTCATTGAGGGAGGTGGCATCGCGTGAGCGATGACGGAAGGAGTTTGGCAACAGCCTCTTTTCACTTATTCTGTATCCAATACCGCTGTGTCAGCGTTCCATCGGAGGAATCGAACTGCTCATCCTCCAGCACGCCGCCGTTGGCGCGGATGGTCTTTGCTGAGGCAACGTTGTAATGGTCGCAGCAGATGCGCACCTTTTCGATGCCTCGTTCTTTTGCCTTTTCCAGCGTCAGGCGAAGCATCTGGGTGGCGTAGCCGTTCTGCCGCTCCGAGGGGCGGACGCTGTACCCGATGTGCCCGCCGTAGGTCAGCAGGTAATCGTTGAGCCGGTGGCGCAGGTTAGTCATGCCCACCAGATGCTCGTGCTCATCCAGAGCCAGATACTCCGTGGCGGGCACGAGACCGGCGGGGGTTGTGGCCGGGTCTTTCAGCTTGCGGAGTTGGGCCAGCCAGGCATCGAAGTCGGCATATTTGTCCAGAGCCGAGGTGCCGTCCATCCGGGAGTTGATGGCCAGAAATTCTTCCCGGTAGGCCATTACCTGTTCCCGGTCGCCCTCATCCGGCTCCCGCAGGTGGATCTTCTGGGGTGAGGTGCGCCGGGTGGCGGTGCGGAAATCCGGAGCCTTCATCAGGCCGTGGCAGTTGCAGTAGAAGTAAAGCACACCTGCGCCCCGCAGGGAGAAGCGGGCAGAGGCATCTCCCTCGGGGTAGAGCTTGACCAGCTGCAGCTTATCGCCGGTGAGGTAGGCCAGAAACGAGATGTAATGGTTTTTCTCCATGGGGTGGTGCAGGGTGACGAAGAGCTCGTCCTCCACCCGCTCCACGGTCAGCTGATGATGCTCGTCGGCATCCTCGGCTTCGGCGATGTCCAGCGCAGGCAGGGTGATGCCGCAGCAGCTCACCACAGCCTGTCCGGTGGCGTGGAGCACATTGCCGCAGAGAGGGCAGACGTAGAGCTTGCTCCGCAGCAGGTTGGCTGCCCGGTTCCGGTTGATGATGGGTTCTCCCTGCATCAGCTCCAGCACGCTGACCCCCAGAGCCGCAGCCAGCGGTTCCAGCAGGGAGATATCGGGCAGACCCTTGGCGGTCTCCCACTTGGAAATGGTCTTGGCGCTGACAGAAAGCGTTCCGGCAAGCTCTGCCTGGGTCAGGCCCTTGGCTTCCCGCAGCTGCCGGATGGTGCTGCCTGTGACGTATGTGTTCATAATGAATGAAACCTCTCAGTCTCGCGTTGCTCGACAGCGTACGGGTTGCGGCTCCCAGCATCCACTTCGCACAAAGTATTGTGCTCGTGTCTTGCTGGCCGCGGCCCCAACAACTCCTCCCTTCATCCGCCACTGGCGGCGGTCGTCGTCGTTGCCTAATAGGGGAGCCCTTGGCAAGTCGGGCAAGCGTAATTGTTGAACCAGAGTATACTATACAAAAAAACTCCACGCAACCTACGCTGCGTGGAGTTCGTGCTTTCAGGAATTATTCGGCTTCGGTCTCGTCTTCTTCGTCCGGGTCCAGCTCCATGGTGAACACGGCCTTTTTCAGTTTGCCGCAGCCCTGGGCCTTCAAGCCGGATTTATACGGCTCCCCGGCCAGATAGAGGGCAAAGCGGCCCTCGCAGAGCATTCCGGCAATGCTGGTGCCGGCGGTGCCCACGGTGGTATCAGCGGCTTCGTCAGCGGGCCGGGTGGGGCTGAACTCGCCCAGGGACACTTCAAACAGCTCGCTGCCTTCGAGGTCGGTCTCAAGGGTCAGGTGGTTGTCGTGCCGGACAAAGGGGGCCTTGTCGCTGGCCTGCGGGGTCACGGTGCTCACCATGACCACAGCCTTGTCACCATCGATGCGGGTGCGCCCGGCGGGCAGGTTGTTGATATCCCGCGCCATGATGAACTCGATGACGCTGTCCAGACTGCTGCACAGGCCCAGATAGTTGGGGAGATTGTTCAGGGTATCGTAGATCATGGATCAGTCCTCTTTCGGGTCGGTCAGAAGCTCCTTGATGCTGGGCACAACGCCGCCCAGATTTTGCAGCTCCGACGGAATGATGATCTTGGTGGCCTTGCCGTTGGCTACCTTGGCCAGTGCTTCCAGGCTGCGCAGAGCCAGCACCTTGTCGTTGGGCATGGCCTCGTTCAGCAGGCGGATGGCATCGGCGTTGGCCTTCTGCACCGCGAGAATGGCCTGGGCCTCGCCCTCAGCTTCGAGAATGCGCTGCTGTTTGACGGCATCGGCACGGAGGATGGCGGCTTCCTTTTCGCCCTCGGCGGCGGTGATGGCGGCCTGCTTCTCACCGTCGGCCTTCAGGATGACGGCGCGCTTTTCGCGCTCTGCCTTCATCTGCTTCTCCATGGCTTCCTGGATCTCGCGCGGCGGGATGATGTTCTTGACCTCCACGCGGTTGACCTTGATGCCCCACTTGTCGGTGGCTTCATCGAGGATGGCTGTGATCTTACCGTTGATGACATCGCGGCTGGTCAGGGTATGATCCAGCTCCATCTCACCGATGATGTTGCGCAGGGTGGTGGCGGAAAGGCTCTCGATGGCTGCGATGGGCTGGTTGACACCGTAGGTGTAGAGCTTGGCATCCATGACCTGGAAGAACACCACGGTGTCGATCTGCATGGTTACGTTATCGCGGGTGATCACAGGCTGGGGAGGGAAGTCCGCGACCTGCTCCTTCAGGCTGACCTTTTTGGCGATCCGCTCAATGAACGGGATCTTGACATGCAGGCCGGCCGACCAGGTGTCGGAGTAGCTGCCCAGACGCTCCACAACGTACACCATGGACTGAGGCACGATGACGATGTTGGTGACGACGATGAGCAGGATGACAAAGATGAGCGCGAGGATCACGAACAGCATGATAGGCATAGAGACGCTCCTTTTTTCAGTGGTTGATGGATTCGGTCAGGATGGGTTCCACGATGAGCAGGGTGCTGTGGATCTCGGTGACCCGGCAGGCCTGCCCGGGGGTCAGGGTATCACCGGGGGTGGCGCAGCGGGCGCTCCAGTCCACGCCATCCAGCCGCACCCGGCCCGTCTGCTGGGCAGAAACGGGGGTCAGCACCCGGGCCTCCCGGCCAAGGGCGCGGTCACCGTTGGTGGGGGTGGGCTGCTTGTGCAGCCGTTTGGCCAGCGGCTTGAATGCCAGCAGGCAGACCGCGCTGACCGCAATGAACACCACCGCCTGCACCCGGAATGAGTGGGTGAACAGGCAGCAGAGCAGGGCTGCCGCGCTGCCTGCCGCAAACCAGACGGATACCATGCTGAAGGTCATGCCCTCCAGCGCCAGGAAACCGACGGCGGCAAGGAGCCAGAAAATGGGGTCAATGGACATCGAACATCCCTCCTTCTTCGTTTATTATATAACAAAGGCGTGGAAATGACAATATGTTGTTATTTAAGGGGCAAAACCTCTCCGTCATTGCTTCGCAATGCCACCTCCCCTGGTAGGGGAGGCAAGAAAACAGTAGCGTAAACTTGGCTCCCCTATTAGGGGAGCTGGCGCGAAGCGCCTGAGAGGTTTATACATAATCATAGTAGCTGTGGTTCGGGTTATGCCCCACCTCTTCCACCACGATGGTGAAGCCCATGGGATTCACCTCAGTGCTCTTGCCGCTGGCAAGGGTCTCCACGATGATATGTTCGGTGCGGTTGACGATGATCTCCGCAGTCTCCACCTTGCCCACCCGCTGGTAGTGCAGGATGCCGTCCTCGGCACGCAGGACCCGCAGCTGGCCGGTGCGGAAGGCCTCGCAGGTGTGGCGGAGCTGTGCCAGCTGTGCCAGCACGGGGCGCAGGCGCTGTTCGTGGGCATCCCACCGGAAGAAAGCCCGGTTGAAGGGATCCCGGTAGCCCTGCATGGCGATCTCGTCGCCGTAGTACAGGCAGGGCACACCCGGCAGGGTGTAGATGATGGCGTAAGCCATCCGCAGGCGGAGCAGGCCCTCCTCGTAGGCATCGCCGGTCACACAGCGGCCGCTCTGCCACGCGCGGCCCCGGCCATTGGCGGGTTCGTCAGCGATCACGGTCAGGGCACGCTCGGTGTCGTGGGTGGAGAGGAAGTTCAGGGCAGTGTCCATGGCCGGGGCAGGGTAGTGCTCGCAGATGGTCAGGATCTCCGTCATGGCCTGCTCGGCGGGCTTGCCCTTGACGAAATCCAGCACGGCGTTCTTGAAGGGGTAGTTCATCACGCTGTCCAGGCCCTTGCCCAGCAGATAGGTGCGGCGCTTGTTGAAGCCGAACTTGGTGGTGGCATCCTCCCACACCTCGCCCAGCAGGAACTTTTCGGGGCTGACCCGCTTGACGGCGGCGCGCACCTTCTCAATGAATTCGTCGGGCAGCTCATCGGCTACATCCAGCCGGAAGCCTGCCGCGCCGCGCCGCAGCCAGGTGTCGATGACACCGCCCGGGCCGGTGATGAACTCCACATAGGAGGGGGTCTCTTCGTCGACCTCGGGCAGGGTCTCAAAGCCCCACCAGCTGCGGTAGCCGCCCTTGTACTGGGGGCCGAAATCGTACCAGCAGCGATAAGGGGAGTTGGGGTCCCGGTACGCGCCGCCCTCGCCATAGCGGCCCTCGCGGTTGAAGTAGCGGCTGTCGGAGCCGGTGTGGCTGAACACGCCGTCCAGCACGATGCCGATGCCGTACTTCTGGGCGGCGGTGCACAGTGCCTCAAAATCCTCGTTGGTGCCCAGCAGGGGGTCCACATTCAGGTAGTCGGCGGTGTTGTAGCGGTGGTTGGAGTGGGCCTCAAAGATGGGGTTGAGGTAGATGAAATCCACCCCCATCTCGTGCAGGTAAGGGAGCTTTTGCTGGATGCCCTTGAGGTCACCGCCGAAATAATCCTCATTCAGGTGACCGCCCACCTCGTTGGGCTGCCAGAAGGGCTCGGCGTGCTTGTCGGCCTGATAGATGCGGTCGGCAAAGGGCATGGGCTTGTTCTCCACGCCTTCGCAGAAGCGGTCCGGGAAGATCTGATAGAACACCTTGCCCTTGATGCTTTCGGGGGTCTCAAAGTCCTGCTCATAGACCGTGATCTGCCAGCTTTCGCCATCCTGCCAGCTGATCACGCCGCAGTTGTCGGGGCCGCGCACGATGCGGCGGAAGTCGGTGTAGAGGTCGAAGTAATAGAAGTAGAGGCCCGGGTCATTCAGAGGCACTTCCACAGAAAAGTGGTTCTGCCTGGGGGTCTGGCCATCGAAGTTCATCCGGTAGTAGACGGGAACATCGAACTTGCCCTCTTTTTTCAGGACAAGGTGCGGGTCTACATAGCCCAGCTCCTCGGGGATGCAGAGCGACAGCCGGACAGTCTGCCCGGCGCGCACCGCACCAAAGGGCTGCTTGAAATAGGGGTCAAAACTGTTGAACAGACAAGACAAGTGGGGTCGTTCCTTTCTCAAAAAAAGCCCCGGTTCCGTAATGGCTCCGGGGCAGAGATATATTTGTGCTAAACCCTTCCGTCAATGCTTCGCATTGCCACCTCCCCTAGTAGGGGAGGCCTTGGCAGAACGGTGAAGTCTGTGCGTAAAGGAAAAGCTGTAAAACTTCCCGTAACGCCAGAGGCCCCACTACTAGGGGGGGCTGTCACCGCAGGTGACTGGGGGGGTGACCTTTCCAATTACTTCACAGCAGAAGCGTGCCAGATATCGCGGGCGTAATCCAGCACAGAACGGTCTGCACTGAAGATGCCGCTGTTGGCGGTGTTCTTCAGGCTCATCTGTGCCCACTTCTCGCGGTCAGCATACAGGCGCTGCAGGTCGGCCTGAGCACGGCGGTAATCCTTGAAGTCGGCCATGACCATATAAGGATCGCTGGTGCGCAGGTTCTCGGTGACCTCGTGGAAGTCCTCGCCGTTCCAGCCGCGCTCCAGGAAGTTCAGAGCGGCATTTGCCACGTCATCGCCCATGATGAAGGCGCTGGGGTGGTAGCCCACCTGCTTGAGGTTGTTGACCTCGGGGGTCAGCATACCGAAGATCAGCTCGTTCTCCTTGCCGGCGGCATCGGCGATCTCAACGTTTGCGCCGTCCAGCGTGCCCAGCGTGATGGCACCGTTCAGCATGAACTTCATGTTGCCGGTACCGGAAGCCTCGGTGCCAGCCAGAGAGATCTGCTCAGAGACCTCGGCAGCGGGCATCAGGTGCTCGCTCAGGGAGACGCAGTACTCTTCCAGATAGACCACGCGCAGCTTGTCGCGCACGGCGGGATCATTGTTGATCAGGTCGCCCAGCTTGCAGATCATCCGGATCATCTGCTTGGCCATGTAGTAACCGGGAGCAGCCTTTGCGCCGAAGATATAGGTCTTGGGGATGAAGTCAGCGTTGGGGTTCTCCTTCAGGTACAGGTACTGAGCGGCGATGTTCAGGGCGTTCAGGTGCTGACGCTTGTACTCGTGCATCCGCTTGACCTGGCAGTCGAAGATGGAGTTGGGGTCGATGACCTGGCCGGTGCTCTTCTCGAGATAGGCGGCAAAGTTCTTCTTATTGTCCAGCTTGATCTCGTTGATGCGCTTCAGCACGGTCTTATCGTCCGCATACTTGTTCAGCTTGGAGAGGTTGGAAGCGTCGTGCTTGTACTCCTCGCCGATGGTCTCGTCCAGCAGCTTGCACAGCTCAGGGTTGGAGGCCAGCAGCCAGCGGCGGTAAGCGATGCCGTTGGTCACGTTCTTGAAAGCCTGAGGCTTGAACAGGTAGTAATCGTGGAACACGCTCTCCTTGATGATCTCACTGTGCAGCTTGGACACGCCGTTGATGCTGTTGGCGGTGTAGGCGCAGATGTTTGCCATGCGGACCTGGTTGTCGCCGATCAGGGCCATGTAGTTGATCTTGCCCTCGTCGCCGGGGAATGCCTTCTCCAGCTCCTCGCGGGCACGGCGGTTCATCTCGACCACGATCTGGTAGATGCGGGGCAGGGTCATCTTGAAGATGTCCACATTCCACTTCTCCAGAGCCTCGGCCATAACGGTGTGGTTGGTGTAGGCAAAGACCTTCTGGCAGATCTCAAAGGCCTTATCCCAGTCAAAGCCGCACTCGTCCAGCAGGATGCGCATCATCTCGGGGATGGCCAGCGTGGGATGGGTGTCGTTCAGCTGGATGGCGACCTTGTCGGCCAGATTCTCCAGCGTGCCGTAGGTGGACAGGTGGTTCTGCACGATATCGCCGATGGATGCGGCAGAGAGGAAGTACTGCTGGCGCAGGCGCAGGATCTTGCCTTCAATGTGGTTGTCGTTGGGGTACAGCACCTTGGAGATCAGCTCGGCGCTGGCGTTCTTGCTCATGGCAGTGTTGTAGTTGCCCAGAGAGAAGCTGGACATATCAAAGTCAGGAGCCTTGGCCTGCCACAGGCGCAGCTTGGCAACGCCCTTGCCGTCGTAGCCCTGCACATACATGTCGGAGGGCACAGCCATAACGCTGTTGTAGTTGGTGTGCTGGATATAGTGGAAGCCGTGATCCCAGTTCTCGCGGATCTCGCCGTCAAAGCGGACCTCGATGGCCTGATCGGGGTGGCTCTTCAGCCAGACCTGACCACCGGGCAGCCAGTTGTCAGCGCGCTCCTGCTGCCAGCCGTCCACGATCTTCTGCTTGAAAATGCCGTACTCGTACAGGATGGAGTAGCCGGTGCCGCAGATGCCGGTGGTGGCCATGCCGTCCAGATAGCAGGCAGCCAGACGGCCCAGACCGCCGTTGCCCAGGCCTGCATCGGGCTCTTCCTCAAAGATGCCCTCGATGTTGATGTCGGCATCAGCCAGCACCTTCTGGGCAACATCTTCCAGACCCAGGTTGAACAGACTCATCTTCAGGCTGCGGCCCATCAGGAACTCCATGCAGAGGTAGTATACCTGCTTGGTGCCGGTGCCAATGGCCTTGGACTGGAACTTCTTGTGGTTCTCACTCATCATCTGACGGCAGATCAGGGCAAGAGAGCGGTAGATCTGCTGCTTGGAAGCAACGCTCAGATCCACGCCGTACTCGCTGGTCAGCTTGTCCTGAAGAATTTTTGCAAATTCTTTTGTAGTCATAAGGAACTCCTATCCGCACACACACTTGTGCTGTTTTGAAATATCGTAACAGAGAATTTCTCCTCTTTCCCTCTCCCTGTTACCACAACAAGAACATTATAATCAGTTCTATTCGTAAAAGCAAGGAAAAACGCCGATTTTTGCCGTAACTGACATTTTTGTCACAATCTTTCTGGTAAATATGCAAAAAATTCAAAAATAACACTTTCTCTTGGAACGCATTTATATTATAATAAGAAGTGAACGGCTGTCCCGGCGGGGGTAAAAGCGTGCGCCGGGGCAGGAAACTCGGCCACAAACTCCGCTCAGAGTAATTATTAGTGAGGATACGATGGTTAATAAAGTGAGAGTGACCATTGCGGGCGCGCCCTATGCGATCGCAACGACGGATTCCGAAAAGTATATCGCCTCTCTGGCCAAACGGCTGGATGAGGATATCACCAAACTGCTGGACACCAACGAAAACCTTTCGGTGACCAAGGCGGCGGTGTTCTGCGCCATGGATTATCTGGATGAATACAAAAAGAGCACCGGCAGCGCCGAGAATATGCGCAGCCAGATCCAGGATTATATTGCCGATGCCGCCAGGGCAAAGCTGGCTGAGGATAAGGTGAAAACAGAAAATGAAACACTGCGGCGTGAAAACGATGCCCTGCGGGAGCAGCTGGCACGCCTGCAGGCCAAGCAGAAGGCCGACCGGGAAGCAAAGACGGAAGCGTGAATGGGGGCGCGGTGAGCGCGCCGGAACAAAGGGAGTATTATGCCAAAGATCGAGATCCTTGCCCCGGTGGGCAGTGAAGAGATGCTCCGCGCTGCGGTGTTCAGCGGTGCGGACGCGGTATATCTGGGCTTTTCGGGCTTCAATGCCCGCACAGGAGCCGGAAATTTTGATGCGGACAGCCTGAAGGAGGCGGTCCGGTTCTGCCACGCGCGGGGGGTCAAGGTGCACGTGGCACTGAACACCACCGTTTACGGCGGGGAGCTGGCCGCGCTGGCCGCTGCCGTGAAGGCTGTGGCCGAGAGCGGCGCGGATGCGGTCATCTGTCAGGATCTGGCGGTGGCGCAGCTCATCGGGCGGATCGCCCCCGACCTGCCCCGCCACGGCTCCACCCAGATGAGCGTCCACACCCTGCAGGGCGCACTGGAGCTGAAGGAGCTGGGCTTTACCCGGGTGGTGCTGGCCCGTGAGCTGAGCCTGCCCGAGGTAGAGCACATCACAAAGCACTGCGGCATCGAGACCGAGTGCTTTGTCCATGGCGCGCTCTGCATGTGCGTCAGCGGCCAATGCTATATGTCGGCCTTCCTGGGCGGCCGCAGCGGCAACCGGGGCTCCTGCGCCGGGCCCTGCCGCCTGCCCTTTGAGGCAAACCCGCTGCCCGAGGGCAAGCCGGGCCGTCTGCACCACCTTTCCCTGAAGGACAACTCTGTTATCGACAAGCTGGATCGGATGCAGGCCGTCGGCGTGGCATCGGCTAAGATCGAGGGCCGTCTGCGCACGCCGGAGTATGTGGCGGCGGCGGTCAGCGCCTGTCTGGCAGGCCGCGAGGGCCGCGCCTACGACCGTGACCTGCTGAAAAATGCGTTCAGCCGCTCCGGCTTCACCTCCGGCTACCTGGATGGAAAAATCGACGGCACCATGTTCGGCGTGCGCAGTGAAGCCGATGCAGAGCTGACCAAAAAGACCCTGCCTGCCCTGCGTGAGCTTTACCGCCGCGAGCGCAGCCGGGTGCCGGTGCAGTTCAGGCTGGAAATTGAAGAGGGCGGCGAGAAGCTGACCGTGACCGACGCGGACGGCAACAAGGCCTTTGCCTACGGCGATGCGGAACCGCAGCCTGCCCGCACCGACCCCACCGAGAGCCTGCAGCGCAGTCTTTCCAAGACGGGCGGCACCCCCTTTGCGGTGGAAAAGATCGATGTGGAGATGGACGGCGGCCCCTGGTTCGTGCCAGGCAGTGCCGTGAACGAGCTGCGCCGGGATGCGCTGGAGGCCCTGCTGAAAAAGCGGGAGGTCCTGCGCCCCTGGCCTGTATACGAGGCGGAGCCGGACGCTCTGCCCCTGCGCACCCTGCCGCCCCGCCGCACCCTGCGTGCCCGCTTTGAAACGTGGGATCAGGTGCCGGAGCAGGCCCTGAGCGGGGTGGAATATCTTATCCTGCCCATTGCTCAGGCCGACCGGGTGCCCCGGGAGTGGCGGGGAAAGACCCTTCTGGAGCTTCCGCGCGTGATGTTCGGCGCGCTGGAGGAGGACACCGCCCGCCGCATTGCCGCCACCCAGGATGCGGGTTTTGCGGGCTATGAGGTAAGCAACATCGCCCACCTGCGGCTCTGCCGTGGGCTGCCGATGACCGGCGGCTTTGGCCTGAATGTCACCAACCAGATGGCAGCACAGTTCTACGCCGACCATGGCCTGAACAGTGTGCTCATCCTGCCTGAGGTCAAAGATAGCGATATCAGCACCATTGCCCCCACCCATAACGGCAACCCTGTGCCCACCGGTGTGCTGGTCTATGGTCACATGCCGCTGATGGTCACCCGTGCCTGCCCGCTGCAGAACATCCATGACTGCGCCCACTGCAATAAAGCAGGGGAACTGACCGACCGCAAGGCCAAAAAGTTCCCGGTGCGCTGCGGCATGGGCGTGCGGACGATCTATAACCCCGTACCTATTTATATGGGTGATAAGCCCGGTGCTCTGACTGTGGACTACGGTGTGGCCTACTTCACACTGGAATCCCGGGAAGAAGCAGCCGCCATTCTGGACAGCATCCGTGTCCACGCACCCTTTGAGGGAGAGTTTACAAGAGGACTTTATTTCAAGGGAACCAACTAAAGATGCAGTTTCCCCGGGCGGGAGCCGAGAGTTTCTCCGAGGACCGTCCGCTGGGGTGGGACCCTGCTGCCGCAGGCAGTAGGGCGGGCGATGGAATGGCCCGTTTCGTGTCCGAGGAGAAAGCTCCCGGAACACGCCCGAATATAACTTTAACAAGAGGTATACTATGGAACCGATCACCGTAAACTATAAAGTATTGGACCCCCGGGCCAAGGTGCCCGCCTATGCAACGCCGGGGGCAGCGGCGGCCGACCTGTGCGCCGTGCTGGATGAGCCCCTGACACTGGCCCCCATGCAGCGGGCGCTGGTGCCCACCGGCCTTGCCATCGAGCTGCCAGGCCCCCACGCTGTGGCGCTGGTCTATGCCCGCAGCGGCCTTTCCATCAAGCACGGCCTGTGCATGGCAAACGGCGTGGGTGTGGTGGACAGTGACTACCGCGGGGAACTGAAGGTGCCCATGATCAATCTGGGCACCGAGGCCTATACCATCCAGCCCGGTGAGCGTGTGGCACAGCTCTGCATTGCACCGGTGTATACCGCTGCCTTTGCTCAGGCGGCTGAACTGGGGGATACCCAGCGCGGCGCGGGCGGCTTTGGCTCAACGGGGAAGTGAAGCGTATGAAAGATCTGATCCTGGCTTCCCAGAGCCCCCGACGGAAAGAGCTGTTGAGCCTGTACACGACGGATTTTACCGTCTGCGTCAGCGATTTTGACGAGGATGCCGTGACGGCGGATACCCCCGCCCGGCTGGTGGAGCAGCTTGCCCGGGGTAAGTGCCTTGCTGTGGCCAAGGAACACCCCGGTGCCGTGGTGCTGGGCTGTGATACCGTGGTGGATGTGAACGGCGAGGTCTTCGGTAAGCCTCACAGCCCGGACGATGCCAGAAGGATGCTCCGCGCGCTGTCCGGTGCGACCCACTATGTGCACACCGGTGTCTGCGTTTCCGATGGTACCCGCACCGAGAGCTTTGTGGATACCTGCAAGGTCACCTTTTTCCCGCTGAGCGAGGAGGAGATCGAGCGGTACGCCGCCACAGAGGAACCCTACGATAAGGCCGGTGCCTACGCCATCCAGGGCCGCGCGGCGGTCTGGCTGGATGCCATTGAGGGCGATTATTACACCATTATGGGCCTGCCCGTCAGTCGGACGGTCCGCCTGCTTGAACAGTTCTGACAGTTTGTGCGGCGGAACGCACAGAAAAATGAAAAATACGGAAAAACTTGACAAAACGCTTGAGAAAACGTTGACTTGCGGCTATAATAGAAACGTGTTATTCTGCGATAGGCGGTCAAACCCTGTGGAGTTTGGACTGCTGTGCGTTTTGGAATAGACCGGAAATACGAAGGAGAGCTTCATTATGAGTTTTTTGTCAAAGGACGTTGGCGTTGATCTGGGTACTGCCAATACCCTGGTTTACATGAAGGGCAAGGGCATCATCATGCGGGAACCCTCGGTTGTGGCTGTGGATACCAAGACCGATGAGGTGCGCTGCGTGGGTGCTGAGGCAAAGGCTGTCATCGGCCGTACCCCCGGCAGCATCGTGGCAGTCCGCCCCCTGAAGGATGGTGTCATCGCCGATTTCGATATCACGGCAAATATGCTGGAAAACTTCCTGAAAAAGGCCTGCGGCAACAGCATGTTCTCCCGCCCCCGCGTGGTCATCTGCATCCCCTCGGGCGTGACCGAGGTGGAGCGCCGCGCTGTGCGTGAGGCGACCCTCAAGGCCGGTGCCCGTCAGGTCTCCGTCATCGAGGAGCCTATGGCTGCTGCCATCGGCGCGGGCCTGCCCATCAGCGAGCCCACCGGCAGCATGATCGTGGACATCGGCGGCGGCACCGCTGAAATCGCTGTCATCTCTCTGGGCGGTATCGTAGCCTCCCGCAGCGTCCGGATGGCCGGTGATATGTTCGATCAGGCCATCATCGCTTTCATCAAGCGCAAGTATAACCTGCTCATCGGTGAGCGCACCGCCGAGCAGATCAAGATCGAGATCGGCTCGGCCTACCCCATGGACCCCGAGATGACCATGGAGATCAAGGGCCGCAACCTGGTGGACGGCCTGCCCAAGAACATCGTCGTCCACTCTGAGGATGTGCGCGAGGCCCTGCTGGAGTGCCTGGTCAAGATCACCAGCGCCATCAAGGAGACCCTGGAGCGCACCCCGCCTGAGCTGAGCGCCGATATCATCGATCACGGCATTACCCTGACCGGCGGCGGTGCCCTGCTGCGGGGCCTGGATCAGCTGATCCAGAGCGAGACCGGCATTGATGTCCATGTTGCGGAGGACCCGCTGGATTGCGTGGCCAAGGGTGCCGGTGCGGTGCTGGATCATGTGGATGTTCTGCACGACGTGCTGGACACCGATGGAGCTCACATGTAACGATGTAACAGAGGGTGCGGACGGCTCTGGGCTGTCCGCGCCCTTTTGCAATCGGAGGAAAACCCCTTGAAAGACTTTTTCGATACCTGGAAATTCAAGATCCTGGTGGGCATCGCGGTGTTTCTGGTGGGCATCATGGCCTACGCCGGTGCCAACGGCCGCCTGACTGCCGCTCCGCAGGAGCTGCTGAGCGTGGCGGCTGCTCCATTCCAGAAAGTGGCGGCCGTGGTCAGCGGCGGTGTGGCCTCCCTGTGGGAAAAGTACACCAGCATCGATGACGTGATGGCTGAGAACGAGACGCTCAAGGCCGAAAACGCCGAGCTGCGCCAGCAGATGGTGGATTACGACCGCGTCAAGGCCGAGAACCAGGCCTACAAGGCACTGGAAAGCATCCAGAGCCAGCGGCCAGAGATGAGCTATCTATCCAGCTTTGTCATTGGCCGTGACCCGCTGGATTCTTTCTATGGCTTCACGCTGGACCGCGGCACACTGGATGGCGTGGCCGTCAACGATGCCGTGGTCAGTGACCAGGGCTACCTGCTGGGCATGGTGGTGGAGGCTGAGCCCACCAGCTGCAAGGTGATGACCGTTCTTCACCCCAACTTCAACGCGGCGGGCGTGGTATCCCGCACCCGTGACAACGGCATCGTCACCGGCAGCTCCGAATATGCCGCCGATGGCCTGTGCGTGCTGACCAACCTTGCGCGCAACACCCTGACGGAGAAAAGCGACCAGGTGGTCACCACCGGGCTGGGCGGGGTGTTCCCGGCTGACCTGTTGGTGGGCGTGGTACAGGAACTGGTGCCCGAGGTCAGCGGCAAATCGACCATTGCCGTCATCAAACCCGGTACCGACCCCCGCACGGTGCGCCATGCGTTCATCATTACCAGTTTCTGAGGAGGGACCCTGATGGAATCACGCCGGAAACGCAGCCGGGGCCAGATCGTCAAATGGATCTGCTATGCGCTGCTGGGCCTTCTTTGTGCTGTTTTGCAGACCACGCCCGGGCTGTTCCAGTTCGGGGCGGCAAAGCCGCTCTGGCTGCTGCCGCTGGCGCTGGCGGTCGCCGTGTTTGAGCGCGAGTTCGCCGGGGCTGTCTTTGGGGCGGTCTGCGGCCTGATGTGGGACTGGCTGGCCGGACGCACCGTGGGCATGCTGGCGCTGGAGCTGCTGCTGCTCTGCTTTGCCGTTTCGGCGGTGATGCAGCTCTACTTCAAGAATTCGGCCGCAAACTTTGCACTCATTGCGTCTGCTGCCGCCCTGCTGGTGCTCACGCTGGACTGGCTGGTTTTCTACTACATGCCCGGTTACAGCGGCGCGGCCAGCCGCTGGCTGTGGTTTGTGCTGCCCACGGCGACGCTCTCGGTGCCCGTCTGCTTCCCTCTGTTCGGGGTCGTGCGCCGCATCCACGAAGAATTTAAGATCGACAACGGCGTGGTGTAACGCACCCCGCGCCGGAAGGAGAATCCATGAACCAAGAAGAACGGAAAACCGCCATCCGGCGGATGCGTGTTCTCGTTGCCGCCGCCTGCATCCTGATGCTGCTGTACGGGCTGCGGCTCATCTTTTTGCAGCTGGTCAACGGGGATGATTTCAAATCCCAGGCAACCAACACCACCGACTACAAGTTTACGGTCACGGCGGCACGCGGTGACATTGTGGATAGCCGGGGGGAGCGCATTGCCACCAGCGTCACGGGCTACAACGTGGTGCTCAACAAGCTGCTGATGGGAGACGAAGATCTGGACGGGATGCTCCAGAAGATCGTCGAGCTGCTGCGTGCCAACGGTGAGAGCTGGAACGATACTCTGCTCATCAGCCAGCCGGATGCAGCGGGCAATTATACCTTTACCGCCGAAGAGGGCAGCACCAGGGATCAGAAAGCCCTTGCCGCCATGAAGGACAATCTTGGTTTACAGCAGTATGCAACGGCCAATGATGTGATGGAGAAGCTGGTGGAGGACTACGACCTTGCCAGCTATCCACTGAGCTGGCAGCGCACGCTGGGCGGCATCCACTACGAGATGCAGCTGCAGGCGTTCTCCAATGTGAACAACTTTATCATGGCGGAAAACGTCAGCGAGGTCACCGTGGCGACCATCAAGGAGCACAGCCTCTCGCTGCCGGGTGTGGAGATCGTGGAAACGAGTACCCGCAGCTATGAGCAATCCACGGTGCTGCCCCATGTGCTGGGCCGGGTGGGCAAGATCACCGCTGAAAAGTGGAAGGTGACCGACGAAAACGGCCAGACCACCTACCCCCTGCGCGAAAAAGGCTACAACATGAATGACATCATCGGCATCTCGGGGCTGGAATCGGCCTACGAGGACGAGCTGCGGGGCAAGGACGGCGTGGAGACCATCACCCGCGACGCGGACGGTGTCATCGTGGACACGGCCCTGACCACCGTGCCGGAGCCGGGCCATACCGTCCAGCTGACGGTGGACAGCACCTTCCAGAAGGCGGTGGACCAGGCGCTGGCCAGCAACATCGAGATGATCAACCGCACCTACAACGTCAACAGCACCAAGGCAGCCGCCGGTGCAGCGGTGGTCATCGATGTGAAGAACGGCGCGGTGCTGGCCGCCGCCAACTACCCTGCCTTTGACCAGAACCTCTACGCCACCCAGTACAGCGAGTACAGCGCAGACCCCAGCCTGCCCCTGTTCAACCGCTCGCTGCAGGGCTTGTACACCCCCGGCTCCACCTTCAAGCCTGCCGTGGCGGTGGCGGCGCTGGATTCGGGCCTCATCAACCGGTATTCCACCGTGTTCTGCAACGGTGTGTACAATTATTACAGCGACTACCACCCCAAGTGTACCCGCCACGGCCACAGCGGCAACATCGACGTGATCACCGCCATCAAGTGGAGCTGCAACATCTTCTTCTACGACGTGGGCCGCCGCCTGACCAGTGAGGTCTACGACGCCTACGCCTACAAGCTGGGCATGGGTGTGCGCACCGGCGTGGAGGTCAGCGAGGCGCTGGGCCACCTGACCAGCAAGACCGACTCCAACTATATCGAGTCGCTGGACGTCCAGGCCGCCATCGGTCAGGGCAACACCGTGGTCAGCCCGGTGCAGCTGGCCACCTACGCGGCCACCATCGCCAACCGGGGCACCCGCTACCGCACCCACTTCGTCAAGGCCATCCTGGACTCCAACACCGGCGAGGTGCTGCAGGAGACCCAGCCCGAGGTCATGGACGTCATTGAGGACAGGGGCGAGACCTTTGATCTGGTGCAGCAGGGCATGATCGGCGTGTCCCAGACCATCCCGGTGCTGGCCAGCTACCCCTATACCATCGCCTGCAAGACCGGCACCCCCCAGCGCAGCGAGGGGTACTACGTCGGCAGCACCTATAAGCACTACACCAATACCATGATGATCGCCTACGGCCCGGCGGAGGACCCCCAGATTGCCATCGGCATCGTGGTGGAGTACGGCGGCGGCGGCACCCGCGCGGGCAACCTGGTGGCGGATATCTTCAACGCCTGGTTCGCCGCCCAGAACGGCACCCTGACCGTGGAGGACAACACCCCTGCGGATGCGACCGACACCACGGACACCACCGATGCCGCCGGCACCGACGGCCAGACGGACGCGGGCACTGCGGCGGACGGCCAGACTCCTGCCGACGGCACCGCACCGACTGCGGACACGGGCACGGACACCGCGGCCTGACCGGCCGGGATTGCCTGTTTCTGGAAGAAATCGGAGGGTTTCTCCGAAGAAATCATGGATTTTGTCTAAAAAACGGTTGTAAAAGAACGGAAACTGTGATACTATGATATATGCAAGAAAATGCCCACTGGCAAAACAAAGGAGAGGTTGACCGATGACGATTGCACTGATTGCGCATGACTCCAAAAAAGAGCTGATGGTTCAGTTCTGTACGGCGTATTGCCGGATTTTGAGCCAGCATAAATTGGTGGCTACGGGCACCACCGGCAAGCTGATCTCCGAGGCAACGGGTCTGCAGATCCAGCGCTTTCTGGCAGGTGTTCAGGGCGGTGATCAGCAGATCGCATCCCGCATTGCCTGCAATGAGGTCGATCTGCTCCTGTTCTTCCGCGATCCGATCAACGCAAAGCCCAGCGAGCCCAACGAGATGACCCTGCTGCGCCTGTGTGATGTGCATAACATCCCGCTGGCCACCAACATCGCCACCGCGGAGGTGCTCATCCACGGTCTGGAGCGTGGAGATCTGGATTGGCGGGATATCGTCCACCCGCAGAACTGAAAACTGGAATAAAACACAAGCCCCCGCATGTTGGCCGGAAAACCAACGTGCGGGGGCTTTTTTGCATCCCTGTGATGGTTACAGGAACGTGACGGTTTCGGACAAAGGTTTGCGGGAGCTGTGGTTGGGCAGGGGGCCTGCACCTTCGGCAGCGTGGCCCAGATCAAGGAGCATCACGAACTCCTCGTTTTCGGGCAGACCCAGCGCTTTTGCCAGCTTGTCCGGGTCAAAAAAGTTGACCCAGCAGCTGTCCACGCCTGCATTGGCAGCGCCCAGCAGCAGGTGGGTGGCCACGATGGCGGCATCCTCCATGCCGGAGTTCATCCGCTCGCCGGGGTAAGTAAAGGTGTGGTTCTTGTCATAGGCGACCACCAGACAGACGGGGGCACCGTAGCGGCAGGGAGTGGCAGCATCGATCTTTGCCAGCCCTTCTTCGGACTGAACGACGTAGATGCGCTGTTCCTGGGTGTTCTTGGCGGTGGGTGCCAGCCGACCGGCTTCCAGAATGGTGTGGAGTGCTGCAGCGTCTACCTTGCCTGCACCAAAATTTTTGCAGGAATACCGCTGTGCAATAAGCTGAGTGAATTCCATAACGATCTCCTCCTGACTTGGATTGGACGGAACAGAGCGCCGCATGCGGGTGCTCTGTTATGCTGATTATACCACACTGCGCCGGTGGCGCAACCCTTAAAAGAGGTCCAGCATGTTGTCCAGATAGATCGCCTCCCGGACGTGGATCTGATACTCCGGCCGGGTCAGATAATAGAGCAGAAACTCCAGCACCAGCGCGCTGCCCAGCCCGCGTCCTTCCAGCTTGAAATTGGAAAAGCCCAACGGCAGATAGCGCTCCCGGATGTCCGCAGTGCCGATGAACCCGGGGTTTTCCATCGCCTTGGAAAAGCGGTAGCCCTCCTGCGCGCCGGGGGCGGTGCACTGATGTTCGCAGACCTCCCCCAGATTTTTGCGGCTGACGGCTTCGTAGCAGCGCCTGCGCTCGGTGCAGCCGAACCAGCAGCACTCGTTGCAGAGAAATTCTACCTTGTCCTTTTCGGGCTGGGAGAGTGCATTCAGGGCATCGAAGGCCTTGTTCAGCCGGAAGTCCGGCACGACATACCGGAACTCCGGCCGCCGGACCTCTGCCTGAAACGCCTGAGGATCCGTCAGGACCTTGGTGGTGGAGGATACGAGATAAAGCTCCGGGTAATGCTGCTGCAGGTAGTTCAAAAGCAGCTCGGAGTGGACGATGACCCCATTCTGCACAGTGCCCCGCTGGGCAAACTGCTGACACACTGCGTTGCATTTCCGGTCTGAAAGGTGCTCCGGGCGGAGCAGGGAATTGCTGAATGTGAGCCGGGCAGAGATGCCGTATTCTTGGGTCAGAGCCAGAACTTCGGCGGGGGAGTGCTCTCCGGCCTCCACGCGGCCCCCGCCCCAGATGCAGTCCGGCGGAGCGCCGTAGATGGAGCCGATCTCGCACCAGTCATAAAAATATTCCCGGTGCTCCCGGAACAGGGGCAGGAACAGGCGGTAGAGCTCGTAGAACTCGAACAGTCCGGGCAGGTGATAGCAGGCGGTGTGTTTCATTCTCAGATTTCCTCGGTGTCAGAAGGTGCAGCGGTGATATCCCGGTAAAAGATCGCCCAGGCCGCTTCCTCGTAGGGGTGCAGAAAGAAAAAGCCGGCGCTCAGCGGGATGGACAGCAGGATCGGCAGAACAAGGACCGTATCCGCCGAGCGGGTGAAGGCAAAGACGAGAGAGAAACCAATCAGCATGGGCAGGGTGCAGAGCAGCTCCCAGCCCAGAAAGCTGAGATCGAGGCAGAACAGCCGCCACTTGTTGCCGTCCATGATGCGCCGGGATTCAGTGATGGCTTCGTTGGCCGTCAGGCCGGGGTGCTCGGCCATGATATAGGGGGTCATGGCATAGCTGTAGGCTTTTACCACGCCGGGGATGAACAGCAGCAGCGACCAGAGCGCCACATAAAGCCCCTGCAGGAAATTCATGCAGAAGCCGTCCCACAGGCGGTGCTTCTGGGAAGCGAGGTCGGAGAGGGCAGCGTCCCTGCCGTCTGCAAGGTTCAGGTTGAACCGGGCGTAGCCCAGCCGCGCCGCACCGCTCACGATGAAGGTGAACACTGCCCAGGCAAGGATGCAGATCACGAGAATCGCCAGCACGCCGCCGCTGCCGGTGGAAAGCAGCCCGGCAAACCCCGGGGTGTCGCCGTTGGCGTTCTGGCTCATGTTGGAGATGACCCTGTCTGAGCTGCTCACAATGTTGGCTCCCAGCAAACTGGCGATCAGTCCGGCCAGAACAGCTGTCTTCCATCTGCCGCGCAGGGCATCCAGCGCAAGGGCACGATAATCAGCAGAAAATTTCATAGAGCTTTCCTCCTGTCTGTAATGGAGATCGTTCGTTGAAAAACGGCAGCTGCCATTTTATATAAAATACGTTTCAGCCTGCACAAAAATTGCAGCCGGGACTTCTTTTGCAAAGGCTCATCCCCGGGCATCCTGCCGGGTGGTGCTGAAATATTCCTTGGGGGTCATACCGTACTCCTTTTTAAAGGCGCGGAAAAAGTGGTTGTAGCCCCCGAAACCGCTGGTCTTGTACACCTCGGTGATGGGCAGGCCCTGCTCAATGAGGGTGCAGCAGCGGTCCAGCCGGGCCTTTACGATGTAGCGGTGTACGGTCTGGCCGGTCTGGCGTTTGAATTCCCGGGCAATATGCTCCCGGGAGACGAAAAACTCCTTTTCCAGACGATCCAACGTCAGTTCCTCGGTGAGGTGCGCCTGAATAAACAGGAATACCTCATCCAGCATCAGGTGGTGGCGGCTGACCGAAGCAGTGTGGAATTCGGCATGGATGCAGGCACGCAGTGCCAGCACCACGAACATCTGCAGGATGCCGTGCTCGAACGCCGCCGCGCCGAACTGGCTGCTCTCCTGGGGGAGCACCAGCAGCTTCCGGGCAAGATTCTTCAGCAGCATATAGATCTGGCTGTCCGGCCGGACAGCCACCTGCCGGAAGGGCACCACGTTGAAACTTTTTTCAAAGTTGGTGTCCTCATCCGACAACTGCGCCAGCATCTGGGGAGACAACTGTACCCGGATGATCTCCAGCGGGCCGTAGGCTCCGGCATATTCCAGCCTGCCGCCCTGCCCGGGCTTGAGGATGATCAGGTTCTGCTGCTGGGCGGGCAGCACCACCTCGCTGCACCGGAACACACCGCTGCCCCGCATGACCAGAAACAGGTCATAATACGCGCCGGAAAAGAATTCCCGAACAGTGCTTTGTTCAAAAAGATAACGTTTGGCTGTATAATTCACCAAAATTCCCTCCGTGGAACTGTCAGATACGACAGTTTGTTGTACACAACTGAAAAGTACAACTGTCATAATTGCATAATACATCAATTTGCGATAGTTTTCAATCATTTTTTGGATATGCTTTGACGCAAAATTAACGTATAATGCAATCGAAGAGAAGAGGCTTGTGTGAAAAGCCTCGTGGTTTCATCTGTTTTTTAAGGAGGATAAAACGCAATGGACCAGAAAAAGACCGTTCGGCCCTTCTCCATGAAGGACAAGATCGGCTATACACTGGGCGATCTGGGCTGCTGCTTCACCGAGCAGTACCGCGCTATGTATCTGTCGATCTTCTACACCCTGATCCTGCAGGTCAACCCCTTCCATGTGGGTATCCTGCTGCTGATCACCAAGATCTGGGATGCCGTCAACGACCCCATCATCGGCGCGATCGTGGACTCCCGCAAGGCCACCAAGGGCGGCAAGTTCATCCCGTGGATCCGCGCTTTCTCGTTCCCCATGGCAGTGCTCTGTGTGCTGGCCTTTGTCAATGTGGGCAACATCAGCTACGGCCTGCGTCTGGCCTACATGTTCATCACCTATGTGCTGTATGAGGCACTGTACACCTGCGTCAACGTGCCCTTCGGCACCCTGTCCAGCGTGATGACCGATGATGTGAGCCAGCGCACCGCCCTGTCCCGTTACCGCAGCCTGGGCGGCACCATCTTTATGACCGTCATGGTCATGGTCGGCCCCCTGTTCCTGTATGTGGACAACCAGCCTGTGGCTGGCCGCTTCCTGATGCTGGCCTGCATCTGCGCCATGCTGGGCCTGCTGTGCCTGCAGATCACCTGCGTGTGGTGCAAGGAGCGTGTGGAAGTGCCCGAGCGTCCGCAGGGCGAAAAGCTGAACTACCTGCACGTTCTCAAGGAGATCTCCCACAACAAAGCCCTGCTGGGCGTGATGTTCTTCAGCCTGACCGGCATGATCGGTGCATCCGTGGTCAACGGCCTGAACACCTACCTGTACAAGGACTTCTTCGGTAACGTCAAGATCCAGGCCGTCTCCGGTATGCTCAGCGTGCTGTATGCGGTGCTGTCCTTTGCCATCACCCAGCCTCTGGCCAACAAGCTCGGCAAGAAGGAGTGGTGCTGCATGGGCGCAGGCTTTGCCGCCGTCGTGTTCGGCATCCTGTTCTTCTTCCCTGTCCACAACCCCGTGGCCTTCATCGTTATCAACGGCATCTGCTACCTGGGCGCTTCCGGTATGCAGGTGCTGATCTGGGCCATGGTCAACGATGCCATTGACTACCATGAGCTGCAGACCGGCGAGCGCAACGAGGGCATCGTCTACTCCACCTACTCCTTCTTCCGCAAGCTCGCAAGCGCCATCTCCGGCAGCCTGTCCAGCTTTGTGCTGGGTGCCATCGGTTACAACGTCACCGCAGGCGCTGTGCAGACCGCAGGTGTTGTGAACGCCATCTGGAAGAGCTACACCGGCATCTACTTCCTGGGCTACGGCATTGCAGTGGCCATCCTGTTCTTCGTCTACCCCCTGACCAAGCAGAAGACGGCCGAGATGCTGGCAGAGCTGAAGAGCCGCCGTGCCGCAAAGGAGAGCAAGTAAATGAAGATCTTACAGGCCCAGTTTCAAAACCGTAATGGTCACACCCTGCGCGGCATCGTGACCCTGCCTGATACGGAGGGCAAGGTGCCCTTTGTGGTGCATCTGCACGGCTTTGCCGGCAGCTGCAGCGGCTACAAATCCATGTACACCCACCTGTCCCGCGCTCTGGCAGCGCAGGGCATCGGCAGCGCCCGGTTTGATTTCTACGGCAACGGTGAGAGTGACGGCGAGTTCGAGGATATGAGCTTTGACGGCCTGCACACCGATGCACAGGATATCTTTGCATGGGCAGCCCAGCAGCCCTATGTGGACAGCGAAAAGATGTTCCTCTCCGGCCAGAGCATGGGCGGCTACATTGCTGCCTCCTGCGCTCCGGTGATCCAGCCCCACGGCCTGATCCTGCTGTGCCCGGGCGCAGGGATGTGGTTCGGCTGCGCCCAGCGCGCCGACGGCGTGACCCAGACTGGCAAGGACTACGCCGACATGGAGGGTCTGTGCTACAAGATGGCCTTCAATTATGAGATGGCCAAGCACCCCGATCCCTTTACCGAGGCCAAGGGCTACAACGGCCCGGTGCTTCTGCTGCGGGCCGATGATGACCGTCTGGTGGACGAGGGCACCTGCAGCCGCTATGCCGAGGGGTACACCGCACCCGAGGTGGATACCATTGCAGGCGGCGGACACAACTTTGCCACGCTGACTGCCCGTGCCGCCGTGGAGGAAAAGACCGCCGCATTCATCAAAGCACATCTGTAAGGAGGCATTTGTATGGAAAACATGATCCTGCAGCCCATTGTAGTGGGCGGACAGACCTTTAAGAACCGCATCATGTTCCCCCCGCTGACCACCGGCTACGAAAAGAACGGCATGATCAGCGAGCAGGACATGGGCTTTTACACCCGTCTGGCCAAGGGCGGCGTGGGTTACATCGTTCTGGGCGATGTGGCACCCATCAACAGCTTTTCTCCTACCCCCAAGCTGTTTGATGACAGCCAGATCCCTGCCTTCAAGGCACTGGCCGACAGCGTGCACGCTTACGGCACCAAGCTGGGCATCCAGATCTTCCACCCGGAGTACGATGTGGACGCCATCAACAGCCTGTTCATGCAGAAGAAGTTTGACGAGATGCGTCAGCGCCTGCACCACGACATGATGTTCTTTACCGATGAGGCCAGCGAGGAAATGCTGATGTCCATCATCGATAAGATGTGCGCCTGCGCAGTGCGTGTCCAGAAGGCCGGTGTGGATGTCATTCAGATCCACGGCGACCGCCTGAACGGCTGCCTGTGCTCCACCCGCATGAACCACCGTACCGATAAGTTCGGCGGCAGTCTGGAGAACCGCGTCCGCTTTGCCCGGATGCTGACCCGGGCCATCCGCAAGGCTGTGCCGGATATGATCATCGACTACAAGCTGTCCATCGTTACCCCGCAGCGCGGCAAGGGCGGCATCGACGAGGCCGATGCGGTGCAGTTCGCCCAGTGGCTGGTGGAGGACGGCGTGGATATGTTCCACGTTGCCCAGGCCAACCACACCGGCAACATGGCCGATACCATTCCTCCCATGGGTGTGCAGCCCTACGGCTTCTTTGTCAGGATCGCCGGGGACATCAAAAAGGCTGTCAACGTGCCGGTCAGCGCCGTGGGCCGTATCGTGGATGCCGAGATGGCAGAGCGTGTCATCGAGAGCGGCATGGCTGATATGGTGGCTGTTGGCCGTCCGTTGCTGGCAGACCCTGATTGGGGCGCAAAGATCGCTGCCGGTAAGGCCTGCGATATTCGCCGCTGCATCAGCTGCAACAAGGGCTGCACCGATGCCATCCAGAACCGCCAGTTCCTGTCCTGCGTGCTCAATGCCGAAAATGGCTATGAGAACAGCCGCAGCATCCAGCCTGCCGCACAGAAAAAGAAGGTGGCTGTTCTGGGCGGCGGCCCTGCCGGTCTGGAAGCTGCCCGTGTGGCAGCCCTGCGTGGTCACGATGTGACCCTGTTTGAGAAGACCACCTCTCTGGGCGGTCAGCTGAACATCGCCTGCGTGCCTCCCCGCAAGGAGGAGATGCGCCGCGCCGCACAGGATCTGATCCGCGCGGTCTGCAATGCCGGGGTGCACCTGTGCATGGGACAGACCCGCACGGCAGAGCAGCTGAAGGAGGCCGGTTTTGAGGCTGTCATCAACGCTGTGGGTGCCCACAGCGCCGCACCCCGCATTCCCGGCTTTGACGGCGTGAACGTGGCCGATGCCTGGAAGGTGCTGGCCGGTGAGCAGCAGGTCTACGGCACCGTGGCTGTCATCGGCGGCGGCATGGTGGGCTGCGAGACCGCAGAGTATCTGGCTGCCCGGGGCTGCAAGGTGTCTGTCATCGAGATGATGGACAAGATCGCCGCAGGCGAGAGCACCACCATTCTGCCCACCCTGCTGGAAAACTACAAGACCTATGGCGTGGAGCAGTACCCCAGCCACAAGGTCAAGGAGTTCCGCATGGATGCCGTTGTCTGTGAGAACAAGGACGGCGCAGAGGTGACCATCCCCTGCGATTACATCGTGCTGGCCATGGGTGCACGCTCCAATGAGTTTGACGCGGCTGCGCTGGAAGCTGCCAATATCCCGGTGTATTCCATCGGCGATGCCGCAGGCAAGGCTGCGGATATCTCCAACGCCATCCGTACCGGCTACGATACCGCCTGCCAGCTGTAAAGTAGCCTGAGATGCGCACAGCGCATCACCAAAAGTGCAAGCCCGGAAGGTCTGTGTGCCTTCCGGGCTTGCTTTTTTTCGGGAAAAGATGTGATCATTGGCCGCCCTCTGCGATATTTTTCCGCCGGTTAAGCCTGGATATAGAAATCCGACAAGAGTTGTGTTAGAATAAGGCATCCGGGAGCGCCATGCGGCGGGTGCTCCGCTTCAACATGAAAAATGGAGGCTTCTTATGAAAAAGACCTATCGCTCGTTCTTTTGTATGCTTGCAGTGCTGCTGCTCAGTGTCAGTGCACTGCCCGCTGCCTCGGCACTGTTTTCGGAGCGGCTCTACTACTATGGTACGGTAGAAGAGATCAGCCGCGTTGCGGACGGTACAGTGGAGTCTGTACTGGTGACCGCAGAGGGGCAGGAGACCTATGAAATGGTGATCACTGAGCGCACCCAGTGGCAGGACCATGACGAAAAGACCACCTCCGATCCCGCTACCCTTGCAGTAGGGGAGCAGATCTGTGTGGTGCACGACCCTGCCGTGATGATGTCGCTGCCGCCGCAGTCGGTGGCTTATACCGTCATCCGCAATTTCCCCGCAGGTACAGATCTGGAGCAGGAAGCCCGCGACGCTGCCTGCCCGGTGAAGCAGTTCTTTGCAAAGACCCGCAAGGCCATTGAGGACTGGTTCTATCAGACCATGCCCATTGCGGAGTGAATCTGACTGCATCGTAAAAAAGGAAAAACATCTGCTGTCCCGCGCCGGAGGCTGTCACGTCCGGCAAAGGGGCAGCAGATGTTTTTTTGTGTGTAATCCTGCCTTGTTCAACTTACGATGCATCCAGTTGGGCAGCAGTGCAGAAACACTCAGTTCCGCTGGAACCCAAGATAGCGGGTGCCTTGAAAACTCAGCTTTCCAATGTCGCTCTCGACCAGCATCCCATACTCTGAGCCGTCTACGGTAAGTTCCATACGGTCGCCGCTTTCCACCTGAAAGGTCACATAATAGGTGGTAAACGTATGCATCATCGTGTTGTCTGTATGGTGGCGAGAAACTTCCGTTCGCTTTGCCACCACCGCTGCCGGAACGGTGAGCCGCGGCGAATGGTTGTTTTTATTCCATGTGCGGATATTTCCGATGATGGCATACAGGATCATGCCCAGAACCACAAGGAACAGGATGGGAAACAGGATGCTGAACAACAGATCAAATCCAGCGAAAAACATTTTACTCCTCCAAAATTTCTTCCAGCAGTCCCTTTACGTCCTCCAAGAAGGATTCCTCTCCAAGGGTGTTCACTTTGAAGAACACCGCCTGACTGCCGCCTGCGGTGATGGCGGATAATCGGATCGGGCTGTCCCCGTTCTGAAACATGGTCAGCGTCAGACTCAGGCGATTACCACCCATCACGCTGTACCGTTCAAAGACGCGGACGCTGCACTGGGCATCGCCCTCTTTGAAATCACTTCCGGCTTCCAGCTCTGCCGACCAGCTGCTGGCCGGAATTTCGTTTTCCAACTTCCAGAGCAGCTGATCAAATTTCTTGTTTTGAATGGTCTTTTCAAAGATCGCCATAATGGTTCCTCCGTTTTACCAACAAAATTCGGTCCCTTATCCTTAATACGAACGAACCCGCAGGAAAATTGCAGAATGCCATCCCTGCGCTCCGGATTCGGAGAAATACTTTGTGATCTTCCAACAGCATACAGTAGCACCAGGGGGTGCTGTGTATGCTATTAACGCTGCTGCAATTTTTCGCTACAAAATTTCTGGTGCTGGCGCTGCATCTGGAAGCGGGGAGTTTCCCAAAGCCGCTCAGTGCACGGGAGGAGATCGAAACCTTTGCGGCTCTGCAGGCGGGGGACAGGAGTGCGCGGGAAAAGATCATCCGGCACAACCTGCGGCTGGTGGCCCATGTGGCAAAGAAATACTACGCCCAGCCCGGCGACCAGGAGGACCTGATCTCAATTGGAACCATTGGGCTGATGAAGGCCGTGGATACCTTTGACACCACCCGCAAGGCGCGGTTTGCGACCTATGCCAGCAGATGCATTGAGAATGAGCTGCGGATGCATTTCCGCAGGGAGCGTAGGAATGGTGTGGTCGTTTCCCTGCAGGAAACACTGGAAGCGGGAAAGGAGGACAGCGCACTGACCCTTTCCGATGTACTGCAGGACGGTTTCTGCATGGAGGATGCCTGTGAGCGGCAGGACGAGGCCCGGCGGCTGCGCAGGCTGATCGAGGGCCTGCCCGCCCGGGAGCGCAAGCTGATCCTGCTGCGGTACGGGCTGGCGGGTCAGCCACCCCTGACCCAACTGGAAACGGCACAGCTGCTCCAGATCAGCAGAAGTTATGTCTCAAGGCTCGAGACCCACGCACTGGAACAGCTGCGCAAAGGCTGGCTTCAAGAATCACCGGGAGAATAAAGAGTGCCGCCTGCGGGCGGCGTACATATCCTCTTTTACAATGGGATTGGGTGTGGTATACTGAATTCGTAAAATTGAAAACCGGGAAGGTGTAAAATGAAATGAAGATCCGTAAGGCAAACGCGAAAAAATAGATTCCATAAGCGAGTGACCTGAAAAGGACACCACCGAGAAAAGGAAGCCTCTATGAAAAAAGCATTGGCAGTACGGGAGTAGCAATGGTATCAGACGATCACGGCATGCTGCCTTCTGTGAGTGCTAAATTGATTCGAAGGAAAGTATGTGAGAAGAATTCTGTGTTCTGTTGCGTTCTTGCGGTCGAAATGTTGCAGGATGGCAAGCCTACACTGATTTACGCAATAGTTTGCAAGAAACCTGAAGAAAATTTTGCAAAAGAGAACTTTATGGGACATTACTTCTGCTAAAATGACCTTAGAAGAGACAAAAAGAAACTTCTGAGGAAGACAAAACAATGTCAAACGGTGATTATGGCTACTTCGGCAAAGGAGATACGGGCTATGCCCAGTACATGACGGCGTTCAACCGCAACTTCGGCGGCTCGTCCGGTGGCGGTGGTGGTGGCGGAAACCACAACAACAATGGCGGTGGCGGCGGGGACGGCAGCGGGTGCGGCTGCCTGATCGCTATTGCAGTGGTCGTGGTGCTGATCCTGATCGTCTTGGGTGGCTGAATCAATCCCTGCAGGTGAAACACAGGTTTTCCCTGTGGGGATTTTTTGAATCCGCTTGTAGAAAGCAACGGTCTATGGTAGGATGAAACCAAAGATACACAGGAGGGCTTACACATGGTTTTACTGGTTGTGGATACACAGAAAGGTATCGTGGATGAACGCCTGTATGCGTTTGAAAAGTTTGTCAGCAACATCAGGGAATTGATCCGGACTGCCCGCGAACAGGGAATCGAGGTCGTCTATGTCCAGCATGACGATGGGCCCGGTACAGGCTTTTCCATCGGAGACGATGAATTTGAGGTCTATTCCGGGTTTGTGCCACTGCTGACTGAAAAACGGTTCGTCAAGACTGTATGCAGTGCGTTCAAAAAAGAGAGCGGCCTGCTGGAATATCTGACGGAAAAGAACGAAAAAGATGTGATGGTCTGCGGCATCATGACCGACTTTTGCATCAATGCAACGGTGGAGGCAGGCTTTGAGCATGGTCTGCATATGATCGTTCCTGCCTATGCAAATTCCACGCAGGACAACGAGTACATGACAGGGGAGCAGAGCTACCGCTATTATAATGAGTTCCTCTGGCCGGACCGCTATGCTGACTGCGTGCCTATGGACAAGGCGCTGGAGCTGCTCAAAAAGTGAGGTGTTTACAATGATTTCTGAAAAAGTAAAAAATCAGATTCAAGTAGTGCAGGGTGATATTACCAAACTGAACTGTGACGGCATCGTAAATGCGGCCAATCGCAGTCTGCTGGGCGGCGGCGGTGTAGATGGTGCCATCCACCGGGCAGCAGGGCCGGAACTGTTGGCGGAGTGCCGCACGCTGCACGGCTGCCGCACCGGAGAAGCAAAAATCACTAAGGGTTACCGGTTGAAAGCAAAGTATATCATTCATACGGTAGGCCCGATTTATTCCGGCACAGCAGAGGATGCCGCGCAGCTGGCGGACTGCTACCGCAATTCGCTGAACCTTGCCAAAGAGCATGATGTCCATAGCATTGCGTTCCCGGCAATTTCGACCGGCGTGTATGGCTACCCGCTGGAAGATGCCACGGAGATTGCGGTCAAAACAGTGGCACAGTGGTTGGAAGATCACGCGGATTACGCCATGCAGGTGATTTTCTGCTGCTTCGATGCCCGGACGGAGCGGGTGTATCAGGCAAGGCTGTAACCGGAAGAGGTGTGAGAGATGGGCTTTTTCAAAAAGCTGTTTACAGGGATCGGTTTTGCGGCAGGATTTCTGTTCTTCGGATGCTTGTCAGTGATTGTGTATGCGTCCCGTGGACGGCATAAACCCTGCCATCGGCGCAGCAGCTTTTGGAACACACTGGAGCGCTACCTGATTTTTTCGTGGATCTGTGATGGTGTGCGCAGCAGCCGGAAACGAGCGGAAAAGTCCTATTATCGGCGCACCGGCAGCGATTTCTGGCAGACTCAGAAACAAGCCCGGCCGGAAAGCGTTAAAAATACTGCTCCTGCGGAGAAAAAGTCAAAGCCGGAAGCGAAAAACACGGACACAGGTGCAACGCGGTCGGTGAAACCAAAGAAAACCGGCCCTTCTTCTGCGGCACAGAAAGCATCGGCAACACAAAGCAGCGTCCAAAATGTGTCGGTGCCGACTGTACTAGGGCAAAACGTTTCAGAGGCTGACGCAAAAAAGCACGGCGAACGGTCAAAGCCTAAGCCAGAGCCCAAGCAGGAGCATACTGCGCAACAGCCAGAAGCCAAAGAAGTACATCAAAAGTCTGCACAGCAATTGGAAGCAGAACGGCAGCAGAAACTGGAAAACCTGCGTGCTGCAATGCAAAAACAGATTTGCACCATTCATGCAGATGTGGAACTCCCGGCAGGGAAACTGAATGACAGTGGGTCAGCGGAGCAGAAACTGCATGTCCTGTTGTACAAGTCCACGCTGCCAGAAAATGACCTGAATCGGGCACTGGACGAGCTTCGGACGGAGCGCAGGCGGCAAAAGGCAGAGTATCAGGGCGCACCGTTCGCAGACGTGTTTTTGGTGAACCTGATTTTGTCCGATAAGGACAGTGAGCGGGCCTGCATCGTGGATGTGGGGGATACGGGCATGAGCTATGTCATTCCATGGAGCAGCATCCCGAAAGACCTGCAGGAACTTCTGCACCGCTACGTATCGGAAGCGGAAGGAAAACTCTGCGGCTACTGCAAGGAAGAACTCTGCAACAGCGAAAACGGCAGGATGGTCGTGGAACTGTATCTTAGTAAACAGGATGGGCATGGCTCCCGAATCCTGTACTGAAAATGGAGTAAAGATTGAAATACAGAGAAATCGCAGACGGCATTTTTGTTGACCGTCCCAACCGCTTTATTGCCCATGTGGAAGTGAATGGAGCAGTGGAAACCGTCCATGTCAAGAACACCGGGCGGTGCAAAGAGCTATTGCTGCCTGGCACGGCGGTTCGGCTGGAAGTGTCGGATAACCCGAAACGCAAAACAAAATACGACCTTGTGGCGGTACACAAGCAGGGCCTCGGCTGGGTCAATATGGACAGTCAGGCACCCAATAAGGTGGTAGGGAAGTGGCTTGCAAAACAGGGCTACGACTATATCAAGCCGGAATTCACCTATGGGAAGTCCCGCATCGACTTTTATATGGAAAAGGGCGAGCAAAAGTATCTGATGGAAGTCAAGGGCTGCACACTGGAAGTGGACGGTATCGGCTACTTCCCGGATGCACCTACCGAGCGCGGCGTGAAGCACCTGCACGAGCTGGCGCAGGCACAGCAGGCAGGGTATCGGTGCGCAGTGGCTTTCGTGATTCAGATGGAAGGCATCACCGAGGTGCGGCCAAATGTCAGCACACAGCCGGAGTTTGGTACGGCACTGGCCGAAGCAAAGGCCGCAGGTGTGCGGGTGCTGTTTCTGCTCTGCCGTGTGGGGCGTGACAGCTTGGAAATCGTGGAGCAGAGGGAAGGGTGAAAAATTTTTCAGAAAACCTCTTGACCCTGACGCAGCGTCATAGCGTATACTGTGGCTGTCGCAAGGGAGGACAGCAAGATGATGACAGTGAACGAAGTGAGCAAGCGGACCGGAGTGAGCATCCGGACCCTGCAATATTACGATAAAATCGGTCTGCTGCGCGCGGCGGGCCGTACCGAAGCAGGCTATCGGCTGTATGACGATGCCGCGCTGGAACGTTTGCAGCAGATCTTATTGTTCCGGGAACTGGAATTTCCGCTGAAGGACATCCAGAAAATCGTAGAGAATCCTGCTTTTGACCGGCAGAAAGCACTGGAACAGCAGATCACACTTCTGACATTGAAAAAGCAGCATCTTGAAGATCTGATCGGCCTTGCGCAGAAAATTCGATCCACAGGAGGAATGGTTATGGACTTTACCGCATTTGATACGCAGAAGATCAAGAAGTATACCGAGCAGGCCAAAAAGGAATGGGGCGAAACGCCGGAATACAAAGAGTTTGAGGAAAAAACTGCCCATAAGACCGAGAAAGAGGTCAAGGACATGAGCAGTCAACTGATGGACATCGTGGTGGCATTCGGCGGGATGCAGAGCAAAGACCCGGCGGACTCTGAAGTGCAGGCACAGGTGAAGAAGCTGCAGGAGTTTATCACAGAGCACTACTATAACTGTTCCAAGGTGATCCTGAATCAGCTGGGGCAGATGTATGGGGCAGGCGGAGCATTTACGGAAAACATCAATGCTGCCGGCGGTGCCGGTGCCGCAGAATTTGCGCAGAAAGCCATTGAGATTTATTGCAAGTGAGCCCAAAAACGCTTTGCGTGATTCAGTTACAGAAATCATAAATAGGAAATGTTGCCATATAGACACAAGAAACACACCGATAACATTCCGATGGAGGATTTCGATATGAAGGCAAAGTTTTACATCATGGGCTCTGGATGACGAAACTCTGATACAATCAATGCAAACGGGGAGTGATTTGATGTCACTCCCTGTTTTTTGATGAGAACTTTATGCGGTTCTTTTGGTTCGGAACTGTGTATAAATGGGATGGATAAAATGAGTGGGCACACTATATGCGTTTGTTAAACGCTAACAGCGTTCAATTTTTTGCGTGGAATCGTAAAAATGAGACCTGTGAAAAACGTAGAAAATTTGATGTATTTGCGCTGCAAACTAAGACATATTGATGTTTTTGAAACGAGTTTATATTGAAATATGTGTAATTCGAGTGCAGATATTCATTCTTGTGAGTTTGTTGTGTGAATTTGTCACGTTCCGCCGCAAAAAAGGACTTGACGGAAAAAATACTCTGTGGTAATTTATGAGCAAATTCGCTTTTGTGAAATAAAGTCGAATTTGAATCCGCATGCATTATCCTGGTATGCGGAAAAGGAGAAAGCATCTTTATCGCAGGGAGGACTGCAAACAAAACCCAGTTCCTCCGCCCAAACCGCTGCGTAGCAGCAGAAAGGACGACCGAATATGAGTTATGACAAAGTGCAAGTCGGCAACAGAATCCGCGGAAGCCGCCTCGAAAAAGGCTGGACGCAGGAACGACTTGCAGCAGAAGCTGAAATTTCAGTGCAGCAGCTTCGCGCATTGGAAAAAGGACAGCGCAATCTGGGAGTAGACCACTTGGGATGCCTGTCGGACGCAATGGGAGTCAGCAGCGATTTCCTGCTGAAAGGTTGTTCTGAAAACAGTATATTGGTTTGCAAGATGCTGGATGACCTCAAGAAAAAATTGCAGCCACCAAAGCAAATCGCAGAAAAATGAGCGGTTTTGTTGCTGAAACAGTATGTTTTAGTGCTTTACAGTGATGAAAACACTTGCTATAATATCGCCATGGCGCAAGTTTCAGTTGCGCAAGAGGGAAAATTGCCTGAAATGCATTAAAGGCTGATAATACTCCGTGAGCTGCTCACAAGAGCAGCTCCATCGAGTCGCGGTCATTGTGCATTTTCAAGCTGAAAACAGGCCGGGACTCGGAAAAGGAGTCTCGGCCTGTTTGTGTTTTCGGCGCAAAGGAAAGGATTGAACAATGCGATTTGATGCAAAAGAATTCGGCGGACGTATCCGCGATTTGCGGAAAAAGAAGGGGATTACACAGGAACAGTTGAGTATAATGCTGAACGTTAGTGCGAACCATCTTGCAAAAGTTGAAACGGGAAGCCGCTGCTGCTCGATTGAGTTGCTGCAGGATCTTTCGTCCTGCCTGAATGCCAGAACGGACTATCTGCTGAACGGAGATGCACCGCATAACAACCATCTGAGGGAAAGACTGACGTTTCTTGCACAGGAATTAGAAAAGATTACGGCGGACCTCCCGGTATGGGGATAGGAAAAAGCAAAATCCTCTTTTTCAATGCCCAAAAGCGTGGTAGAATAGGGAAAAGATTCAGTATCTGAAAAACGGAGCGCGCAACAATGAAGATTCTGGTCAGCGCCTGCCTGCTGGGCGAAAACTGCAAATACAGCGGCGGAAACAATTACAATCAGGCGGTCTGTGATTTTGCGCGGGGGCATCAGGTGGTTCCGGTCTGCCCGGAGGTTTTGGGCGGCCTGCCCACACCGCGGTGCCCGGCGGAAATCGTGCAGGGCGTTGTCACGAACAAAGAGGGCATCAATGTGGACCGGGAGTTCCGAGCGGGCGCAGCCAAGGCCCTTGCCATCGCAAAAGAAAATGGGGTGGAGCTTGCCATCCTGCAATCCCGCAGCCCCAGCTGCGGCGTGAAGGAAATTTACGACGGAACGTTTTCCGGGACAAAGATTCCCGGACAGGGCGTTTTTGCCAAGATGCTGATGGACGAAGGCGTCCGTGTTCTGGATGCCGGGGAATTGCCTAAAATTATCTTGAAAAATGAGGACGGAAAATGTCAATCAAACTGATTTGCAGCGACATTGACGGTACGCTGCTGCAATACGGCAGGAAAGAGCTGGAAGGCGAGATCTTTGAACAGATACGGGAGCTGCATCGGCGCGGTATTTTGTTCTGCCCGGCATCCGGCCGGCAGTATACCAGCCTGCGCAAGCTCTTTGCACCGGTGGCGGACTGCTGTGTGTTTCTCTGCGAAAACGGCGGCGTGATCTATAAGGACGAACAGTGCATCGCCAAGAATCCGATGCCGCGTGCATTGGCCGAAGAAATCGCCAACGACCTGTGGACCCGCAGCGACGGGCAGGGCGAAGTGATGCTCTCCGGTCAGAATACCGCCTACCTGATGGAGCGGGGTCTGGGAATGCTCAAGCGTATTCAGTTCATCGGGAACAACTATCAGATCATTCATGCCCCGTCTGAGGTGCCGGAGGAGATCACAAAAGTATCGGTGTATCTGCACGAAGGCGTAGAATCTTACACGGAACGGTTTGTCCCACGATGGAAAGAGGCGAACTGCGCTGTGGCAGGGCCGTACTGGATCGACACCACCTTTGCCAACAAGGGCATCGGTGTGCGCAGCATCTGCAAGACTCTGGACATCGACCTTGCCGATGTGATGGCTTTTGGCGACAATTATAACGATGTGTCGATGCTGGACATTGTGGGTGTGCCCTACATTATGGATGGTGCCGCCGCACCGCTGCGGGAAAAGTACCCGAACCATACACCCTGCCCAGAGGATGTGCTGCGGGAGTTCTTGAAGCAGAACTGAATTTTGCACGCATGTGTGCAAAATTCAAAATGATACGATATAAGGAAATATTTTGACATGACGAAAGTGCTTTTCATCTGCCATGGGAACATTTGCCGCAGCCCAATGGCCGAATTTGTAATGAAAGACTTGGTGGCCAAAGCCGGGCTTTCTGACCAGTTTGAAATCGCATCCGCGGCCACCAGCACCGAGGAGATCGGCAACCCGGTCTATCCGCCCGCCCGGCGGAAGCTGGCCGAGCACGGCATCTCCTGCGAGGGTAAAACTGCCCGGCAGATGACCCGGAGGGATTACGAAACCTACGATTACCTGATCGCCATGGATCACAACAACCTGCGCAATATGGCGCGCTTTGTGGGCGGCGACCCGGAGCATAAAGTGTCTCTGCTGATGGATCATACCCGCCGCCCCGGCGATGTGGCCGACCCATGGTATACCGGGGACTTTGAAGCTACCTGGCAGGATGTGCTGGAAGGCTGCACGGCTCTGCTGGAAGAACTGCGCTGACAGGAGAATTTTATGACAGAGCGTTATTGTGAGGGTGAACGGTTTGCTGACCTGTCGTTCACCGAGGAGGCTTTTGAGGATTGCGACTTTACCGACTGCGTGTTTGTGGATTGCTCCTTTACCAAATGCGAACTGGATCATACCACGCTGAACGAGTGCAAATTCGTGCGGTGTGAGATCACAGGTCTGCGCAGCACTCATTCTTCGGTGCAGTCGCTGGATTTTGAGGACTGCCGCCTGAATGAAATCGAGTGGGCACCGCTGATGTCCAACGGTGCCTTCCCGGACCCCATTCACACGCTGAAAGAGTGCAGTCTGAAATATAACACCTTCACCGAAATGAACTTCAACCGCTTCAACTTTTCAGACGGAAACGAGATCGTCGGCTCCATGTTTGCCAAATGCGAGATGCAGCTAGCGAATTTCAAGGGTGTAGAACTTCACGAAACGGAGTTCTACCAGTGTGATCTGCGCAAGGCGGATTTCCGGGATGCTACAGGCTATAAGGTGGACATTCTGGGCAGCCGCCTGAAGGATGCAAAGTTTTCCCTGCCGGAAGCGGTGAATCTGTTGGCAGATTTGAAAATCAAGCTGTCATAAGAAGGAGAGAAAATGCGTCAACTCATCATTGCCCGAAAAGACCTGCAGATGTCTCCCGGTAAGCTGGCGGCGCAGTGCTGCCATGCTTCGCTGGCATTCCTCACCGACCCCATCGGTATGGGACAGGGCGTGGAACCCATTGAGAAAAACGGAGAAATTACCGGCTATCAGGCAGAAATCATGTTGGAGAAAGCAACCTATGAAGAATGGTTCGATGGCTCTTTTACCAAAACTATCTGCGGGGCAAAGAACCGCAATCAACTGCTGAAAGCAAAGACCATTGCCGAGGAATTGGGCCTTGTGGAAAACAAAGACTTCTTCCTTATCCGGGATGCCTGCCACACCGAGCTGGAGCCGGAAGAATTTGATGAAAACGGAGAGGGCATGACCCTGACCTGCATCGGTTTCCGCCCGCTGCCGGATGAAATTGCACACCAGATCAGCCATAAGTTCCATTTGTATTGATAGAACTCCTTTATTTTATAAGCATTTTCCGCAATCGCTGCAGCCGTTGCAGATCAACTTGCTGCCGCAGGTCTCGCAGTTTGCGCGAAAATGGGGCACATAGAGATCTTCCTGCGGGATGGGGTAGCCCCAGTCATCCACGAGGTCAAAATGAATGGGCCTGCCCTGAAAATTCATGCCGGATTTACAGGCCATTCGGCTTTGCAGCTGCTTGTTTGGCAGGTGGTAGCGCCTGCCGTCCTTGATGAACACGGTGCCGGTCTCGATAAAGCAGAAGGTCACATTGGCATCCACGCATTCCTGCCGGAGAGACTTGACCCAATCGAAATTGCAGGGGCGGGCACCATCGTAGTTTTCGCCGCCGCAGATGACCTGCTCGATTTGCCCGGCGGTAAGGTACTGCCGGATGCTTACTGGCCCGATGAAGGGCGCGCACATGATGCCCTTGTGCTTGAAGGGCAGGTCAAACAGAATGGGAATGCGCTCATCGGCGCGGCGCTGATTTTCACAGGTGACGTTGAAAAAGATGTTGTCCCAACCGCTGCCCCAGTCCGGCGGCAGGCACTCCCGTACCCGCTGCGGCCGTTTGGTGAGCAGAAAAAACACCACATCGCTGCGCTGGCGCATGATGTCCCACGCCTCAGCCCGCCACGGGTCGGCTTCTTCCAAGAAGAAATCCGAGGTCATGCAGACCCGGATCTGCTCACCACTCTGGATTTTGTAGTGTCCGGTGCGGTCTTTCTGGAGCGGGTAGGAAAAGCCGCTTTTCGTTTTGTAGATCTCGGCTCCGTTCTGGTCCCGCATCCGGTCGAGAAAATACATGTAGCAGTTCTGGCAGCCCTCGCTGCACTTGACGCAGCCGTGCCATGGATTCCAGATGTCGTGCAGGAAGCTCACCTTCTTTCGGTACCTATTATAATAGCTGTGCGGACAGGAAACAAGAGCACCCCTTGCGCCGCCCCATCGGATGTGATAAGATTAAACAAAATTTAATAACGCTTTGTATGAAAACAACTTTAGATAGAATTCCAGGATGATACAACAGAAAGGAATTTGACTATGGCACGATATAGCGTGAATAATTATACGGTGGATGTGCTTTTGGCGGATATAAAATCCGGTAATATTGCGATTCCGGAAATGCAACGTCCATTTGTATGGGACGCAACGCAAGTGCGTGATTTGATAGATTCGCTCTATAAGGGCTTTCCGGTCGGATATATTATCGTATGGCAAAATCCAAGTGTAAAGTTGAAAGACGGAACAGTTGCAATAGGGAAAAAAGTTCTGATCGACGGGCAACAGCGTATTACTGCTATGGCGGCTGCAATTGTGGGACAGGAGGTTTTAGACAGCCACTATAAATGGAAACGGGTCTGTATTGCGTTTAACCCCATTGACGAAATATTTGAAGTGGCAAATTCCGCAAATCAAAAAAGCAGTAAATGGATTCCGGATATTGCAAAAGTGCTGGATGTGTCCTTTGGTTCTTTTTCTTTTGTGATGGAATATTGCCAGAAAAACGGAATTATGGACAAAGCACAGGAAATCAATGACACAATCAATCGGTTGAGGGCAATACAAAATAATAGCATTGGTGTTATTACGCTGGCAGAAGATTTGGATATTGACAGTGTAACGGAAATTTTTATTCGAATCAATTCTAAGGGTGTGGTTCTGTCGCAAGCAGATTTTGCAATGTCTAAGATTTCTTCGAATGAAATATATAATGGAAATGTGACCCGGAAAACGATTGATTACTTCTGTCATTTGTTGGAGTCTCCGGAGGATTTGAAAGAAATCAAGAAAAATGATGCTGAATTTGCGGCGAGACCGGAATTCGAAGCTATAAAGTGGGCAGCTGCAAAGAATGCACCGATTTATCGCACATGTTATACGGATATTCTTCGTGTTGCATTTACATATAAATTCAAGCGAGGAAAGCTAGCAGATTTGGTTAGCTTGCTTTCAGGTCGAGATTTTGAAACGCGTGAATTTAAGATCGAAATAGAAGAAAGGTCGTTCAATCAATTACATGAGGCAGTTCTGCAAGCGGTGAATCAGACAAATTACGAACGGTATTTGATGATTGTGCGCTCAGCGGGAATTGTGAAAAAATCGCTGATTCGTTCACAAAATGTTTTGAACTTTGGCTATGCGCTTTTTCTTGCACTTCGTGAACGAAAAGTGGATAGTAATCAAATTGAAAAGATTGTACGCAAGTGGCTGGCTTTGTCTATTTTGACGGGAAGATATTCTTCTGGCTCGCCAGAGTCTGCATTTGATTACGACATTAAGAGATTCTTTGCTTATGATGATCCGATGCAGTACCTGAATATCACAGAGGCGGGCGAATTATCTGAGGCGTACTGGAAGGTAAATCTTGTTCAACGGCTGAATACATCGGTTGCGAGCAGTCCATATTTTAATATGTTCCTTGTGGCACAGGTCAAGGCACACGATAAAGGCTTTTTGTCGATGGAAATTGATATTGAGTCCATGTTGGAAAACAGAGGCGATATTCACCATTTGTTCCCGAAAAATTACTTGATAAAAAATGGAATTGTGCAAGCACAATACAATCAAATTGCGAATTATGCTTTTATTCAACAGGAAATCAACATTAAAATTAAAGATAGTTCGCCAGCCCACTATATGACTGAAGTGATAGGGCAATGCAATACGAAAAAGCCTGTTTATGGTGGAATCATAGAACAAGATAGGCTGGCTGAAAATCTTAAACAGAATTGTATTCCAGACGGATTTGAAAGCATGGAGATTGGCGACTATCAGGATTTTCTACAAAGGCGTCGGGAACTGATGGCCGAGAAAATACATCAATACTATGATTCTCTCTGATTTCAAAGGCGAAACTTGACATAAAGGGATGGATGATATGCCGTTTCTGATGATCCGCAATGACATCACCAAAGTGGCGGCGGATGCCATTGTCAACCCGGCCAACCGGAACCTTTTGCAGGGCAGCGGCACCAGCCGTGCCATCTATCAGGCGGCAGGGGAGCAGGAGCTGACCGCCGCCTGCGAAGCCATCGGCCGCTGCGATTTGGGCAGAGCCGTGTGTACTCCGGCGTTCGGTCTGCCCGCAAAATATATTTTCCATGCAGTCTGCCCAGCGTGGCACGGCGGCGGGTTCGGCGAAGCTGAACAATTAGCCGGTGCATACTACTCCGCATTGGAATTAGCCGCAGAGTACCACTGCGAGAGCGTGGCCTTTCCGCTGCTGTCCAGCGGAAACTATGGCTACCCCAAAGAACAGGCCTTCCGCATTGCGGTGGACACCATCACACAGTACGTCATGGAGCACGACCTGACCGTATATTTGGTGCTTTATGACCGGGACTCGCTGGCCGTGAGCCGGAAGCTGTTCGTCTCGGTGGAGGAATACATTGACGACCACTATGTAGCACAGAACGATGAAAGCTACGGATTTGGCCGTCGGCGCAGAGAATTGTCAGAGCGGCGGAGGCTTCTGGAAGAAGATGCCGCCGTGCCGATGCTAGGTGCAGTTCCGGCACCCGCCGCGGCACCCAGGACAGCCCGCAGTCTGGAACACCTGATGGACAACCTTGGCGAGAGCTTCACCACCCGGCTGCTGCGGCTCATTGACGAGCGGGGGCTGAAAGACTCCACCGTGTACAAGCAGTCCAACATCTCCCGGCAGCATTTCTCCAAAATTCAGTGCAATCGCGACTACAACCCCCAAAAGAAAACGGTGCTGGCCTTTGCGGTTGGGTTGCACCTGTCCGAAGATGAAACCATCGACCTGCTCAAGAGTGCGGGCTATGCCTTTTCGGATGGCTCCAAGCGGGACTGGATCGTGCGGTATTGCCTGGAACACAAAATCTATAACATCAATCAGGTCAATACGCTATTGTTTGAATACGATCAGGAACAGCTGGGTGCGTAATTTGTCGCCTGCCCGTTGACCTTTTGCCCTCCGGTTTGTGGTATCCTTTTGCCAACGAAAGCGATACACCACAAAACGGAGGGCATTTATTATGAAGAAAAATCTTACCGAGCTTGTTTTCATTCTGGACCGCAGCGGTTCCATGGGCGGGCTGGAGCAGGACACCATCGGCGGGTTCAACGCCATGCTGACCCGGCAGAAGGAGCAGGAGGGCGAGGCCAACGTGACCACCATCCTGTTCGACCATGAGGTGCAGCTGCTGCACGACCGTTTTCCGCTGAAGGCTGTTGCGCCGCTGACCGAAAAGGACTACTACGTCCGGGGCTGCACGGCGCTGCTGGATGCCATTGGTTATGGCGTGGAAAAGATGGTGAACATCCAGCGCTATCTGCCGGAGAGCGAGCGCGCCGAAAAGGTCATCTTTGTCATCACCACCGACGGACTGGAAAACGCCAGCAAACGGTTTAGCTATGAGAAGATCCGCCGGATGATCGAGCGGGAAAAAGAGCAGTACGGCTGGGAGTTCCTGTTCCTCGGTGCCAACATGGACGCCGTGAAGGAAGCTGCCCGCTTCGGCATCTCGTCCGACCGGGCTGTGCGGTTTGAGAATGACGCACAGGGCGTGGCGGTCAACTACCACGTTGTTAGCGAGACAGTCTCCCGGATGCGGGAAGCACCCTGCTGCGCGTCCATCGGCGCAGAGTGGAAAGAACAAATCGAAGCTGATTTCCAGAAGCGGCATCATAGGTAAGGGAGGAAACAGCCATGTTAGGAGCAATCTTGGGTGACATCGTGGGCAGTCCCTATGAATTTGACCACAACAATTACAAGCACAAGGATTTTCCGCTGCTGAGCGAGAAATCGCACTTCACCGATGATACCGTCATGACCGCTGCGGTGGCAGTTGGTCTGATTGACGGAAAGGGTCTGCCGGAGAGAACATTTTGTGCAGTGCAGCATGAAATGCGGTTCTGGGGCCGTGAATATCCCCATGCCGGTTACGGCGGGATGTTCCGCCGGTGGCTGCACGCAGAAAATCCGAATCCCTATGGCAGTTTCGGCAACGGCTCGGCTATGCGGGTGTCGGCAGCGGGCTGGTTGTTCGATACGCTGGACAAAACGCTGGAAATGGCAAAAGTGACCGCCGAAGTCACCCACAACCACCCGGAGGGCATCAAGGGCGCACAGGCCACGGCGGCAGCGATTTTTCTGGCCCGTACCGGCCACAGCAAGCCGGAAATCAAACAGTATGTGGAGCAGACCTTCGGTTATGACCTGAACCGTACCTGCGATGAAATTCGGCCGACCTATCATCATGTGGAGACCTGTCAGGAAACTGTGCCGGAAGCAATCATTGCTTTTCTGGAAAGCGTCAGTTTTGAGGATGCACTTCGCAATGCGGTCTCTCTGGGTGGCGACAGCGACACCCTTGCCTGCATCACCGGCGGCATTGCCGAAGCTTTTTACGGGATGCCGCAGGAACTGCGGGACGAGACTTTGAAACGTCTGCCGGAGGATATCCGGGAAGGATATGAGCTGTTTCGGTGGAACATCGGCCAGAGATAAGACATTCGGAGAACCAAGGAGCAGATACAACACACTCGTGATGTGAAGTATCTGCTCCTTGGTTTTTAATAAGACTCGATGAAGGGTGTCTTGCATCGGCCTGAAAAATCCGATATACTGAACCCAGAGAGTATATCGAATTTTTTGGGAAAAGGAGAGAACGGTATGGAACATCTTTATGAAAAGGCACTGGAAAGTGCGGAATATATCAAAACGCACACGAAAAAGCGCCCGAAGATCGCGGTGGTGCTGGGCTCCGGCCTTGGCAAGCTGACCGCGGACTTTACGGACACGGAAGAACTGTCCTACAAGGATATCCCCAACTTCCCGGTATCCACGGTGGCAGGACACAAAGGCGCATTGTTGGCTGGCAAGCTGGGGGACACGGAAGTCTACGCCATGGAAGGCCGCTTCCATTTCTATGAGGGCTACTCCATGAAGGAAGTCTGCTACCCGTTCTATGTGTTCAAGCTGTTGGACGTGGAAAAGGTGGTGTTGACCAACGCCTGCGGCGGCATCAACCGGGAGTTTGCGCCGGGCACCCTGATGCTCATTACCGACTTCATCAACATGATGGGCACGAACCCCCTCATTGGCCCCAACGATGAGCGCTTCGGCCCCCGCTTCCCGGACATGACCGAACCTTACAGTCTGGAACTGCGGAACCTTGCCAAGCAGACCGCCGATGAACTGGGCATTGCCTACAAGGAGGGCGTTTACATGGGCTTTATGGGCCCTTGCTATGAAACGGCGGCTGAAATTCGCGCCTTTGCGGGGATGGGAGCCGATGCCGTGGGCATGAGCACCGTGCCGGAAACCATGGTCTGCAACTACATGGGCATGAAGGTACTGGCCGTCAGCTGCATCACTAACATGGCCACCGGCATCCAGACGGTCAAGCATAGCCACGCCCGCGTGCTGGAGACCGCAAATCAGGCAGGCGATACCCTGTGCCGATGGCTGGGTGCGGTGATTCAGAGAATGGAGTAAAAAAGATATACCATCCCGGAAATCAAAGAGTTGAAATGAATGATACAGAAGGCCATGTGGATATTCTGGTCTGCATGGCGGGCACCGGCGGCACGGGTTTTGGCACAGCAAGTTATCTGCGCAGCCGCAACCCGAATCTGCAAGTGGTTCTGGTGCAGCCCCATCCGGACTCCCGCCTGACCCCGGAGCACCCGGATGCGCAGATCATAGATGGCGTTTTGCCGGCGTATGATGTGCCGGAAAGCGCACTTTCCGACTATCTGCGGCCAGACTGGAGCGATGCGTGCATCAATGTCCGCACCGAGGAAGCCTACGAAACGGCCCATGAGGTGCTGCGGGCGGAAGGACTGTTTCTGGGCACATCGGCAGCAGAGGCTTTGCACGCAGCGGTGCAGGTGGGCCGCAGACCGGAGAATCAGGGAAAGAACATCGTGGTCATCGTCCCGGACAACGGCATGAAATATCTGTCTACGCCGATGTACCAGCAGAAATGATAAAAACACGATGGTACGACTGAATTTTGAAAAGATTGCATAGAATTTTATAAAAGTATTATTCTTTTATGAATTTTAGCACTCATCTATTGACACTGCTAATGAACGGTGCTATAACAGTGGCGTGCTCAGGAGGAAGGGCAAAAGGAGAGCCGCTAGGCTCCCCGGAAAGCCCTTCCGAGTGGACGCTTCAGATTTTTTGCCCCGACCCGAACGCCGGGATTGGAGGAATGATTTATGCTTATGCCGACTGTTTTCCATGAAAACCTGTTCGATGATTTCTTCGATCCGTTCTGGAATGACGCTGCACTGGAACGTATGATGAACCGTGAGGCTCGTGATACCTTTGGTAAGCGCGGTGCAAACATGATGAAGACCGATGTCAAACAGACGGACAACGGCTACGAAGTAGCGGTTGATCTGCCGGGCTGCAAGAAGGAAGACGTTCAGATGGATCTGAACGACGGCTACCTGACCATTCAGGCAGTGCGCAGCCACAGCAATGACGAAAAGGATCAGAAGGGCCGCTATCTGCGGCGCGAATCCTTCTCCGGCACTTGCGCACGCAGTTTCTACGTAGGCGATGTGAAGAAGGAGGACATCCACGCAAAGTTCGAGGATGGTGTCCTGTACGTCGAGCTGCCTGCTCCTCAGCAGACAAAGGCTTTGCCTGAGAACCCGAATCTGATTGCAATCGAGTAAAACGCCGGTCGTGTGTGCCAAGTCACACACGCACATAAGATGCCCCCGGAGAGCCGCAACAAGCCCTCCGGGGGCATTTTTGTTTCGCTATCTTTTCCGCAAGGGAAAAACATGGTATACTGAGAACAGCAACTCGGAATTTATGGAGGTACTTCACTATGGAATACAAACGCTTTGGCGGTAAGCTCCTTGTCCGCATCGACAAAGATGAGGAAATCGGTGAAACAAATTTGATTTTAGGGGGACAAAGATGAGTGATGTAAAAGGAAAGACCGGCGCAGTCCTGAGGGAGACGGCAGTCCTGACCGGGGCGGTGGCGATCATTGCGGCGGGCGTTTTCTTTTTTCTGGTGCCGAGCCATACATCCGTCAGCAGCATTTCCGGCCTTGGCATCGTGCTGTCCAATTTTGTGCCGCTGCCCTTGTCGGTCATTACGATGATCCTGAACGTCGTGCTTCTCATCATCGGGTTCTTTACCTGCGGCAGAGAATTTGGCGCAAAGACCGTATACACCAGTGTGCTGCTGCCGGTGTTTCTGGGGCTGTTTGAAAAGCTGTTCCCGGAGTTCGGCTCGATGACCGGCAGTCAGGAGCTGGACGTGCTGTGCTATATTCTGGTGGTCAGCATCGGGCTGAGTATTTTGTTCAACCGCAATGCATCCTCCGGCGGGCTGGATATCGTGGCAAAGATCATGAACAAGTACCTGCACATGGAATTGGGAAAAGCCATGTCTCTGTCGGGAATGTGTGTGGCGCTTTCCGCGGCCCTGGTCTACGATAAAAAGACCGTGGTGCTGAGTATCCTCGGTACTTACTTCAACGGCATCGTGCTGGACCATTTCATCTTTGATAACAGCATCAAACGCCGCGTCTGCATCATCACCGAAAAAGAGGAGGCGTTGCGTCAGTTCATCCTCCATGACCTGCACAGCGGTGCGACCATGTACGAGGCCATCGGTGCATACAATCTGGAAAAGCACAACGAGATCATTACCATCGTGGACAAGAGCGAATATCAGAAGCTGATGAACTTTATCAACCGGGAAGACCCCAAGGCTTTTGTTACCGTTTACAATGTGTCCAGCATGCAGTATCAGCCCAAGATCTGATCGGCGGAGAGCTGCGTGGTATACTCAAGTCCGGAAATATCAAAGCGCATGGAGGTAAAAAGCATGCTGACCTATACCTATGTTTCAGAGGGGACGTTTGCCCTGATGGAAAAACCAAAGCCGGTGCTGCAGCACGAGCGGGACGCCATTGTAAAGGTGACCCTTGCCAGCATCTGCTCCAGCGACCTGCACATTAAGCACGGCAGCGTGCCCCGGGCGGTGCCCGGCATCACCGTAGGGCACGAGATGGTGGGCATCGTAGAAGAAGTGGGCAGTGCGGTGACCAATGTGAAACCCGGCGACCGGGTGACGGTGAACGTGGAAACCTTCTGCGGAGAGTGCTTCTTCTGCAAAAAGGGCTTCGTGAACAACTGCACCGATCAAAACGGCGGCTGGGCACTGGGCTGCCGCATCGACGGCGGGCAGGCGGAGTATGTCCGGGTGCCCTTTGCGGATCAGGGACTGAACAAGATCCCGGACGGCGTCACCGATCGGCAGGCGCTGCTGGTGGGCGATGTGCTGGCCACTGGCTTTTGGGCGGCACGCATCTCGGAGATCACCCCCGAGGATACCGTGCTGATCCTCGGTGCAGGGCCGACTGGCATCTGCACGCTGCTGTGCGTCATGCTGCACAGCCCCAAGCGCATCATCGTCTGTGAAACGGATGAGAACCGCCTGCAGTTCATCCGTCGGCACTACCCGCAGGTGCTCACCGTGCAGCCGGAGGACTGCGCCGCCTTTGTGCGTGCCCACAGCGACCACGGCGGGGCCGATGTGGTGCTGGAGGTGGCAGGGGCAGATTCCACCTTCCGGCTGGCATGGGAGTGTGCACGGCCCAACGCCATTGTGACGGTGGTGGCACTGTACGATAAGGCACAGACCCTGCCGCTGCCGGAAATGTACGGCAAAAACCTCACTTTTAAGACCGGCGGCGTGGACGGCTGCGATTGTGAAGAAACGCTGCGTCTCATCGCAGAAGGCAAGATCGATACCGAACCGCTCATCACCCACACCTACCCCCTGCGCCGGATCGCAGAGGGCTACGAGCTGTTTGAAAAGAAACGGGACGGCGTGATCAAGGTGGCAGTGGAGTGCTGACGGTCTGCGCCAAGTCACACACGCACATAAGGTGGCCCCGGAGAGCTGTAACAAGCCCTCCGGGGCCATTTTTGTTCCTGGCATCTTTTCCGCAGCGGCAAGGCGTGGTAGAATAAGGGCAGAACCAATCCACAGGTGAGAAAATCGAACTTCAGAGAGAGGAGATGTTTCTATGCAGTCTGATGAGCTGAAACGCCGGATCTCGGCAGGCAGAGGAGATGCTTTGGCCGATCTGGTTTTGAAAAATGCCAGAATTGTCAATGTGTTTACCGATGAGATCGACACCGCTGACATTGCCATCAGCGGAAATTCGATCGTGGGCGTGGGCACGTATCATTGCCGGAAAGAAGTTGATCTGCACGGCAAATATGTCTGCCCGGGCCTGATCGATGGGCATATCCACATCGAAAGCTCCATGCTCTGTGGTCCGGCCTTCGAGCAGGCAGTGCTGCCCCACGGTACCACTGCGGTGGTCACAGACCCACACGAGATCTCGAACGTTGCGGGGCTGGAAGGCTTGGATTTCATGCTGGAAACGACAAAAAATTTGACCCTTTCGGTTTATTTCATGCTGCCCTCCTGCGTGCCGGCCACGGATCTGGATGAATCCGGCGCGGTGCTGAACGCAGAACAGCTCCGGCCTTACTACGGCGATCCTCGTGTGCTGGGGCTTGCGGAACTGATGAATGCCTACGGGACGGTGCGCTGTGACCCGAAGATCCTGCAGAAGATCTGCGACTGCACCGAAGCGGGAAAGATCGTGGATGGACACGCACCGCTCTTGAGCGATAAGGACCTGAATGCTTATATTGCGGCAGGCGTTCAGTCTGATCACGAGTGCTCCAACATTGAGGAAGCCATGGAAAAATTCCGGCTCGGACAATATATCATGATCCGGGAAGGAACGGCTGCCAAAAATATGGAGGCCCTGATGCCGCTGTTCCGGGAGCCTTATTGCAGCCGCTGTATGCTGGTGACGGATGATAAGCACCCCGGTGACCTGCTGGACAGCGGACACATAGATTCCAACATCCGTAAAGCGATCCGGCTGGGCGCAGACCCAGCAGTGGCCGTCAAAATGGCAACGCTGGTCCCGGCACAGTATTTTGGGTTCAAGCAGCGCGGTGCCGTAGCACCGGGGTATGCTGCCGACCTCATTGTAGTATCGGATTTTGAATCCTTTACGGTCGAACAGGTTTACAAGAATGGCACGCTGGTGGCCGAGCACGGAAAAACGCTGAAACCCGCACCGCTTGACATCGACCGTGTGAGATTTTCCCACGTTATGGATTCCTTTGATCTGGATGAGATCACACTGCAGGACCTGGAACTTCGGGAAAGCGGGGAGCAGGAGCATGTCATCTGCCTGAACCGGGGCGAGCTGCTTACGGAGGAAAAAATCATCCCGTTCCAACGGCATCCGGGCAAAGCTCCCGGTGTGGACCCGGAACACAACATCGTAAAACTGGCCGTTTTTGAGCGGCATCATCACTCCGGCCATGTGGGTATTGGCTTTTTAGGAAACTTCAGCCTGAAATGCGGAGCCGTTGCATCGAGCATCGCACATGATTCCCATAACCTGATTGTGGCAGGGGACAACGATACCGATATGATGCTGGCCGGCAACACTGTGCGGAAAAACAAAGGCGGACTTGCGTTTGTGGCAGATGGACAGGTCGTGGCAGAACTTGCGCTTCCGGTGGCCGGATTGATGAGCACCGAAAGCGCAGAGAGCGTTGCGGCGAAAATGCGGGCGCTGAACGATGCCCTCAAGGCACATGGTGTAGCGGAAGATATCGGCATCTTTATGACCCTCGCCTTCGTCAGCCTTCCGGTCATTCCAAAACTCAGACTGAATACATACGGCATCATCGATGTAGCGCAGCAGAAAGTCGTTCCGGCTGTTTTTTAATACGCGATAACAAAAATACTGCCGGAGACCGACCCGAATGGTCCGTCTCCGGCAGCAGAACAGTTCGTTCCTACTCTTAGAAGCGAGCCGCATCAAGAGAAAAATTGACGGAAATTCTTATTTGATAAATCGGAATTTGTGGAGGAGAGTAATTTGCTGGTATTAAATAAATTAGAGCGGTTGCTAACGGGATGCTTTAAACCCAAAGAAAATTATACGAGGAGTGAATTATTAAAAGTCAATGAAAAATAACAATAAAAAAACACTAAAGAAATTGGCAATCCTTGTAATAGGTTCTATAATTGCGGCTTATGGGATTACACTTGCACTGTATGCTGGATTTGGCGGAGCTACGCTTGCGGTGCTGTGGCAGGGGATTGCAAGAACATTTCACATAAGCATTGGCACAGCATCTTTTGTTGTAGCATTGGGAATGATTTTGTTTGCGCTCATTTACGATAAAAGTCAGATTCATATAGGAACTGTGTTGTACCAGATTGTATACAGTACCTGTGTAGATTTGTTTGCTAACTGCCATATTTACAGTACCTATAAGTGGATCAATTTTTTAATTATGTTGTTAGGAGTGGTTTTGTTTGCTGTCGGGACAGGACTATATGCGTCGGCATCCCTTGGTAGAGGCTCCTATGAGGCAGTCACTTTTGCTTTAGCAGAAAAAAATCACTGGCAGATTAAATTTGTCCGGATGGCATTGGATATTTTGGTTGTTGTTACAGGTGTTTTGTTTGGCGGAAAGTTTGGTGTATGCACGCTTATTACAGTTATCATTTCAGGCCCAATTATCCAATTTGTTAATGCGAAAGCAAAACAAGTTTTAAAGATATGATAGTAAAGAAACTTACAACTTAGAATTTGTGGAGGAAACAAATATGGAAGATAATAAATCAACGAATGTCAAGAAAACGGTAAAATCAGGAATAACTTTTGGAAGTGCATTAGCTATGGTTATTAGTTATACAGCGTGGAAGTCTGTCGGTTGGGCGATTTTTCATGGATTACTTAGTTGGGTGTATGTCATATACTTCCTTTTGCGTTACTAAATTCACGTATGTGAAAGTTATGCCGTCTGATCCTAAAACGATCCCATTTTATGAGCGATATGGCTTTCAACAATATGATAATTACTCTGCAATGGTGCGGAAGCACTTTTTGTGAGTTGGTATGATGGATCGATTTGCAGCTAGCAAGGAAACCGTAAGGAGTACAGAGCATGGATGCAAACTGTACCAGTAAAAAAAGGAAAGTCAAGAGTATGGAAACGGTATACATTGCAGGCGGGTGCCTTTGGGGTGTCCAGCATTTTTTTGACACGGTGCCCGGTGTACGGACGACCGAAGCCGGGAGAGCCAACGGAACAACAAACACGCTGGACGGCCCGTATGATGGATATGCAGAGTGCGTTAAAGTGGTCTTTGATGAGAAATGTACCAGTGTTACAGAGCTTATGGAGCATCTGTTTGAAATCATCGACCCGTACAGCCTGAACAAACAGGGCGTTGATGTTGGAAAAAAGTATCGCACAGGGCTTTACAGCACAAATCCCGGACATCTGGAAGAAGCAAGAGCCTTTATTGACAGCCGGAAGGACCGGGATAAAATCGTTGTGGAAGTGCTGCCGCTGACGAATTACGTCCGGAGTGCAGAGGAGCATCAGCACCATCTGGAGCGGTACCCGGAAGATTGCAGCTACTGTCATATCCCGGATGAAGTCTTAAACAAATACAGAAATCAGTAAGCAAAGGAAAAACGAAAATGCGGGGATTGGGAACGATCATCAATGCGCTGGCCATTGTGATCGGCGGTGTGCTGGGTATTTTGTTCAAACGCTTTCTGAAAGAGCGCTATCAGGATACAATCATCAAAGCCACGGGCTTTTCCGTGGTGTTTCTGGGAGCGGCGGGAACGCTCTCCAAGATACTGACGGTTAGGCCAGATGGAACTTTGAGCACCGGTGGCTCTATGGTCATGATTCTATCGCTGGCGTTGGGTGCGCTGCTGGGTGAACTTATTGATTTGGATGCGCAGTTTGAACGCTTTGGCGAGTGGCTCAAACACAAGACTGGCAGTGCTGCAAGGTGCCATGACGGCTCTTGCGGTAGTACTGTCCGGCTTTATGACGGACGCTGTGCTGAACAATCTCTCGCTGGTAGGAAATATTCTGATTTTTTGTGTGGGCATCAATCTGGTGTGGCCAAGAACCATCAAGGTGGCAAACCTGCTGCCGTCCCTTCTGGTTGCAGTGGCGCTGACGGGGATTTTATGAATTGGAATTTGTAGAGGGGGTGTGATTATATGAAAAACAATAGCCCACAAAAGCAGGCTGCCATTTCTTGGATCATTTTGATGATAGGAATATTGCTCGTAGTAATAGGAGCAATGACGGCAAAGGAGTACAGAGTAAACCTATGCCTTCTAATCGGTGCAATGGTTGTTGTTGGTGGTATTGTATATCATCTCACCATGATGAAATGTCCTTATTGCGGTTGCTCGCTTGTTGGTTATAGGCCGATCCCTAAAGAATGTCCAAAGTGTCATAAAAAATTTGAAGAATAAGTTCGCGTTTATCAAGGTGAACATTTAAGTATTAAAAACGGGAGTGAAAACAAATGATGACCATTGCACAGATCATGGAAAAGATGATCGCCTTTTCCGAAGGGAATATCCATGACATCACTCACCTGAGCTGCGTGTGGACCTATGCCAAAACCATTGGTGAGCTGGAGGGGCTGGACGCAGACACGCAGTTTATTCTGGAGGTGGCGGCCATCACCCACGATATCGCCTGCCCGCTCTGCCGCAAAAAGTACGGCAACACCAATGGTAAATATCAGGAGCAGGAGGGTGCCCCGCTGGTGCGGGAGTTCTTGGCGGATACCGGCATGACAGCGGCACAGATCGACCGTGTGGCCTATCTGGTAGGGCACCACCATAGTCCGGCGCAGATCGACGGCATTGACTATCAGATTCTGATTGAGGCGGATTATATCGTCAATGCGTCCGAAAGCGGGTACGGTCAGCAGGCAATCCGAACCTTTATGGAACATACGATGAAAACGGCAGCAGGTATCCGGCTGACGAAAACAGTGTTTGGAGTGTAAAAATGATTCAGAAGCATTGCTTTGAATGCGGTACGGCAAGCCCTCTTATATTCTGGTGGCTGGATATGTGAACCGCGGTGAGGCAGAAGAACACGCCGTGGTGCGGGAAGTCCGGGAAGAAACCGGGTTGGAAGTAGAGCACCTCCGGTTCAACCGTACCAAGTTTTTTGAGCCGTCTAACACGCTGATGTGCAACTTTACGGCTTTCGTCAGAACCGCAAAGGCACTGCATATCAACCACGAAGTGGACCGCTGCAAGTGGTTCACCCCGCAGGAAGCCAGAGAAAACATCCGTCCCAACAGCCTTGCAGCGGAATTTTTGAATGCGTATCTGGACGAAGTGGGGAATAAGCCAATGGAGATGTGATCCGTGACGGAACCACGGGAATTTTGACGGAGAGTATGGAAAAAAGTTGGTTCGGCCTGTTTCGGTTGACTTTTTTATAAAGAATCGGTATATTGATACTATATAGTATCAATAAATATCAACTGCGGGGTGGACAGAATGGATGGGGCACAGTTTGCCAAAATGCTTTCAGATAAGCATTTGTTTGAACTCAATCGGATGGAATACAAGTACTCGACTGTCAGCGTCAAAGAATTTGCCGAATTGCTGCGGCAAAACTTTGCGCAGCCTCTGCCGTTGACTGATTTTTCTGGAAATAAGCTGTTTTACCTGCCGAACCTCGCGCAAATTTCAACAAATGGTATGAAGCAGTTGCTCTCTGTCCCTGTCAGTGGACAAAACTTCGGTTTGTCGGCGATGACCGAGGAAATTTATGCGACTTTTCAAATTGAAAGTATCCGCTCGACCCGCAGCAGTATCCGTTATATCCTCGATGGTTATGCCCCTCGTGATGAACAAGAAGCCCGCATCTATGGTATGAAGCGCGAACTGGAGTTTATCGCGAATCGTCAGAATACGATTACCGAGGAGAATCTGCATTACCTATATCAGATCAGCACAGGGGATTATGCCGCCAGAGCAGTCATATTGAAAGACATCTCGCCTGAAAGTGAATTCAGGCGGGACTTTTTGTTTTTTATTGTAAAGGCTGGTTCCTGTTCTTTTGCGGAGATGGCTACACATTAAAGAACTTTGGCCCCATTGGCCGTCAACTGGAAGGTTGCTCCCAGCATAATATGAAAGTTATTGAGATCGCAAATGCCGTCGGATATGAAAATCAAGGCAAGTTTGCGCAGGTATTCGCAGAAACTTATAGCGTCACCCCACTGGAATTCCGCCGTCTGTCTAAATGAATATGGATGTGGGGGGCTGTAACTGGCCATAAGGGATAAAAGCATATCCGCCAGTGTACCGTGTGATGGATTTCACATGATACACTGGCGGCATTTTGTATAAAGAGAACGGATGCAGCAGGCTCCTAGTATCAAATCGTAAAACTGGCATTCAGCATCAGATTGGACTGACAGCGAACATGCTCGGCGGCTTTTAGTTCCCCACGAGCAAGACGAAGTGCCAGCGTAAAGCAATCTTCTGCAATTAAAGACATCGGGATTCCAATAAAAGAGATTGAGGGAATATAGTTGCTCAGGTGATTCCGGTCTTCCATTCGTCCAAAACTGAGAAGTTCGGCCTGCTGCGTAAAAATAAAGTCATTTCGAGCCAGAAGAGGGATCGCACCAAAGGCAAGAGTTGTGTTCATCGTGATCACAAGTTCCGGCTTCTCAGAAAGGTTCAGGATACGTCTTGCTGCGATAGCCCCTCCTTGATAAGAGTTTTCTGTGGAGAAACATTGCTGGAGTGAAATCGGGATTCCCTGCTGATGCAAAATAATCATTAGCTGATTCAGCGTATCATCTTCGGAACAATCAGGCTGAACCCCGGATAGAATGACGATGTTGTGATAGTTTTTTGCGGAGATGATTTGCGCGGCCTGTCGGATGGAATCCTCTGTCTGGCAGGATACGCTGCAGAAATTACGACTTGTGCCATTGAAAAGAATCAACGGCAGCGTGTTTGGCAGTTTTTCCAATGCATTTCGGTCGGATTCGGATTCAGCAACAACAATGGCTGCTGTATATGCGGAAGGTGCAAGGTTCCGGATTCGCATTTCCAATTGACCTCGTTCGTAGAGGCAGAGCAGAAGATTAAAAGGGGTGTCTGTCTGTTGAATCTGTCGTTCCATTGCAGAAGCGAAGAGGTTGACTTCTGCGCTGAGAGAGACAGATGGAAAAAACAGTGCGATGGTAAGCTGAGAAGGGGAAATAACAGACGGCGCATTCAGCTGGTATCCCAAATCACGCGCAGCACAGAGTACTTTTTGGGCAGTTTTATCCGCAACTTTGTGCTCTTTTGCAGTTCCATTCAAAACAAAACTGACAGTCGAGATGGAAACGCCGGCCAGTTTTGCAACATCTTTCATTACAGCCATAAAGAAATACCCCTTTTGCAATGCTTTTTTCTATTTTGCATGAAGAATTAAATTTTGTCAAGAAATTAAAATAACTTTAGCTAAAAATAAAATTTTAATTGACAACCATCAAAAGGGAGCGTATAATATTCGCCGTTGGCGTTAGTTATAACTTACTAACTGACGGAATGCATTTATGTTATCTGAAATGATGTTCTATTTTTGGAGGGAACTATGAGAAAGATTTCGCGTCGTAATTTTCTTCTGACCGCAGGTGTGGTCAGTGCCGCCGCTTTGCTGGCCGCCTGCGGCAATTCTGCTTCCGCTGTAAGCAGTGAGTCTGCTTCCGAAAGCACGGCTTCTTCTGCGGAAAGTGCAGCTTCCAATGAAGCGGTGGAATATCCTATCACCATCCAGCACGCTTATGGTGAAACAGTTATTGAAGAGAAGCCCGAAAGCATTGTTGCAATTGCGTGGGGCAACCCGGATGTGCCTCTGGCACTGGGTGTCGTGCCCACTGGTGTTTCCAAAACAAACTTCGGCCCGGTCAACGAAGAAGGCCTGCTGCCTTGGACTGCTGCCGGATTTGAAAAGCTGGGTGCATCGCCGAATGTCTTCAGTGATACGGACGGCTGGGATTATGAGGCCATCAGTGATTGCGCTCCGGATGTGATTCTGGCTGCTTACTCCGGTTTCTCCGAAGAAGAATATAATATGTTGAGCCAGATTGCTCCAACGGTCGCATATCCCAGCGTTGCATGGTCTGCTACTTGGCGTGAGGAAACAATTGTAGATGCTACGGCGATGGGTATGAAGAGTGAAGGCGAAGCTCTGGTGGCTGAGACTGACGCTATGATTCAGAAAAAGCTGGCAGAGTATCCTGCTATTGAGGGCAAAAAGGCAGCCTTCTTCTGGCTGAGTGCTTCAGATCTGAGCACATTCTATATTTATACCACATTGGATCCGCGCACCGCATTCCTGACGGATCTTGGTATGCCGCTGCCGGATAGTGTTGCCGCACTGGATAACGGAAAGGATTTTGCTCTGACAGTCAGTGCTGAAAATGCAAATCAGTTCAGCGATGTAGAGATTATCATTACCTATGGTACGGATGAACTTTTGACCGCGCTTCAGGCTGATCACCTGCTGAGTGAAATTCCGGCGGTGAAGAACGGTGCTGTGGTTCTGCTGGATTCCTCGGATGATCTGGCTGCTTCCAGCACACCCTCTATCCTGTCGATTCCGTATACGATTGACCGCTATCTGGAAGTCCTGAATGCTGCGGCAGAGAAAGCTGTATGAAGAATGGGCAGCGTGTGATTGGGATCACTCTGCTGGGTATGATCATTTTGGCAGGATGTATGCTGGCTTCCGTAGCATATGGTTCCAATCTTATTCCCATCGGGCAGGTTCTGCAGGCTCTTCAAAATCCAGATTCAGGAACTTTTGAGGCATCGGTGGTCTGGGCTCGTATTCCGCGCACTGTGTTTGGCGTACTGGCGGGAGCCGCACTGGGCGTATCAGGTGCTCTCATGCAGGCTGTGACCCGAAACCCGATTGCTGATCCCAGTGTACTTGGAGTCAATACCGGCGCATCCCTGTTTGTCGTGATTGGAATCGCGTGGATGCACATTACATCCAGCCAGCAATATATCTGGCTGGCCTTTGCAGGTGCGGCCTTGACTGCTGTTTTTGTCTACGGTATCGCATCGGTAGGTTATGGCGGTCCGACTTCGATCAAACTTGCATTGGCTGGTACGGCTACGGGCACGGCTCTTTCTGCCCTTGTCAATACCGTTATGCTGCCGGACAGTTCTGTTATGAAAGAATTTCGCTTCTGGCAGGTCGGCAGCATCAGTGGTACAAGTTGGACAGAGATTCAGAGCATTCTGCCGTATCTTTTGGTAGGGTTTGTGCTGGCAGTGGTGTTGATTCCTGCCTTGAACGCGTTGGCTTTGGGTGATGAACTGGCTGCTGGTCTGGGGGTCAATGTGCAGCTGGTGCGAGCACTGGCTGCACTGGGTGGGGTACTGCTGTGTGCAGCCACCACTGCACTGGCAGGACCAATCGGCTTTGTAGGGCTGATGGTGCCGCACTTTGTCCGGTTGACGCTTGGTGCTGATCTTAAAACAGTAATTCCGCTTTCTGCATTGTACGGTGCCGCCTTGCTGGTTCTCGCCGATGTGCTTGGCCGTGTTCTGGGCAGCCCTGGTGAACTGGAAGTAGGAATTGTAACGGCTGTTCTGGGAGCACCCGTCTTTATTCTTGTAGCAAAGAAAGCGAAGGTGCGCAGCTTATGAACAAGCCGAACATTTCTATGCGGCAAGGGTTTGCCCAAAGACGCCGTCGTTCTGTATTGGCAACTGCTGTACTCATCATCTTGAGTGTTGTTCTGGCTTGTCTGGTGATGACATGCGGCAACACTTACTACTCGTTAGCAGAGGTCTGGAACATTCTTACCAGTGAAGGTACAAAAGGAGCCGCATTTACCATCAAAACTCTCCGGCTGCCTAAAATGCTCATTGGAATTCTTGCTGGAATCGCATTCGGGGTGTCCGGAAACACATTTCAAACCTTGCTTCGGAATCCACTGGCAAGCCCGGATATTATTGGTGTTACAAGTGGAGCCAGTGCAGCAGCAGTGTTTTGTATTCTGATGCTCAAATGGAGCGGCGGTATCGTATCGCTCGTTGCTGTGTTGGCCGGACTTTTCGTCGCAGCGTTGATTTACCTGCTGGCGCGTGACCGACATGGCTATTCCGGCAGTCGGATGATCCTGATTGGCATCGGAATGCAGGCTATGCTCAATGCCTTGATTTCATGGATGTTATTGAAAGGCTCTGAATACGATGTTGCCACAGCATTACGATGGCTGCGGGGCAGCTTGAATGGTGTCCAGATGTCAGATGTTCCGGTGCTGAGCATCACAGTTTTGGTAGGTGGCTTCATTTTAATAGTGCTAAATCGAAGCTTGCAGGTTATGCAGTTGGGAGAAGAATACCCCATCACGCTTGGAGCGCCTGTCCAGCGTGTACGGTTGGGCTCCATTCTGTGCGCATTACTTCTTACAGCTGTGGCAACTTCTATCACTGGCCCCATCGCGTCCGTTGCTTTTCTGTCAGGTCCAATCGCATCAAGAATCGTTGGGAAAGGACGTTCCAATCTGCTTGCTTCGGCACTGGTAGGTGTGGTTCTGATTCTGGCTTCGGAACTGGTAGGACAAAATCTCTTTGCAGTGCGATATCCGGTGGGTGTTATCACTGGAATTTTGGGTGCACCGTATCTGCTGCTGCTCCTGCTGCAAATCAATAAGAAAGGAGAGCGTGTCTGATGACAGAGTATACATTGCAAATTCAGAATCTCTCTGTGGGCTACGATGAAACCACCATCATTGAAGATTTGAATCTGGAAATCCCGGCTCACAAGGTTAGCGTAATTATTGGATCAAACGGCTGCGGAAAATCTACTCTGATGAAAACCCTTTCACGGTTGCTGAAGCCCGGAAAAGGACAGGTGGTTCTGGACGGAAAAGCAGTTCACAGTTATCCTTCTACGCAGCTGGCGCAGATGCTTGGACTTCTTCCCCAGTCTCCAACAGTACCGGAGGGAATCACGGTGGCAGATTTGGTCGCACGTGGACGATATCCATACCGGAAGTTCATGCAGAATATGACCAAAGAGGATTATGCCGCAGTTGAGGATGCTCTGGAACGGATGGGAATCACAGAACTGGCCAACCGATGTGTGGATGAGCTTTCTGGTGGTCAGAGGCAGCGGGTATGGATTGCTCTGGCACTGGCACAGGAAACAGACATTCTGCTGCTGGATGAACCGACGACCTATCTGGATATTGCCTATCAGGTGGAAATTCTTGATTTGCTGACAGAGTTGAACCGCAGAAAGGGAACGACTATCGTCATGATTTTGCATGATGTGAACCTTTCTGCACGATATGCGGATCATTTGTTTGCGCTCTGCCGTGGAAAATTGATTGCAGAAGGTAAACCGGCAGATGTCATTACAGAAGAGTTGATGCAAAAGGTGTATCAACTTAATTGCATTGTTATGAAGGATCCACTTTCTGGAGCACCACTCATTGTACCAAAGGGAAAATACTGATAAACCAAATAATTAGGCAAACCTCTCCTGACCATGTGATGGCCGGGAGGGGTATTTTGGGGGGCCTGTACCTGCCGCACAGGAGGCAACTGAAATTTTCTGAGACGTTCAGTATAACCTTTGAAGTTGATTTCAAGTCAATCCCTTTTTGAAATTTTATAGAAAGACATCCCGTCTGAGGGCAAAGCGAAGGTTTTGCTTTTCAGGCGGGATTTTTTTGCTTTTTGGGACTGTTGTATACAATACATGGACTAAGAGGGTGGGTGACTTGGACTACGAGTCCATAAACTTTTGCTCGAAAGTACGATACACTATTGTCACGGCAGCGGCCCACCTCCGAAAGGGAGCGGGAGCCGCAGCCGGGCGAACCTTGAAAATTGAATATGCAGCTTCAGGTACTTCCAGATAATGATACTTCCGTAATTCGCGGCCCGGTCATAAAGAAGACGGGGTGGCCGAGAGGCCAATGGAGTGGTGCAAATCCAACACCTGATTGTTTCCCTTTCTCAGGGGTGCCGGGGGCAAATTAAGAGAAACCATACAAAACCTTTTCCAAACGCCGTTCGAGGATAACCACGGACGGCGTTTTTATATATCAGCGAAAAGGAGTACGCAAATGAACCGCAAGACCACAAAAAAGGTGGATGAATCCACCCTGACAACTTTGTGCGCCGTCTGCCGAGGGGCATTTTTGGACGCAAAGGGCGTCCGGCTTCGCAGAGCCGACCCCAGGCAGCTCGTCAAGGATGTCTGCACGTATTGCCAGACACGATATGGGTTTGACTACTACGTTCAGCCCATTGTCCGTAAATCGAAAATGACCGGAAAGGAGAACCGACGTGAAACTGAGCCAGCTTAAAATTGACCCGGAGTTTCAAAGCAAAATTCCGCCGCTGCAGTTTGAGGAAGAACAGCAGCTTGAGCAGAACATCATTGCCGAGGGTCGTCTTCTGAATCCCATCATCACATGGAATGGCTACATTCTGGATGGGCACACCCGCTACCGCATCCTGAAAAAGCACGGTTTTATCAAGTTTGAAGTGGAAGAAATCCAGCTTGCGAACAAGTACGAAGCGCTTGCATGGATCTGCAAAAATCAGCTTGGCCGCAGAAATCTCAGCCCAGAACGAAAGAAGTTTCTTCTGGGCAAAGAGTACGAATCGACCAAGCTGGCGGTGGGCGCACCTCTCGGCAGCAAACATGGAATACGAAAATGTGGTCAAAATGACCACATTTTCACAGAATCCAGAACCTGTCAACGCATTGCTTCCGAGCACGGCGTTGGAGAAAAGACGGTGCGACGTGCCGAAAAATACTCGCAGGGCATAGATGCCGCTGAGGAAGCGGTGCCCGGAGCACAGGAGGAGATCCTGACCGGGCGCATCAAGGCAACGGATGCACAGATTGCTGCTTTGCCTGCGATCCCCAAGGAAGAGCGTCCGGCCATTTTGGACGAGCTTCGGAAAGAAAAAGGCAAACGGAACGAGAATCTGCTTTCCAGACTGAAGCCGGAGCGTCCGCCGCCAAAGTCTGCGCCGCCGAAACCGCCGGAACCTCCGCAGAACGAGGAACCCGCAGCACCGGAGCCGGTGACACCCTCCCCACCGGAGGAGGAAATCGAACCTGCCAGCAACGGACCACCAAGTTTTCTTCAGAAGATACAGAGGCACAAACGCCACCTCTCGGAGGAGGACATGGCACGGTTGAAGGTATCGGTGGACAGCCGGTACCGAGACCGCATTGCAAAAAGTGGTTCCATCATGCTGTGCGAGTTGCAAGGCGCAGCAGAGGATTTTATGTTCCGATGGGGCATTATTTTCCAGAACTATCCGGATGTTTTAACCAATGAAACCAGCAGGGAAGAAGTTTCTGCATTGATCGACCGAATGACGACCTACCTGAACACTGTAAAGGAGATGTAAATATGTTGAATTCCAACCTGAACCTCAGCACCCTGCCCGAAAGCACCTTTACCTACCAGTTCGTGAACAGCGCATTGCTCTTCCCCTGCATGGAATACCAGCGCCTTCTGCGCACGGAGAAGGTGGCATCCATTGCGGAAAACTTCTCGGAGTACATTGCGAATGATCCGAAGGTCAGCTTCCGGGATGGCCGCTATTACGTTTTTGACGGGCAGAACACGGTGGAAGCCCGTCGAACCTGCAACGGTGGCAAGGATGTGACGATTCGCTGCAAAGTCTTCTACGGCCTTACCAAAGAAGACGAAGCAACGCTGTTTGCGTTGCAGACCGGCATTTCCACCTGCCTGACGGCGGGCGAACGTCTGCGTGCAAATCTGGTGGCCGAAAACCCGGATGCACTTTACTTTGTGGGGATCACGTCGAATGCCGGTGTGGAATTTGCCTATGACGGCATCCGGGCACCCTGGAAAATCTACTGCATCGAAACGGCATACGAGCTGTACAAGCAGTATGGCTGTGAGCGCTACGTCGAGATGCTTCACATCATCAACGAGGCGTGGAAGGGCAATGTGGATGCCTACCTTGCCGGTGTAATCCGGGGTGTGGCCCGCTTCATCTCCGTATACGAGGGCGAGTACAGCCGGGAGCGGCTGGTGCAGCAGCTGGCAAGGACACATCCGAAAACCATCACGCAGCTGGCACAGAAAGACACCGGCAGTTCTGCAAACCGCCACATGCGGCAGATTCTCCGCATCTATAACGGTGCCAGCCGTGAGATGAGTCTGCCGCTGAAAAACTGACAGTTTCGTTTTACCTCCTGAACAACAGCCGTCGTGATATCCGTCTGCGGCGGCTGTTTCTTACATAAAAAGGAGGTTGATTTTTATGTTACCGAACAATTGGAGATATCTCAGAGGGGACATCTACTATGCAGACATGGAGCCGCATATCGGCTCGGAACAGGGCGGGAAACGCCCTGTGGTAGTTCTGCAGAACAACATTGGAAACCGTCATTCGCCTACATTGATCGTTGCAACTGTTACCACCCGGACGGAAAAGAAGAAAAACCAGCCCACCCATGTGCTGGTGGATTCCAACCCGGCCTTTGAAGAACCGTCCATGATTCTTCTGGAGCAGATCTTCACGATCGATAAATCCCGCATCGAACGCTTTATGGGCTATGCCAGCAAGGCTGAAATGCTCCGCATTGATATGGCTTTGCTGGTCAGTCTGGCTCTGAATGTTCTGAGCGGAAACCGCAGCGAATAGCGGACAACCAGTAACCCGTAAAAATGAGGTGATAGCGATGTAATCGGAGGTGAGTGAGCCATGCGAAAGAGTGCCCCCATTGAAGTGGTGGTACATTACCCCAAAACGAAAGAGGGATGGGACGAACTCGGAAAACGGGTCGCAACCGCCCACGCCAACTATGTGATCGAAAAAATCGACCGTCTGAACTGCCCCACGTGGCAGAAGCTCGAATTGCTGCAGGCAGTGATCGATACTGCTAAAGGAACCTACAAACCCAAAGAACACCAAAAGCCCGGCTGGCAGCCGAGCCGATAAACAAAGCCCCACGCTCAACATATGCTTTTCTGCTCTGACCAGAGACGGTCAGATTCAGAGGCAGTGTTGAGCGTGGGGCTTTTTGTGTTACATAAGTTTTTGGAATTTTGCTGACAAAATAAAATCATTGATTGTTGGCGGCCAATATGGTATTCTTTTTGCAAGGGAAGGTGAAGTGCATGAATCGTCGCAGCGTGAAAATTATGAGAAGAAAAGCCGGGGGAACAGCAGGAAAGAATGCAGAAAAGTATTCGGTCAATCTCCCGGCAGTGTGGCTTCGTGCGATGGGAATCCAGAAAGATAACCGGGTAGAACTTTCTTTTGACGGTGAAAAAATCACCGTCCGACCGCTTGCATCAACAGACCCGGAAGTGTTTCGCAGAAATGCAGAACAGAAAGGACATCAGCTGAAAGAATATCGGTATTATGACGGAGATACGTTGTGTACCGTGATTTTGGCAGATTTTACAGCGGAGCAGATCTGCATCGAAAACAAAGTTGACGAAATACTGGATACTGCGTTTGGTGTGAACGAAACGCCCTCGTGGGAAGACTTCCTGGCCTTTCTGGCAGACCGATGCATTCCGAAAACACGAAAGGGCTTGGATTACTATCTGGATGCTGTTGGCGTTCCGGAATATGACCCGGTTCTGCTTGTTGAAAAGACGCAGGGAAGAATGGCGGAGGATCACAAATGGCTGGAAATTATTTGACGCTGCATATTACCCAAAACAGTTCCGCTTTTTGCTGAAAGAGCGTATCGAAACCGTCCTGATGGGGCAGCAGAAAAAGCTTTTTGAAAAGTAAAAGCTCTTGCGTCCCGTGAAAAAAGAAGGTAATATAAATACAGAGCAAGACACAGAACGCAGGGAGGGATGAAAACCATGTTTTACGAGATCATGCACCGGGAAAGCTGTGTGGCACAACTCAGCACGACAGGGGAATGCAGGGTCTGCCTCGAGGATTTCATGCCCTATGATCTGGTTCTGGTGGAATCGGATGATTTTGACGAGCGCATCAATAATGTAACGAACTTTTACTATTGGTGCGCCTCCCGGATGTTGACGTTGGATCGCACCTACGCCAAGGAAATCCTGAACAGTATCGGTGCATCTCAGAGTGTTACGGACAGGGAACGAGCACAGATTGCATTATCCTACCATTGTCTGTCTTTGCTGGATGTGTTCTGGGTGAAAGAAGAAAACGAGAAGATTCGATTCGAGGATATCAACCTTTTTGCACACTCCTTAAGCAATGCGCTTGTGGATATTGCGCTGCGGGGGCACCAAATGACGGTGACAAACGCCCATCTTCTGGCAAATGACCTGTCTACGGGCGGCTTGTACCCCAAGGCGTGGGTGCGAAAAGAGGATGGCTTCTATCTTTACAAGGATGGTGGCAGGGAAGCGGTGGAACGTGAAGTGCTGGCAAGCAAAATCTGCCGGTGCTTTGACTGCCATCAGGTACTGTATGAGCAGGGGATGTTTGAAAATGAGCCGGTTTCTATCAGCAAAATCATGACATCTCAGCGATACAGTCTTGTGACCTATGCAGCCTATGACATCTACTGTACGAACCATGATTGGAACACGCTGGATAAGATCTTAGAGTTGGATGCTCCCGGCTACTATATGATGAACATTCTGGATTATCTGGTGGGCAATACCGACCGTCATTGGGAAAATTGGGGTCTGCTGGTAGATAACGAAACCAATCAGCCCATCCGTCTGCATGACCTGATGGACTTCAACCGGGCGTTTCAGCAGTACGACACGCCAGAAGGCGCAAACTGTCTGACCGTGGGAAAACGCCATCTGAGCCAAAAAGATGCTGCAGTGGAAGCGGTGCGGAACATCGGACTGAACCAAGTCCGTCAGGTGGAGCACACCGTATTCTCCGAGCATCCGGCATGGAAAGCAACGTTTGAAGAACGACTGCGTGTTTTACGGAACGCCATGTAAGTCAGAGCGAATATCAGAATAATTGAAACAGAATGATTCCATAACGAAAGCCCGTCTGCGCTGCCACATATCGTGGCTTGCAGACGAGCTTTTTCGTTTGACCGGAGAAAAATTACCATACCTCACATGCGAAGCATAGATGGAAAATCGGAACCAAGGTTTTCCACCAGATGGCAAAAGCACTTCTGACTGATGGTCTTTTGTCCGTTTTCCCAGCAGCGGATGCTTGTCCGGCTGACCTTTGCGTGGTCGGCAAGCTGCTGACGGCTCCAGCCTTTTGCTTCCCGGTATCTGCGGAGGAAGTCTCCGCCGCCCCGGTGCAGAAACAGGGTGTAGTCGTCCAGAATGTCCTCCACCGGGATGCCGAAAAGGGCGGCGAGCTTGTCCGCAAGTTCCGGCGTAAAGCTGCGGTGAAATGTGCCGCTTTCCAGATCCCGATAGAGCCATTCTTCCATGCCCACCATGGCGGCAACCTCTTTTTGCAGCAGGTCAAGACCATAGCGGCACCAGCGCAGACGGTCCCATGGGTTCGGGATGTCGGCGTAAGAGTGGTACATACGGTAGAACGCCTGCGCCTCTACGGTGGTGCGGGGGCCTGCCAAACTTACCTGTAAGATGTATAGAGGGGTTAGACCACGACCCTCACATGACACCCTCTGAAGCAGAAAAAAGGAACCGCTCTCTCGGCTCCAAAAAATCCATTTTGACGTAGATGCGTCATTGTGTGAAAGAGGTGGATTCTCTTTTCCATCCCAAAGTGCGCTGGGGAGAGGATAGCAAATGAGCTGCGGATGCATTTTCGCAGGGAGCGCAGAAATGGCGTGGTCGTTTCCCTGCAGGAGACACTGGAAGCGGGAAAGGAGGACAGCGCACTGACCCTTTCCGATGTACTGCAGGACGGTTTCTGCATGGAGGATGCCTGTGAGCGGCAGGACGAGGCCCGGCGGCTGCGCAGGCTGATCGAGGGCCTGCCCGCCCGGGAGCGCAAGCTGATCCTGCTGCGGTACGGGCTGGCGGGTCAGCCACCCCTGACCCAACTGGAAACGGCACAGCTGCTCCAGATCAGCAGAAGTTATGTCTCAAGGCTCGAGACCCACGCACTGGAACAGCTGCGCAAAGGCTGGCTTCAAGAATCACCGGGAGAATAAAGAGTGCCGCCTGCGGGCGGCGTACATATCCTCTTTTACAATGGGATTGGGTGTGGTATACTGAATTCGTAAAATTGAAAACCGGGAAGGAGCAAAATGAAATGAAAATCCGTAAGGCAGAGGAAAAAGATATTCCCAGACTTCTTGCGCTGCTGGGGCAGGTATTGCAGATCCATGCAGAGATCCGACCGGATGTTTTTATTCCCGGCACTACCAAATACACTGTCTGCGAACTGGCTGAACTTATGAAGCAGGAAGATAAACCCATTTATGTTGCCGTGAACGAAGATGATGTGTGTATGGGTTATGCCTTCTGTCAAATGCAGGAGCAGCCATTTTCTACGAATATGGTGCCCTTTAAGTCACTGTTCATCGACGATTTGTGTGTCGATCAGCAGGCACGGGGACAGCATATCGGGGAAAGTCTGTTTGAATATGTGAAGCAGCAGGCAAAAGAGCAAGGCTGCTATGAAGTGACGCTGAACGTCTGGGCAGGAAACACCACTGCAGAACACTTCTACGAAAAAATGGGCATGAGGACAAAGGAACGGCAGATGGAATATATCCTGTGAACCGGGTGGCTTATCTGGTGAGGCACCACCATAGCCCGGAGCAGATCGATGGCATCGACTACCAGATTTTGATCGAAGCGGATTATATCGTCAATGCATCCGAAAGCGGGTATAGCCAGCAGGCAATCCGATCTTTTATGGAACATACCATAAAAACAGCGGCAGGTATTCGACTGACGAAAACAGCGTTTGGAGTATAACAGAGAAGTTTGCCGCAAAACGCGAAAAAATAGATTCCATAAGCGAGCGACCTGAAAAGGACACCACCGAGAAAACACAGACACGTTAAAAAAAGTCGCCGAGGAGCTTTCCCGGTTGGGAGGCATCCTCGGCGGATTTTTTAGTTTATATAGTAGTTTTGCGGAGCAATGTGCCTGTTACCCGTATATTTTCCCCACGATCTTTCCGCGTGCTGCGGCGGGAATGTTGATCTAATTCGAGTATACCGCATCGCAGGGCGACTGTCTATACTGATAGCCGGATTGTGGAAAAGTACAGGGATCAACTTGCGTGAATTTTTACGCAGATGGGCCTCTCTTTTTTACACAGCCAATGCCAATTAGCGCTTGAAATCGAAACGCTGCGCAAGTATACTATACTAGTTATACTGTACAAGCTTGATCACAAATCAGTATGCCAGTTGACCATAAAAGACATACCAGAATTGAAGCGCGCGGCAGAATCAAAACCCTACGAGGATGAAAATGAAATTCGATAGAAGACTTACAGATGAAATCTACACTTCCGATACGGTAAGGCTGGGAAAAAATGCATTTCAGGCCATGCGGGAGACAATCTATCATAATGGCGGTGTCGGAACCATTACCGGGTACTATGATGCCGAATTGTCGATCCTGTCGGTTAGTGATCTGTTGCTGCATAATCTGAACCACAGCTATGCATCCCTGATGGAGCAGACAAAGGGTTCGCTGAAGAATCTTTTCTATAAGAAAGATGCCGCATTCCTTGACAATGCACGCTTTCGTCAGCTCCAAGGCGAAGGGGAAGGCCGGATCCTTACAGCAGATGGCTCTCCCGTTTATGTGCGTCTCTACAAAAAAGATGCAGTCGATACGGATGGAACACCGATCTGGATCATGTCAGTACAGATGAACTGGGCGTATGAGAACCTTGCGCTGGTTAATGAATCCATCCATTCTGCACTATGGTATTTTGAGTGTAATGAAAACGGTGAGATCGTTCATGTGAACTGGAGCCATGCGTTCCGGCAGATCCTTGGATATCACGACATTCTGGATTTTCCGAACAAACTGGATTCGTGGTCGAATCTTCTGCACCCGGAGGACTATAACCGGGTAATGCAGCTGCTTTTGGAAACGATTGCCGACAAAACCAATACTACAAAGTATAATGTTGAGTACCGGCTGAAAATGCAGGATGGCCAATACCAGTGGTTCCGGGCATCGGCGGAGGTGATACGCCGTCTGGATGGTTCGGCCAATCGAATTGCCGGAATCATCAGCAATATTGACGCGGAAAAAAGAAGCCGGATGCAGGCGCAGCGGGCAGCGGCATTTCACCGTGCATTTACCAGCGCAAATCTCTGCGAATACTATGTAAATCTGGAAAAGAATACCTTTGATGCTTTCAAAGTGGAGCCCTCTTTGATGACGGCCTTTGAACAGAACCACACATGGGATGGACTGGTCAGATTTTTTGTGGATAACTATGTGGTTGAAGAGGACAAAAAGTCTGTAACGAATTTCTATAATCGCGCCTACATCACGGAAAAATTAAAGGGGCTGGAGACGGAGCTGCGTCAGGAGTGCCGCATCGTTCTGGATGGGGAGGAACGATGGGTCAGCAACGTGGTCATGCGCGGCGAGATCGAAGATTCCGAATATGCGATGATTTTTCTGCGGGACATCACAGAGTCCAAAGCAGAGACGGCACGGCGGATGCAGATGGCCTCAGATAACGCATCGATGGATCTTTTGATCCAGAGTATGGTGCGTCTGCTGGACCGCTTTGTCGTCTGCGATCTGGAGAATGACCGGTATCGGTTCTATAATCTGCAAGGTGAAATGATATACGCGCCGACAGGAACCTACCATGATTTTGTGGAGCAGGTGGTTGCAAAGTATAAGACACTGGAACCGCTGGACGCATTGGCTGCTTTGTTTTCGCCGGAAAATATCCGCAAGAATTTGCAGGATGAGAACGACATCTACAAATTTGAATACTGCTCTATGGATGAGAACACCTATAAGATCGCTTCCATCATTCCGCTGGAGTGGGAGGGCACAAAGCTGGTCAAAGCACTGTTGGCATCTATGGATGTGTCACAGGAGAAAAAGGCCGAAATCGAATCCCATAATGCATTGAAGGATGCGTACCGGGCGGCGGAAAACGCAAGCCGCGCCAAGACGGAATTCCTCTCCAATATGTCCCATGATATCCGTACACCGATGAATGCAATCGTTGGCTTGACCGCCATTGCGGGTGCGAATATCGAGAGTCAGGACAGGGTGGTCGAGTGCCTTGGCAAGATCACAAAATCGAGCCGTCATCTGTTGGGACTGATCAATGAAGTGCTGGATATGGCCAGAATCGAGAGCGGGCGAATAAGCCTTGCCGAGGAGGATTTCAGCCTGCCGGAGCTGGTCGATAACCTGCTCACCCTCACAAAACCGGCAATCGACGAGCACCACCATCAGCTCGAAGTCCACATTGAGCACATCGAGCACGAAGCGGTCTGCGGCGACAGCCTGCGCATCCAGCAGGTCTTTGTGAACCTGATGAGCAACGCCGTTAAGTATACCCCGGATGGCGGAAACATCACCCTTACGATCAAGGAAAAACCGAACGGCTTCTCGGAGCTTGGCTGCTACGAGTTTTCCATCGAGGACAACGGCATCGGTATGACGCCGGAATTCCAGAAGATCATGTTCGAGCCGTTCAGCCGGGCAGACGATCACCGGACGACCAAGGTGCAGGGCACCGGTCTTGGCATGGCCATTGCAAGAAACATCGTCAACCTGATGAATGGTGACATTCAGGTCGAAAGCGCTCCCAACAAGGGAACGAAGATCACGGTCACGGTCTATCTGAAGCTTCAGGAGAACGAGAAGGAACAGGAAAAAGAACTGCTCGATCTGCCGGTACTGGTCGTGGACGATGACAAGACCTGCTGCGAAAGCACCGTTGCAACCCTTCAGGAGATCGGCATAGCGGGCGAATGGGTCCTGACCGGCAAGGAAGCCGTGGAACGCTGTGCGGCGCGGCACAAGACCGGCCGCGACTATTTTGCGGTGATCCTGGACTGGAAGATGCCGGAAATAGACGGTATTGCAACCGCCAGAAAAATCCGGGAACGGGTAGGAGAAGATGTCACGATCATCATCCTGACTTCCTTTGATTTCAGCGAGATCGAAGAAGAAGCCAGAGCAGCGGGCGTGAATGCGTTTATGGCAAAACCACTGTTCCGTTCCCGTCTGACGGCAACTCTGCGGCAGTTTACATCCGGGAAGAAGGAGGAAAACGCCCGGAACTATCTGGAAGACTTTGCGAAGGAAAACTATGCGGGTAAGCGGATCCTTCTTGTGGAAGATAACGAGCTGAACCGTGAGATCGCAACCGAGATCATAGGAATGACGGGCGTGACCATCGACAGCGCCGAAAACGGAAAAATTGCAGTCGAAAAGGTGATGGAAGCGCCAGAAAAGTGGTACGATCTCATTTTTATGGACATCCAGATGCCCATCATGAATGGTTACGAAGCCACTGCTGCGATCCGTGCGCTTGCCGGCAGCCGGGGCAAAGTGCCCATCATTGCCATGACGGCAAATGCCTTTGCCGAGGACGTGCAACTGGCAAAGAACACCGGCATGAACGAGCATATCGCCAAACCGCTTGATTTGAATAAGCTGAACGATGTGCTGAAACAGTGGCTGTGATCTGTGCATTGCAGTACGGCGCGTGATACTGTTGACCGAGCAATCAAAAAGCATGAAATGAAGAACGCCGAGGAATCCCTTCCCATGTGGGAGGAACCCTCGGCGTTTGTATAGACGGACGCACTGCTTGCTGGTACAATGATGTTTCTTTTTGAGTCGGCTTATCTGTCTGTTTGTTAAAATTCATGTTGTGGTTATGCATTCATAAGTGTGGTGCTAAAGATTTATGGCAGTAGCACATTGCTTTTATACAAATAAAAGTGTACAATAATAACAACTTTGCAAGCAATCCCCTTCAAGGAATCAACTGGAACATGGGTGGAGACTGTACCTGTTAAGCGGAATTGTTTGAATGAATTCAATTCAACATAAAAGACAGTTGCTCATTTATGAGTAGGAGGAATATATGATGTTTGATTGTGGTTTACAGAATATTTTCCGGCTGAAAAACGGACAGTCCCGTTCCATCAACTGGGAAAACCGGAACGGAGAAAAAGGAAAAGGCGGCATGGCATCCAGCGATCTTGGTCCGTCCAGAAAAGGTTCCCCGTGTATCCCGAAAATAGAAGCAGGAGAGACCGTAACACTTGGTGAGATCCAGGGAGAAGGCATGATTCAGCACATCTGGATCACCGTTACAGACCGTACCAGTGAACGTAACCGTTATGTTCTGCGGGATCTTGTTCTGCGCATGTACTGGGACGATGAAGAATTCCCATCCGTTGAATGCCCGCTTGGCGATTTCTTCTGCTGCGGCTTCGGTGTTTCCTACCAGGTAAACTCGGTCCCGATTGCTGTCAATCCGACCCGTGGTTTCAACAGCTATTTCCCGATGCCGTTCCGTAAAAACGCCCGTATTACCATTGAAAATCAGTGTGATGAGCCGATTCCGGCCTTCTTTTATCAGATCGACTATTGCCTGACAACGGTTCCGGAGGATGCTGCCTATTTCCATGCCCAGTGGCGTCGTCAGCGCATAACGGAAAAGGCAAAAGACTACGTTATCCTCGACAACATCAAAGGGAAAGGCCAGTACGTTGGAACTTATCTTGCGCTTACCAGCCTCGAACGCTACTGGTACGGAGAAGGTGAGATGAAATTCTACATCGATGGAGACAAGGATTATCCAACCATTTGTGGAACTGGAACAGAAGATTACTTCGGCGGTGCCTGGAGCTTTGCAACACAGCAAAATGGCCAAACCGTTGAAAATCAGTACTGTACTCCGTATCTTGGCTATCCTTACTACTCTAGCCACGATACCTTCCTTCATAATGATTACCACAATGATGATCAGATGCCACAACGCAGCTTCTACCGCTGGCACCTTCTTGATCCTATCCTTTTTGAGAAGGACCTTAAGGTAACTCTGCAGCAGATTGGTGTCAGCCACGGAGGTCTTTTTGAACGTCAGGATGATGTCGCTACCACAGCTTATTGGTACCAGACGCATCCTCATGTACCATTCGCGCCACTCATGTCCAGAAAAGAGCGCTGGCCAAGATGATTTTTGACGCTTTTCCTATTTTATATGTTTTATGACTTTGCATATCGGCTACAAGAGTCCGTTCCGAACAAATCTGCTTCCAACGAATTTGTCCGGAAACGGGCTCTTTCTTTTTTATATGGTATTCAAAAAGCAATCTGGATTACAGAGATCCGTCTTTTCACAAGCTTTTCACATTTTCCGTCCATTCTTTACGGTCAAAGTAGAAGGATAATCGTCAGTCATTACACAGTTCCTACAGAGTGACAGTGTTTCGTTTTGAGATGCTGCCACTCTTTTTTGTTGTCTATATCACAGATAAAATAGCGTTCCATCTTGAAAACAGTACAACTATTTATTATAATAAAATAAATAGTTGTGACTTTTGCAAAGGAGGGCTGAAGTATGGCAGCACAGCGCACCTATCTGGCAATCGACCTGAAAAGTTTCTATGCCTCGGTGGAGTGCGTAGACCGCCATCTGGACCCCTTGACCACCAATCTGGTGGTGGCAGATGCCTCCCGCACCGAAAAGACCATCTGCCTTGCGGTGTCGCCCTCCCTGAAAGCCTACAAGATACCCGGCAGAGCGCGGCTGTTTGAAGCCGTCCAGCGGGTGAAAGAGGTCAACGCTCAGCGGCTGCAAACTGCCATCCGGCAGCACAAGGCAGTCCGGGGAGAGGATGGCAAGTACCACTTTGCCAGCACCTCTTTTGATGCCAATGCCCTGAACGCAGACCCTGCACTGGGGTTGAGTTACATTGTTGCGCCGCCCCGGATGCAGCGGTATCTGGACGTTTCCACCCAGATCTACAAGACCTACCTCAAATATGTGTCCCCGGCGGATATCTACCCCTACTCCATCGACGAGGTTTTCATTGATGTGACGGGCTATCTGCCCTATTACCACATGAGCGCCCACGAGCTTGCCATGACCATGGTGCGGGAGGTGCTGACCAACACCGGAATCACCGCAACGGCAGGTATCGGCACCAACCTCTACCTTGCAAAGCTGGCCATGGACATTGTGGCAAAACACATCCCGGCGGACAAAGATGGTGTCCGCATTGCAGAGCTGGACGAGAAGTCTTACCGGTATCTGCTGTGGAACCATCGCCCGCTGACGGATTTCTGGATGACCGGCCCTGGTACCGTCAAGCGGCTGGAAGCCCACGGTATTTATACGATGGGGGATTTGGCACGGTTTTCTATTTACGGAGAAGATCGACTGTATGAAATTTTCGGCGTGGATGCGGAAATTCTCATTGACCACGCATGGGGCTATGAGCCCTGCGGTATGGAGCAGATCAAAAGCTACAAGCCCAGCACCAACAGCATCAGCGAGGGGCAGGTGTTGACCTGTCCCTACCCCAACGATAAGGCAAAGCTCATCGTCCGAGAGATGGCAGAGATTCTGATGTTCCGGCTCACCGAAAAGAAGCTGGTGACCGAATCCATCACCTTGGAGATCGGCTACGACCGGGAGAACGTGGACAAGGGCGGCTACCGTGGTCTGACCCAGACCGACCGCTACGGCAGAGTTATCCCCAAGGCAGCCCACGGCACCGTTCGGTTTGATGCCCCTACCAATCTGGGCAGCACCCTCATCAACGAAAGCGCAAAGCTGTTTGAGCGCATCACCGACCCGGCGCTGACGGTGCGGCGCATTACCATCAACGCCAATAAGGTCACGCCGGACGAGGGTGTCTATCAGGTGGATCTTTTCACCGACACCAAGAAGCTGGAAAAGGAGAAAAAGCTCCAGCAAGCCATGCTGGGCATCAAGAACAAGTACGGCAAAAACGCCGTGCTGAAAGCCAGCAGCTACGAAGAAGGTGCCACCATGCGACAGCGCAACGCGCAGATCGGCGGGCACAGCGCAGGAGGTTCGGCGGGAGGTTCAGATGGAAAACTACAAAAATAGCAAGATCGGGCGGGAGACCGCCCAAAAGTACGGGGACATTCTGGAGATGGAACGCCCCCAGACCGAAGAATCCCTCCGCAAGCACCCCCGCATGACCCTTCAGAACCGTGCCAAAATTTTCTCGCCCTTCTCTCCGCTGCGGGGCTACGACGAGCAGCTTGCCGCAGAAAAGCAGCGCACCGAGCGTGTGACCAAGCGCATTCTGACCGAGGAAGAAATGTCCGCTCTGTCTGATCGGCTGATGCAAGTCACGAAAGGCATGACCATTACGGTGCGGTATTTCAAAGAGGACACTGCCCACCCGGAGGTTCCGGCGGTGGGTAACTACATCACGCTGACCGGAAAAGCAGACCGCATCGACCCGGTGTTCCGCACCTTGCAGGTGGGCGACACCGTGGTGCCCTTTGAAGATCTGGTGGAGGTCAGCGGGGAAGGTATCATGGACATTGATGTGTATTTGGGCATCGGGGAAGAATGAGATGACAAGAAATGCTGAAAGGGATGTTTATGGGACATCACTTCCGGTAAAATGACCTCAGAAGAAGCAAAACACACTTCGGATGGAGGAAAACACAATGGCAAACGGTGATTACGGCTATTTCGGCAAAGGCGACACGGGCTATGCCCAGTACATGACGGCCTTCAACCGCAACTTCGGCGGCTCGTCTGGCGGCGGTGGTGGCGGCCACAACAATGGTGGCGGCGGTGGGGACGGCAGCGGGTGCGGCTGCCTCATCGCCATTGCGGTGGTGGTCGTGCTGGTGCTCCTCGGCATGGGAAGCTGAGAGTATCCCCACGGTGCAGAGCTGCTTGTGGTAAACAGCGGAAAAAACTAAAAAAGCACTTGACCCTGACGTTGCGTCATAGCGTATACTGAGCTTGTCGCAAGGGAGGAAAATGAAATGATGACTGTCAAGGAAGTGAGCAATCTGACCGGGGTGAGCATTCGGACGCTGCAATATTACGATAAAATTGGTCTGCTGCATCCGGCGCATCGAACACAGGCGGGATATCGCCTGTATGATGATACTGCACTGGAACGATTGCAACAGATTTTGCTGTTCCGAGAACTGGAATTTTCACTGGAGGATATCCGAAAAATTCTGAAAAACCCGGAGTTTGACCGGGAAAAGGCACTGGAACAGCAGATCACATTGCTGACCCTGAAAAAACAGCATCTGGAAAAGTTGATCGCTCTTGCGGAGAAGATTCGGACAACAGGAGGAAATGTTATGGATTTCAACGCATTTGACACACAGAAGATCAGGGAATACGCCGAACGTGCAAAGAAAGAGTGGGGCGAAACCACAGAGTATCAGGAATTTGAGGCAAAAAACGCCCGGCGGACGCAGAAGGAATCTGGCAGCATCAACGAGCAGTTGATGGGGCTCGTAGCAGCATTCGGGGCGCTGCAAACCGGAGAACCGGCAGACCCCGCAGTACAGGCACAGGTGAAAAAGCTGCAGGACTTTATCACGGAAAATTACTATACCTGTACGAAACCCATTTTGTATCAACTTGGACAGATGTACGGCGCTGGCGGCGAGTTTACGGAGAATATCAACGCTGCCGGGGGAGAGGGCGCGGCAGAATTTGCTCAGAAAGCCATTGAAATTTATTGCCGATAAGCCCAAAGTCGGTGGTAATATACGCCTACTGCAACCTGCATGGTCTTTGGATGGCGAAGCTTTAAGAAACGAACGGTTCCTGCCAGTGGTTAAACGCTTGCAGGAGCCTGTTTTGGCGTGCAGCCAGAGGGATGATGCAGCGCTGAAAATGTTCTGCTTGACCTTGTGCAGAGGATGAAGTATTATACTCGCAAGAAACTAACTTACGAGTATATTTTGATGCAACTACGCTTTGAGGAGGAAATACCATGCGTTCCGAACAAATCAGAAATCAACTGGAAATCGCACAGGGAGACATTACCAAGCTGGACTGTGACTGCATCGTGAATGCGGCCAACCGCAGCCTGCTGGGCGGCGGTGGCGTGGATGGAGCCATTCACCGGGCAGCAGGGCCGGAGCTGCTTGCTGAGTGCCGCACCCTGCACGGCTGCCGCACCGGCGAAGCGAAGATCACCAAGGGCTACCGGCTGAAGGCGAAGTATATCATCCATACGGTGGGCCCCATCTACTCCGGCACCCCGGAGGACGCCGTGCGGTTGGCAGACTGCTACCGCAATTCGCTGGAGCTGGCAAAGTCCTACGATCTCCACAGCATTGCCTTCCCGGCAATCTCTGCCGGGGCTTATGGCTATCCGTTGGATGCCGCCACCCCAATTGCGGTGGATACAGTAGCTGATTGGCTGCAAAGCCACGCCGACTACGATATGAAGGTCATCTTCTGCTGCTTTGATGCCCGGACGAAGCAGGCGTATCAGACAAAAATGGAGTAAACATTGAAATACAGAGAGATCGCGGACGGCATTTTTCTTGACCGCCCCAACCGTTTTATTGCCCATGTAAACGTGAACGGTGTGGTGGAAACCGTCCATGTCAAAAACACCGGGCGGTGCAAGGAACTGCTGCTGCCCGGTGCGGCGGTGCGTCTGGAAGTGTCGGACAACCCGAAGCGCAAGACAAAATACGACCTTGTGGCGGTACACAAGCAGGAACTTGGTTGGGTCAACATGGACAGTCAGGCACCCAACAAGGTGGTAGGAGAATGGCTCTCAAAGCAGGAATTTGACCTTGTCAGGCCGGAGTTTCCCTACGGAAGATCTCGCATTGATTTTTACATGGAAAAGGGCGAACAGAAATACCTGCTGGAAGTCAAAGGCTGCACACTGGAAGTGGGCGGCATCGGTTATTTCCCGGATGCACCCACCGAACGGGGCGTGAAGCACTTGCACGAGCTAGCCCAGGCACAGCGGGCAGGGTATCGGTGCGCAGTAGCCTTTGTGATCCAGATGGAAGGCATCACCGAGGTGAGGCCGAATGTTGGCACGCAGCCGGAATTTGGAACAGCGCTGGCCGAAGCGAAAGCCGCAGGTGTGAGGGTGCTGTTCCTGCTCTGCCATGTCGGGCGGGATAGTCTGGAAATCGTGGAGCAGCGGGAAATGTGAAAAACCACATGAGGGAGGAACCAGCATGCCTTTTTTGATGATCCGCAACGACATCACCAAGGTAACAGCGGATGCCATCGTCAACCCGGCGAACCGGAACCTTTTGCAGGGCAGCGGCACCAGCCGTGCCATCTATCAGGCAGCAGGGGAGCAGGAGCTGACCGCCGCCTGTGAAGCCATCGGGCACTGCGAGCCGGGTAGGGCAGTGTGTACCCCGGCATTCGGGCTGCCCGCAAAGTATATCTTCCATGCGGTGTGTCCGGCATGGCAGGGCGGCGGCGGCAGGCTGGCTGTTTGACACGCTGGACAAAACGCTGGAGATGGCAAAGGTGACTGCCGAGGTCACCCACAACCACCCGGAGGGCATCAAAGGCGCACAGGCCACGGCGGCGGCCATTTTTCTGGCACGCACCGGCCACAGCAAGCCGGAGATCCGGCAGTATGTGGAGCAGACCTTCGGCTACGATTTGAGCCGCACCTGCGATGAAATTCGTCCGGGCTATCGCCATGTGGAGACCTGTCAGCAGACCGTGCCGGAAGCCATCATTGCCTTTCTGGAAAGCAATAGCTTTGAAGATGCGCTCCGCAATGCGGTCTCCCTTGGCGGCGACAGCGACACCCTTGCCTGCATCACCGGCGGCATTGCCGAAGCCTTTTACGGGATGCCACAGGAACTGCGGGCAGAGACCTTGAAGCGTCTGCCGGAGGATCTGCGGGCGGCGTACGAGCTGTTTCGGCAGAACCTTGAGCGCAGGATGTGACACCGTCGGTGCTGAGAGCTAGAGAGCCGCCGCACAGTGATTTGTGCGGCGGCTCTTTTTCGTGCAGGTGCTTTTCTGCAAGGGGAAAGCGTGGTATACTGAGGGCGGAAAATCGAAATTTGTGGAGGAATATGAATGGAACGGATTGAAGCCTTTGAACAAATGCTTTGCGATTCCATCTCCCAGGGTTGATTTTTGTCTCATTGTGGTAATAGGGAAAGACAGATACAAGATATTGTTGCAAAAGTATTATTTTTTTCGTGAATATTAGCACTCTGCTATTGACACTGCTAACGTATGGCGCTACAACAGTGGCGTGCTCAGGAGGAAGGGCAAAAGGAGAGCCGCAAGGCTCCCCGGAAAGCTCTTCCGAGTGGACGCTTCAGATTTTTTGCCCCGACCCGAACGCCGGGATTGGAGGAATGATTTATGCTTATGCCGACTGTTTTCCATGAAAACCTGTTCGATGATTTCTTCGATCCGTTCTGGAATGACGCTGCACTGGAACGTATGATGAACCGTGAGGCTCGTGATACCTTTGGTAAGCGCGGTGCAAACATGATGAAGACCGATGTCAAACAGACGGACAACGGCTACGAAGTAGCGGTTGATCTGCCGGGCTGCAAGAAGGAAGACGTTCAGATGGATCTGAACGACGGCTACCTGACCATTCAGGCAGTGCGCAGCCACAGCAATGACGAAAAGGATCAGAAGGGTCGCTATGTGCGGCGCGAGACCTTCTCCGGCACCTGCGCGCGCAGTTTCTACGTGGGCGATGTGAAGAAGGAAGACATCCACGCAAAGTTCGAGGATGGCGTCCTGCACGTTGAGCTGCCTGCTCCTCAGCAGACGAAGGCTTTGCCTGAGAACCCGAATCTGATTGCAATCGAGTAAAACGCCGGTCGTGTGCGCCAAGTCACACACGCACATAAGATGCCCCCGGAGAGCCGCAACAAGCTCTCCGGGGGCATTTTTATTTCACGGTATTATTCCTCAGCGGCAAGCCTCGTCAAAATTCCGGGTGCCATTCGTCCCGGATGCCAATGTCGGCACAGACGATCTTTCCGCACAGGGGCGCAGAAGATTCTGCCATATGCAAAGGCTTATAACTGTCGAAAGTTACGGTCAAATCTGCATGGGCAGCACCTTCGGCAACCTCGCCGGTATCCGTGTTGATGCCGCTGGGCAGGTCTACAGCCAGCACAAAGGTGTCGCTCTTATGCAGACGGCGCATCAGCCCGCAGGCAGCAAGACCGGAAGGCCGCAGTTCACCATGGAACCCGGTGCCGTAGAGGGCATCCACAACGGCAGCAAAGCTCTGGGTTTCCAGTACAGAACTGTCGGTGCAGATGTGCACCGGCAGGGAGTGCAGACGCTCAAAATTGAGGATGGAATCCGCGGTTTTCGGCTCGCCCTCGGCCAGAAGAACGGTCACATTCCAACCGTCTTTTGCGGCGGCGCGGGCAATCACGAACCCATCACCGCCGTTGTTGCCCTTTCCGCAGACCACCAGCAGCCTGCCGGGATGTGGGAACTGCTTTTGCAGTTCAGCGTAAGCAGCCAGTCCGGCATTTTCCATCATTTGCAGGTAGGGCAGACCGTGGGCATCCCCGGCTCGTTCAATTTCCTTCATCTGCGCAGCCGTCACAATGCGATGTTTCATGTTGGCACCTTCTTTCTATCTCTATTATAATGGATGAGAATGTTTGGAACAAGATGAAAGATACCGGTGCATAGAATCTGTCCCCGGAGAGTTGGAACAAGCCCTCCGGGGGCATTTTTGCTTTTCACTATCTTTTCCGCAGGGGAAAACCATGGTATACTGAATCCAAAGTATAGCAGTTTGCGTTTTTGGTGCTCAAGCAACATCCGCAAACTGCATATCGCAAATATGCCGTTTTGATCGGCACTATTTTTGAAAATTGCGATAATAAACAGGGAGGTACCGTTATGAAGTGGGGAATTTTAGTCACCGGCACCATTGCCAAAAAGTTTGCATCCACAGTGGAACAGATGGGCGCAGAGGGGGAGCAGCTTGTTGCCGTGGGGTCACGGCATCTGGAAAGCGCACAGGCGTATGCGCAGCAGTACGGCATCCCCCGCTGCTATGACTCCTACGAAGCCCTTGCCGCCAACCCGGAGGTCATCCGCTGCCCGGTGGACATCAACGGCTTTGAGTACGAGATCCGGGAAGCAAGACGCTGCGTCAAGCTGGGGCGTACCGACAGCGACCGCTACACCCCGCAGGACAGCCTTGCCCTGACCCGCCTGATGTACGACACCCGCATGATCTGGGGCATGAAGTTTGCGGGTGAGGTGTAAGCGCACACCCTGCCGCAAAGGGCTTTTTTTGCGTGCGGAGACTATGGCATACGGAGAGCGACAACTCGGAATTGATATAAAAAAGGAGGACACATAGATGAAAACAGTGGTTCTTTATAATATTATTTCTTTTATCATCCTCGTTGCTTTGATTTTTGTCTTAAGGATTGTTAGTAAGAGTAATTTAAGACAAAATCAACAACTTGTTATTAAAGTCATTGCAACTATTTTAATTGTTTGTGTGATAGCGTTCGTGCTTTTTATTGATGCAATAGCATTTGGCATTATAGGACCAGTTCAAGATTAACAATTCCAGTTTGACAAGGAAGTGCTTTGCATGAAAAAGCGTATATCAAGGATTCTCGGTTTAATAATGCTGATTATAGCTATTGCATTTATAGTGTTTGCATTGAACCATCCAGAAATGAGTTTTCCTTGGAACAATACCATTACTTGGTTACTGTATGGTTTATATATTCTTGTGACAGTCATGTTGCTTATTGCGCCTAAGACGAAGAAGTAAACAATTCGCGTTTGTGGAGCGAAGCGGAACAATGAAAGCCCCAGTGGGGCTTTTAAGTGACAGAACAGTCTTGCGTAGCAAGATGGAGGGGCCTCGCCCCGACAAGTTCCAGTTTGCCGGGCAGACGGACATCTGAATAACACAAAATGAGGGGGCAGCCATGGTACTTTATTTTACGGGAACCGGCAACAGCCGGTATCTGGCGCGGCGTATTGCCGAAGGGTTGGAGATGCCGCTTTACGACCTGAACGCCTGCATCAAGGCAGGGAATACCGCCCCGGTGCAGACCGGGCGTGACGTGGTGCTGGTCACGCCTACCTACGCATGGCGTATCCCCCGGGTGGTGTCGGAGTGGCTGGGCAAGACCGCGCTGACCGGGGCAGAGCGCATCTGGTTTGTGATGGACTGCGGCAGCGAAATCGGCAATGCAGCAGGCTATAACCGGCAGCTTGCGGCGCAAAAGCAGCTGCAGTACATGGGTACGGCTCAGATCATCATGCCGGAAAACTACATTGCCATGTTCAATGCGCCCCCAAAAGAGCAGGCCCGGAGTATCGTGGAGCAGGCAGAGCTTGAACTTCAGAAGGTGCTGACCCAGCTCAAGGCCGGGCAGGAATTTCCCCCGCCGAGAGACAACCTCTATGACCGCTTTATGAGCGGCCCGGTGAACCCGGTGTTCTATCGTTTTTTTGTAAAAGCAGAGGCCTTCCGGGCAACGGAAGCCTGTATCGGCTGCGGTAAGTGCGTGGAGCTGTGCCCCCTGAACAATATCCATCTGGAAAGCGGAAAGCCGGTCTGGGGCAAAGACTGTACCCACTGCATGGCCTGTATCTGCTATTGCCCCAAAGAGGCCATCGAGTACGGCAAAAAGAGCAGGGGAAAGCCCCGGTATCACTTTGAAGCACTGGAAAAGAAGCAGGACGTATGAAGAAAAAAGGAAAAACGATGATGGTAAAAAGCAGATGAAGTATTTATACTTACATGGATTAGGACAAAAACCAGACAGTTGGGACAGAGTAATAAAAGAAACGAGGGTCTCGGACAGCAGCGTCTGCTTGAGTTTGGCAGAGATGCTGGAGGATAAAGCGGCCACTTATGGGGAACTGTATGCTGCATTTTCAGGAGAGTGCAACAAGGAAAAAGACGAAATCGTCTTGTGCGGGCTTTCCTTGGGTGCTGTTCTGGCACTTAATTATGCGATAGACCATCCGAATAAAGTAAAGGCACTGGTGCTAATTGCAGCACAATATAAAATGCCTGAAAAGCTATTGAAGTTCCAGGATATGCTGTTTCGCTTTATGCCGAATACAATGTTCAAGCAATTTGGGTTCAAGAAAGCAGATGTGATCAGCTTGTGCGGTACGATGACGGAATTGGATTTCAGGGATTCATTATGTAAGGTGTCCTGTCCGGCATTGATCGTTTGTGGGGAAAAGGACAACGCAAACAAAAAAGCCTCAAAGGAACTTGCCAGTTATTTGAGTGATTCCCACTTCCATGAACTTTTGAAAGCGGGTCATGAAGCAAACATAGAATCTCCGGAGGAATTGGCAACAGTGTTACAGGAATTTTATGATAATGTCGAATAAACTACGATTCATCAAAGAAAGAGGATTTTGAAATGAACATCGAGGAACGGGCGGCACAGGCTGCCGCATGGAAAGCTACTGGACAGTGCAACTGTGCACAGGCGGTGATGAAGGTATTTGAGGACAAGCTGCCGGTGGATGCCGACACCCTGATGAAGCTGGGCGCAGGCTATGCCGCCGGCATGGGCTGCATGGAGAGCACCTGCGGCGCACTGATCGGCGCTGTGATGGTGGTGGGCATCGTCACCGACGGCAAGGGCACACCCCGCATTTCCAAGGAACTGCTGCAAAACTTTCAGGAAAAGTGCGGTGCTACCATCTGCAAGGATCTGAAGGGGATAGAGAACGGCGCACCGCTGTGCCCGTGCCCGGAGTGCGTCCGCAACGCTGTTCTGGCACTGGGCGAGGTGCTGGGAGAGTAAGATGAAAAAAGTCTTGTTTATTTGCCACGGCAATATCTGCCGCAGCCCTATGGCGGAATTTGTGATGAAGGACTTAGTGGAAAAGGCGGGGATTTTGAAGCCACATGGCAGGATGTGCTGGAGGGCTGCACCGCTCTGCTGGAAGAGCTGCGATAAAAGGGAAAGGGGATGACGAAACGTTATTGCAAGGGCGAACGGTTTGCTGACCTGTCGTTTGCCGGGGAAGTCTTTGATAGAATGAACCTATTTACATAGTAAGAAAATGGGTTTATACTATCCCCAACACAAGGAAGGGAGCACAGGCAGATGAAACATACAGCAGATGCCCGGCACAGGTTGCCCGGGCGAATGCGCTGCTCCCAGACAAATTCCCGGCAGACAGACTGAGAAAAAACAGGAAGATGCCGTTGTCTGGGAGAAGTGCCCGAACATACATCGTCACAATAAAAGGAGAACCGACAATGGCTGATTATAAACTGTGGAACGCACTGAAGGATGCTAAAAAATATCGCTGGGTGGAACTTTCTCACTCGCTGAACAACGAAAGCCCCTACTGGTCCGGCATCCCGGAAGGCTCTGTGGAGCTGGCAAAAACCGTGTGGGACTGGGGCAAGCCGGAACTGGAATGCCTGATCCAGACCTTCAAATTCCCCGGACAGTTTGGTACCCATATCGACTTCCCGGGGCACTTCATCAAGGGCAAAGCACTGTCCGAAAAGTACGATGTGAACGACCTGATCTTCCCGCTGGTGGTCATCGATATTTCCCAGCAGGCCAAGAAAGACCCTCGCTACGCTGTGACGGTGGAGGACATCAAGGGCTATGAAGCAAAGTACGGTCCTATCCCGGATGGTGCGCTGGTGGCTCTGCGCAGCGACTGGTACAAGAAGTGGCCGGATATGGATGCGCTGTCCGGCATCGATGCAGAGGGCAAAGAAAATGCCCCCGGCTGGTCGCTGGAAGCATTGGAGTATATCTATAAGGTGCGCAACGCCGCCGCCAACGGCCACGAAACGCTGGATACTGATTCCTCTGCGGTGGCGGAGGAAAAGGGTGACCTTGCCTGCGAGCGCTATGTTCTGGACAACGACAAGCTGCAGGTGGAGGTGCTTGCAAATCTGGATAAAGTTCAGCCTGCCGGTGCGGTGGTCATCGTTTCTTATCCCCGCATTGAAGGTGCAACTGGTCTGCCCGCACGGGTCTGGGCCATTACCGAATAAGAGCGGAGAAGTGGGAAAATGCCCTTTGAAAAAGCAAAAGCAGACCTGGAAGAAAAAGGTCTGGGAGACCATGTCATTGTGTTGAACGAGTCCACGGCAACCGTGGCAGAGGCAGCTCACGCACTGGGCGTAGACATTGCCAAAACGCTGTTGGATGGACCCTTTTGTGATTCGCAGAGTAATGCCGGCAATATTGATTCCGTATTGCAGACGTAAAAACTGTTGCCCCTGCGATTGGGCTCCATCTGCAATAAAAAAAGGGCAAAGCCGCCTGCATTCAGGAGACCTTGCCCTTTTGTGTTATATTTTACAATAAATTAGGCAGTTTTCCGTGTGTTCACAGCGCCACGCTGACCGGCAGGACATACACGCCATCGGCGGCGTAGAAGGTGATCTGAGTAATCGTCTTGCCGATGATGGATGCAAAGTAAGGATCATCGGCATTGAAGCCCAGCTTGGTACCATGCCAGATGTTGGTCACATGATGCAGGCCGTACTCACTGCCATCGGCGGTGGTCAGCACTACGCCGTAGACCTTGTTGGCCTTGTAGTCCAGATCAAAACCGGAGATCTTCATTTCGTAGGTGGCGTGGTGACCGTTGGTATTCAGCTCCACAGTGGTGCCCTCTACGGTGGTCTCGGTGGCGTTGACCTTGCCAAACTCCCACTTGCCGCTCAGCAGGTTATACCATGCGGTGATGTAGTAGGCAGGGGTCTCACTGAGCTTGTAGTAAGCGTAGCTCTCGTTCTCAAACAAGGCATCTGCGCCGGTGTAGGTGGTGGTGGATTCCTTGCCCTTCAGGGTAACGGTAATGTCGTAGCTGTCGGCATCGGTGACCTGCTTTGCGTTCTCCAGCGCCCACGGGGTCAGCACCTTGACCGGGAAGGAAACGCCGGTGATGTCGGTGCCATCTGCGTTGACGTGGTAGGAACCGGCGGCAAGGTTGCCCGCACGGGTCTTGTTCTTGGTGGCGCTGGTCACAGCGTCGATTTCAGATGCGTTGTCCACACCGGCAGCCTTGTAGAAGTCGGCGTAGGGGATGTTCATCTGGACATAGCTGGAGGTCAGGCAGTTTTCTTGTTCCGCCTCTTCCGCAGCGAAGGCCGGGACTGCCACAGCGCATACCAGCATAGCGGCCGCAAGTGCACCTGCAAATACTTTTTTCAATCTCATAGTAACACACCTCTAACTCAGTTTTGAAAAAACAGTTAGCTTCACCTAACAATTGATGCAAAAAAATGCAGAGGCAAAGCGCCTCAGATGGTTAGGCAAAACAAATTAACGAAGTAAAAATAGCACTCCCACCGGGCGTTGTCAAGTAGAAACCGGCAAGTTTGCAGAGGTGAATTTTTCGGCAAAAGGTGCCGACAGCACCCTCTATACCGCAAAGCCCTTGACCTTTTTGCCGGAGCGCAGTATACTGCTTGTGTGGTTAGTTACATTTAACCACAAGGAGGTACTACATGATACAAGACGCATTCTGGGGGATTTTGATCCCTTTTCTGGGCACAAGCCTTGGGGCAGGCTGTGTGTTCTTTTTGAAAAACTCTCTGCGTGACGGCATCCAGCGCGCCCTCACCGGCTTTGCCGCCGGAGTGATGGTGGCGGCATCGGTATGGAGCTTGCTGATCCCGGCTATGGAGCAGGCCGCGGATCTGGGCAGGCTGGCATTTTTCCCGGCGGCGGTGGGTTTCTGGCTGGGCATCCTGTTTTTGCTGCTGCTGGACCATCTCATCCCGCATCTGCACCAGAACAGCTTGCAGGCCGAAGGGCCAAAAAGCCAGCTCCAGCGCACCACCATGATGGTTCTGGCGGTAACGCTGCACAACATCCCGGAGGGTATGGCAGTGGGCGTGGTCTACGCCGGGTATCTTGCCGGAACTGCTCAGATCACTGCCGCCGGGGCGCTGGCGCTTTCCCTTGGCATTGCCATCCAGAACTTCCCGGAGGGTGCCATCATCTCCATGCCCCTGCGGGCGGAAGGAATGAAAAAAGGCCGGGCGTTTTGGGGCGGCGTGCTGTCCGGCATCGTAGAGCCCATCGGGGCAGTGCTGACGATTCTGGCGGCAGGCATCGTGGTGCCCGCGTTGCCCTATCTGCTCAGCTTTGCTGCTGGAGCCATGCTGTATGTGGTGGTGGAGGAACTGATCCCGGAAATGTCGCAGGGGCAGCACTCCAACGTTGGAACGGTATTTTTCGCGGTGGGCTTCAGCGTGATGATGGTGCTGGATGTGGCACTGGGGTGACGGTTGGAGCCCTCGAAGGCGAAATCTTTTTCGGAATCTCCGAAAATGCCTAAACTTCTTGACAGAGGAGACGGCGAGGCGTATTATTTTGGCAGAAGGACCGCTGAGAAGCGGCTTTTTATAAGACTGAAAGTTAGCTTTACCTAACTTATGGTACGAAAAACTGCTGGCCCGTCACCCGGAGCAGTGGGCGCATCTGGTAAAAAGTATTGCATTGTGAACGGTAAACAGAAAGAGGGGGGGCATTATGTCCTTTTTTGAAAACACCCGAAAGCCCGTAGGCCTTGGTGGGAAGATCATGGTTGCTATGATGAACTTTGGACACAGCGCAATGGCAGAATGGGGACTGCGCTTTTTACAGCCTGCCCCGGATGCCATGGTGCTGGACTGCGGCTGCGGCGGTGGAGCGAACATTAAAACGCTGTTGAAACTGTGTCCCAAAGGCAGGGTGCAGGGCATCGACTACTCAGCCGTCAGCGTGGAAAAAGCGCGAAAAGTCAATGCCAGAGCCATTGCGGCAGGACGGTGTACCGTGCAACAGGCAAGTGTGGCAGAACTGCCGTTTGAAGCGGAGCAGTTTGATGTAGTGACCGCCTTTGAAACGGTCTATTTCTGGCCGGAACTTGCGCAGAATTTCCGAGAGGTCTATCGGGTGCTGAAGCCAGGCGGGGTCTTTTTCATCTGTAACGAAGCAAACGGCGAAACAACAAAAGACGACAGATGGACACAAATTATCAATGGGATGACCATCTATACGGATACTGCACTGAAAGAGTATCTGGAACAAGCAGGATTCTGTCAGATCCAAAGCCACAAAAATAAAAAGGGCTGGCTGTGCGTTACGGCTCAAAAGCGGTGAAGTAGTGTAACCGTAACATTTGGAACAGTGAAGAACATGGCATGGTTTGTCTGCCAAAAAGCGGAATGAGGAGAACAGGGAGGAACCTATGAAATACAAAATCGAGAAAAATACCGTGCAGGAGACGCTGATTCTCCCACTGTATTCCCGGAAGCTGTGCACAGAGCTGTATCCGAACCTTTACCGGGACGAAACAGCGGTGCATCTGATCGACCAGATCGACTACGACTTTTCAGAGGCAGAGAAAAACTCCCGCAGCCTGATGCAGCGCTTTGGTGCGCTGGAGGTGGCCATGCGGCAGAATGACCTTGCCTTTGAGGTGCAGGCGTACCTGAAAAACCACCCATGTGCGGCAGTGGTCAATCTGGGTTGCGGTCTGGATAACACCGGCAGAGCCTGCGACAACGACAGATGCAAGATATACAATCTGGACTTCCCGGATGTGATTGCCTTGCGGCAGCAGCTGCTGCCTGCCGGGGAGCGGGAGCAAAACATCCCCTGCAACCTGAAAGATCCCGCATGGTTTGACCGTATCGATGCCACCGGCGGGGCGGTGTTCTTTGCCTCCGGGGTGTTCTATTACTTCCTGACGGAGCAGGTTCGGGAACTGGTGCAGGGGATGGCGGACGCTTTCCCCGGCGGAGTGCTGGTCTTTGATGCTGCCAACCGTACGGCGGTGAAGATGATCGCCAAAACGTGGCTCAGGACGGCGAAAATCAAGGATGTGGGAGCATATTTCGCGGTTTCGGATGCGAAAAGCGAGCTTTCCCCATGGGACAGCCATTTGCAAGTGTCCAGCCGGGGCTATATGCTGGGGTACAACGATTTGAAAGATCCTTCTGTCAGCGGCTTTTTCCGGTTTCTCGCCAAGGTCGGGGACAACGGGATGAAAATGCAGATCGTGAAGATCGGATTTGGAGACAGACAATGAAATATGCCGGAATGCCCTTTGGAATGTGTGTGCTGATGAAGGAACTGGGGCTGTACGACCTGACCCCCGCCCTGTGCCGTCTGGACTACACCATGAGCGAAGCGGGCGGTGTGACAAATTTTGTGCGGCAGTACACCCTTGCCTCCGGCGGACCCTACTGCGACTGCGGGTACAAAAAGGGTATAGAAAAACCATAAGTCATCTGCCACGCTCAGCGGAGCAAGAACCACACGCCCAGCAGGATTGCAAGGAAGATCAGGTTGGACAGGGTGAACAGCCCAAAATATTGCTTCTTCCCCTGTGGCAGCTCCCGTGCAATCTGCCGGTAGGAAATAAGACTGGCCATGGATGCGATCAAAGTGCCAAGACCTCCCAGATTGGTGCCGATGATGAGGGCTTGTGTCTCTGCCGTGAACCCGGACAGCAGCAGGGCAGCGGGAACATTACTGGTGACCTGCGAAGCAAGAACCGCCACCAGCACTTCCCGGCCGGTCAGAAACTCCTGCAGCCAGCCGGAAAAGGCCGGAATGCGCCCCAGATTGCCAATGAAGATGAAAAAAGCCACAAAGGTCAAAAGCAGGGAATAGTCCACTGCCCGTAAGGTGTGCGGGTCTGCAAAAAGAACGCAGACGAGTACAGCGGCAAAGGCGATGCCATAGGGCAGCACCCGGATCACGGACAGCAGGCAAACGGCAAACAGAACCAGATACAGCAGGATGATCTTCTGATCTCCCTGAGATGCAGAAGAAGAAACAAGCTCATCCACGGAGAGGGCGGCAGAGGCTTTCCGGCAGACCATTGCTGCCCAAGCCAGCAGCAGGAGCAGAGAGACCAGTGTGTAGGGCAGCATAAGAAGCACAAATCCCCCGATGCTCATGCCGCTTTTTCCGTAAAGATAGAGGTTCTGCGGATTGCCGATGGGGGTCAGCATACTGCCAAGATTTGCTGCAATGGTCTGCATACAGACCACCGGGACCAGAAGGGAGCGGCGGACATCCGCTCCCAAACGGCTCAGGACCACGAACGTAAAGGGAACGAAGGTCAGCAGGGAAACATCGTTGGTGATGAACATGCTTCCGAAAAAGCACAGCCCGACCAGTACCAGTGTCAGCTGAAAGGTGCTGTGGGTGCGGGACAGCAATGCCCGTCCCAGGCCATCAAAAAAGCCCTGCCGCCGCAGCCCGGCCATGACCGTCATCAGAGAAAACAGGATCGCCAGCGTGCGCAGGTCGATGTAGCCGAGATACTGCACATCCGGTGGAACAAAGAAGGCGGAGACAACGGCCAGCACAGCGGCTGCGGTGAGGACCGTTTCCTGCTGAATGAATTGTTTGAGTAGTTTCATAGAGACACATCCTTGTAGTTGTAAAGGCTGCCCTGCTACGGTGCCGGACGGCCTTTTTTCGTATTTCAGAGCAACAGCTCAAACAACCCGATCATCAGCGGCATGGTCAGGATGGAAAGCAGCGTGCTCAGGACATAGATCGCGCTGGAATGAGAAGCATCCCGGTCATAGAGCTGTGCCATGGAGGTGACTGTTGCACAGGCGGGGGTAATGGCAGAAAGGTAGACCGTCATCAGGATGGACTTGCCGTCCGGGATCCAAAGGGATGCTTGAACTGCCCAAAGTAGCAGGACGATGACCAGCGGAACACCCAGCAGACGCAGAAATACCGGCAGATAGTTACGCGGGGTGCAGAAAACCTTTTTGAGGGGGACTTCCGCAATGGCCATGCCTGCCAGCAGCATTCCCATGGGGCCGATCATATTGCCGACACTGCTCAGTGTGCTGGTGATCGGGGCGGGCAGCGAGATGTGCAGCAGGTACAGCAGAGCACCGGCTGCAATGGCGATCAGATTGACATTGGTAAGGAGCTTGCGCCATTCCAGCCGGGCAGACCCCTGCAGGCAGGCGCTTGCATGGGTCCAGAGCAGCACCAGCTGTACAATGACAAAGGCGCAGGAGTAGACAACATATTCCTCCCCCAGCAGGGCCTGCACGATGGGAATGACCAGCGCGGCGGCATTGCTGTAAATGATATTGACCTGCTCCACGGCGTCCAGCTTGAGAGCTTTGCGGAACAGCGCATTCAGAAGCAGAAATACAACGTGCATTCCAACGGCGATGCCCATGGAATAAAGCAGCCCGGTGCGGATCTCCGGTGTATCCTTGATCTGAAAGGCGTTCAGAACGACACAGGGCATGACCAGATAGACAAAGACCACAGACAGCACCTTACTGTCCGATGCCTTCAACAAGCCAGTTTTTACAACGGCATATCCCATCAGCAGAATCAGAAATAGCTGCGCGATCTGCTGCATCAATAAAAGGCTGATTTGCATTTGAATCTCCTCTTTTGCAATTCGTTTTTGCAGCACCATCCTACTCCATTGGCGGGACATCGTCAAGAGAAAACAGAGAAAAAACATGTTTCAGAAGGATGGCATAGAGCATTTTTATGCTCAAAGCAAAAACATATTTACATAATATGTAAGTTGGTATATTTTATGGATAAAACATTCACCAATTATCGACGGGGTTCTGCCCGTGTATGGTGTGCCTGAAAGCGAACTGTCTAACTATCTGCGGCCGGAAGGTTTATTTTTGTTTATACAGGCACTTGGAAAATGTGTAAAAAGTGTTCTGCATATAGCAGCAATATGAAAGCAGTATTTCACAGCGGGGCATTATGAATCTATAATAGGTAGCTGGAAATAAACAGAAAGAGGGTCTTTTTGATGGCAACGATATTTCCAAGAGAAGAAAAGGCAGAGGCACTGTTCGGGGAGATCCTGAAAAATCCAGAAGCCTGCCACCGCCTGATGGATACCTTCAACGACTCGCTGGACATGGCAGACGTACTGGATGCGCCGGCCGTGAGTGCACAGCAGTTTGCCGCGGCGCTGTTCAATGCCTACGAGAACAAGGATCTGTCTGCCTTTCTGATGGCGATCTGCCAGCACAGTATGTTTGACCTGCTACGGAACGCTGCCCTGATCCCGTTCAAATTCAACGCCGATGGTCAGCCGAACCCGGTGATCCTGACGGATGATGCCGGCGTTCTTTTGCCGAACAACGAATTTGCCGTGAGCAGCAAAGTATACGACCGGTTCATCCGGGTGTTCCAGAAGCAGGAAAAGGTAAAAATGTACCTTGCCAGCGGCTACTGCAAGTATCACGGCTACGACGAAGGCTCGATGGATGTGGTGGAGTACCACTACAACCAGCATTTGGGGCTGTTGCTGATCTACGAACTGCCGGACACCGTGAAGCAGAAGGTAACGGAAGCGGAGGCCTACTCCACCGTCTGGGATATCCAGATGAAGCTGCAGCACGCACTGCCCCGTTCCGTGGTCTACTATGGACAGGATACGCTCAAGGACGGCGGAACCCGCTACGATGAACTTGGCGTTTTTCTGCCGCTGGAACACTTTGCCGATCGGCTGGAACGCCATGTGGAAACTGCTACCAAGATCGTTTACGGCGAGTAAACGCCCTGTAAACGAACTCCCTTTATAAGTGCATTACAGCAAAACAAAACGCAGCGAACCGTTAAAAGATTCGCTGCGTTTTGTTTTATAAGGGAGAATGGAAATGCTGCACATCAGGTGCAATAACGGAAAGTCTTGTCAGTGACAATACGGGCGAAGATCAGCCCTAACGGCAGTGCCACGATGATGAGAATGGCATCTGCAAACCATGTGGCGGAGTCCATCAGAGACAGGATGCCCAGATTATAGATGGCACGGTAGAAATACAGTCCCGGTACCATGATAACGATGGACGGCACGGTGACGGAGATGCGGGGATAACCGACGGCGCTCTTCAGGCAGGAGGCCAGCAATCCGGACAGCAGTGCGCCCAGAAACGCTGCAATAGCGGGCGGAAAGCCCGCAAGGCTCACCAGCTCCAGCCGGAACGTGTTCGTTACCGCACCGATAAGGGCAGCGCAGACTGCCAGGTTCCGGGGACTGTTGAACATGAGCGAAAAGCCGAACACACCGCCAAAACTTGCCAGCAGCCGGAACACGATCTCTTCCGGGAGTGTCAGGCTCAGGGCAGGGAACTGCACCGGCTGCAAATGCAGCAGCAGTGCCATGATCCAAGCCGTCATGGTTGCCACCAGAATGATGAGGACGGCGTAGGCCAGACGTTCCAGCCCGGAGCGCATATCCAGCTTGGCAAGGTCGATGCCGCTGGTAATGAACGGAAAGCCCGGAATGATGAAGAGCATGGAGCAGATATACCCCGCCTCGTGCTGCGCCGATACGGCAAACAGCACCTCTGCCAGCTTCAGCAGGATGGCATACACAAGGCTTGCTGAACAGACCGACGCCGTAATGCCCAGAAACAGGGTGAAATGGTGTTTTGTCAGCTTGCACCGTACAAAGTTGCCGATGCCTGCACCGCAGAAGGCACACAGCATTTCCACAATGCCGCCGCCAAGCAGAAAGGTGAAGCAGCCGCAGGCCAGTGCAGCTGCAAAGCCCAGTGCGATGGGCGAATACAAGCCGTGGATGCGCTCGATCTCATCGAGGTGGCTGTGCAGCTCTTCGCCGGTCATAAATTTTCCTTCCCGGTCGAAGTCGTTGACGAAATGCTCCAGCCGGTTCAGCCGGGAGGTATTCACGCCCGTATTTGTCAGACAGAGTGACTGGGTATAACACTGGTCACCGTCAAAGCAGGTGAACTCAATGGACAACAGGCCGATGTCCGCTGTTGTTGTGACTCCCAGCTCCCGCGAAAGGGTGTTCATGGAGCTTCGGACACGCCATGCGCCGGTGCCGCATTCCAGCAGCATCAGCCCGGTGCGTCCAATGACGGAGGCTTTTTCCACAAGCCCCGCCTCGGTAATGGGAACGCCCTTGCTGGCCGACGCATAGTCGTGCCAGTAGACTTCCATGTGATTTTTGATGATCTCACTTTGCCGTTGTCCCATACCGGAAAGCCTCCTTTGTGATATGGGAATGTTGCAGCCGTTTCAAGACTGCGGTGCTATTATAAAGGAAATTGCAGGGCGGGTAAAACGTATCTTGGATATGCCGGCAATGTTCGTTTGGTATTTCAAAGAAGAAAATACGTTGCGTTTTTGGCGGCTCTGCGGTAGGATAAAAAAACACGCCGAAAGGAAACTACCGTGACCCTTCAACAACTTCGCTATGTCACGGCTGTTGCCGGCACCATTATCAGGGTGAGGAGCTGGGCATGACAAACCCGCACTTCACGAAAATCGAGCAGTACCGCGACATCGAGAGCCGCAACTACTACAGGATCCTGCGAGAGCAGGGCAAGACCGAGGCCGAGACGCTGGACATTATCGCCCAGCGCAGCCGCGACGACAGCCGCACCCCGATGCAGTGGGACGCGAGCGAGAACGCCGGGTTTACCACCGGTACGCCGTGGATCGGCATTGCCGACAACTACAAGGCCATCAACGCCGCTGCCCAAATGGATGCCCCGGATTCCATCCGCAGCTTTTACAAAACGCTGGTGGCCCTGCGCAAGAAAATGCCGGTCATCAGTGCGGGAAAAATCGAGTTCTTGTACCCCGACAACGCGGATTTGTTAGCCTATCGCCGGTACGACGGCGAGACGGAGCTGCTGGTTCTCTGCAACCTGCGGGAGCGGGAAATTGCCAAGCCCCTGCCCGTAGGCTGGGCCGATGCCGAGAAACTGCTGGGTAACTACCCCGACACCGCCGACACGCTGCGCCCCTATGAGTGCGTAGTGCTGAAAAAGTGAAGGCTGCCGTATTATCTTTTCGCTATTAGGAGTTGACCGTATCCTTTGCGATAGTAACCTCATAGTGAGCAAGACAAAAGCACTTTCCCTTATTTGCAATGCAAATATAAGGGAAAGTGCTTTTTTGTGTTGATGTCGCTAGGCAGATCGACGGCCAGCACGAATGCGCCGCTTTCCCGCTGACGATTCTTCCCATGTTGGGAGGTATCTTCGGCGGCTTTTTGTCAAGCACTAATAATAGAAAACTAGTAGCCTTTACAAGCAAACTCTCTTGAAACGCATCCGCGATAATGTTACAATCACGCTATATATAAGAAAGGATGCGCAGGGGACTATGACGATCCAGGAATGCTATAAGAAAATGGGTGCAGACTATGAGGATGTGCTCAAGCGGTTGTACAGTGAGGGGATGATCCGTAAATTTGCCAGAATGTTTTTGGACGATGACAGTTATCCAAAGCTGGAGCGGTCATTAAAGGAAGAAAATGTAGAGGAAGCATTCCGTGCGGCACACACGCTCAAGGGGGTATGCCAGAACCTTGGCTTTACCAATCTCTATCAGCCCACCTATGAGTTGACCGAGGTGCTGCGTGCGGGTACCCTGGAAGGCTCAAAGGAATGGTTTGACCGTGTGACAGAACAGTACAACATCACGATAGATGCTATCCGTGCGGTGCAGTAACGCAGGCTGTCCCCACAGTTTTCCGCCCACTTTTTGCAGGAAAACGGCGGCCTGCCGGATATCATCACCTGCTGCCGCTTCTCGCTGCACGATGCGGCTCCCTTGCCCACCGATTACGCAAACTTTGTTGCGCCCTGTCAGGCATCAAAAATAAAGCACCCACAGCAAGCTGCTCACCGGAGGTCCCAAACCTCTGCGGCGCTTGCTGTGGGTGCTTTTCGCTGTTTATTTCAGTACGTCTGTAAGGACCTGCAGCAGGTGCGGGATATCCAGCGGCTTTGCAATGTGGCCGTCCATCCCGGCCTTCAATGCATTCTGACGGTCTTCTTCAAAGGCATTTGCCGTCATTGCAAAGATGGGAATGCCTGCCTTTGCAGCATCCGGCAGGGCACGGATCTGCCGCGTTGCCTCGTAGCCGTCCATCCTGGGCATCTGGATGTCCATTAAGATCAGGTCGTACTGCCCGGGGGCCGCCTGCTTCATCTTCTGGACGGCGATCTCACCATCCTCGGCAGTGTCCACCACAAAACCCGCTTCCTTCAGGATCTCCTGCGCAAGCTCACGGTTCAGCGCGTTGTCCTCCACCAGCAAAAGTTTCTTTCCCTTGAGCTTGGCGGCATTAGGCTGCGATGGCTTGTGGGCAGGCTCTGCACAGAACGGTTCTGCCAACACTCTGCGCAGCTCGGAAAGGAACAGAGGCTTTTCGCAGAAAGCGGTCACGCCGGCAGCGCGGGCTTCCTCTTCGATATCTGCCCAGTCGTAGGCTGTCAGGATGATGATGGGGCAGCTTTTCCCGATCACCTTGCGGATCTGCCGCACGACCTCGATGCCGTTCATATCGGGGATCAGCCAGTCGATGATGTAGACGCTGAATTCGTCGCCCTGTTCCATGGCGTACCGGGTGCGGATCACCGCTTCCCTGCCGGAGATCGTCCACTCCGGCCGCATCCCGATCTTGGACAGCATGGTGCTGACGCTCAGGCAGGTGTCGGTATCGTCGTCTGCTACCAATGCCCGCAGCCCTTCCAGCTGCGGGAGCTGCCTGGGCTCTATCTTTTGTCCGCTGAGTGCGAAGCAGAGATCTACGATGAATTCGCTGCCCTTGCCCGGTTCGCTCTCAATGGCGATGGTGCCGCCCATCAGGTCCACAATGTTCTTGGTGATGGACATTCCCAGGCCGGTGCCCTGAATGCCGCTGACGGTGGAGTTTTCCTCACGGGTGAACTCCTCAAAGATGTGCTTCTGGAATTCCTCGCTCATGCCGATGCCATTGTCCTTGATGCGGAACTCATAGCAGGCCCGGCCCTTGGGCGCACCGTTTTTCTCGGAAATGCGGATGCTGATCATGCCGCCCGTAGGGGTGAACTTGATGGCGTTGGACAGAATGTTCAGCAGGATCTGGTTCAGCCGCAGCGGGTCAGTGATGATGTCCTCGTTCTCCACATCCATGGTATCAATGAAAAGAGACAGCCGCTTTGCCGAAACATTGGGCTGGATGATGGAGCGTACATCGTGGACGAGATCCGGCAGATGCACCGCTTTTTCTTCAATTTTTACTTTTCCGCTCTCGATGCGGCTCATATCCAGCACATCATTGATGAGGGAAAGCAGGTGTTGGCTGGAGGTAGAGATCTTTTTCAGGTAGTCCAGCACCTGTTCCTTATGATCAATATGGGTCGCAGCCAGCGAGGTGAAGCCAATGATGGCATTCATGGGGGTGCGGATATCGTGGCTCATATTGAACAGGAACTCCCGCTTGGCACGGTTTGCCGCCCCCTCGTGCTGGAGCGCGATCTCCAGCTTGCGGTTCTGTTCCTCCAGCTGGGCCTGATACTTTTTCTCCTGTTCTTCTTTCTGCTGTTCCATCTCCTGCACAGAACGGCGGCGCAGTACCTGAAGGATCATTACAAGCAGGATGTAACCGACCAGCGCCATCAGGATCAACGGAAGTGATTCACGAAAGACCGATCCTTCATCTGTATACGCATAGAGATCAAAGGATCTTCCATGGCAGAACATTCCAAAATAGCAGCCGGAGCCGTCCCAATCATGGGTATGGGTCAGCGTTTCGGCGGTTCCGACTTTGCGGATCTCCTGTACCAGCGGGCTGTCCGTAACATCCCGCCCGATCAGCTCCGGGCGGTTGGAGGCAATGACCTGATTGTTCTGCACGATGAACAATGTGCCGCTGGTTTCTACCGAGTAGCCGTCCAGTACGCTCTGGATGGACAAGGCCGTTCCTTCTATAAATTCTGCCGGGGTATAGCGGTAGGCAAGCAGGATCACCTCTTTGCCTTTTGCCCTGTGTGCCGCAACATCCACAGCAGACCCATCTTCCAGCAGGACCCGCTTGAGGTAGGTCTTTTGCGGGTGAGAAGAAACGTCCAGAACGGTATCATTTTTGAGCTGCTCTCCAAACCGGGCATAGCCGATGCCGTTTGTTGTGGATTCGCACAGGAGCGTACCGTCCGGGGCCAGAACCGAGATCCCTGTGAGCCAAAGCTTCTCCGTTTGCTTTTTCAGGCACTGCGGATCGGAGAGGTCCAGCGCAGGGTCCTGTGCCAGCTGATGCACCGATACCGCCGTGCGGCGGAGCGCTTTGGCAGCAACGATATCGTTGTACTTTTCAAAGCTGGTGGACTGCGATTTGACAAAATCAAGGGTCTGGCAGAAACGTCCCTCCGTTGTGCGCAGTGCCCGCCAATCCGAGAGAAAAACGATGCCGGTCATAAAAAGCACACCGACGATCAGATAGATCCCCCATCTTCCTGCATCTGAAAGGGTTCTGTTTTTATGCGCCAATGGTGTCCACCTCCAGATATTGCGAAGCATTTTCAAGGTATCGGCCAATGATCCGCTCCAGTGTGCCGTCTGTGCGCATCTGCGCAAGAACCGCGTTCAGCTGGGTGTCCAGCCCGCGGCTGTCGTTTTTGGCAAAGGCGATGCCCAGCCCGGTGACCAGCAGCGGTTCTTCAAGGATGCGGAACTCCACGGAATTGTCCTTCATGTATTGCAGGATGCCTGTCTCATGGGCAGCGATGGCATCCACATAGCCGCAGGCCATCATCGCGTACTGCACGTTGCGGTCTTCGATGCTGAACACCTCCACCGTCTGCGGGATCCGCGGATCGGAGCCGCTGAGAAAAAGCTCCTCCGGTTTGCCGGTGCTCTGCACGGCAATGGTCTTTCCGGCAAGGTCACCGAGTGTCCGGATGCTGCTGTCGGCATCCACTGCAACCACCTGACGGCTCACCATGTAGGGGCCCGCCCAGCGGTAGGCATCCTCGCGTCCATCCATGGAAAAGCAGCCCCAGATGCAGTCGATGGCGCCACTTTTCACCAGGTTTGTTTTTTGCTCCCAATCGATCGATTCAAACTGGGCAGCATATCCCATGCGGCGGAATGCTTCGGTGGCAATCTCCACGTCGATCCCGGCGGGAACACCGTCATTGTTCAGGTAAATATAGGGCGGATAGGTATCGCTCCCCACAATGATCTGCGGAAGACCGCTCTCCTTCACGTCTGTTCCGCCGCAGGAAGTCAGACTGCCAACGGCAGCCGATGCCGCCAGCAGCGTGCAGCCGTGCAGAAATGCACGGCGTGAGATTCTGTGTTTCATTCGGGCTTTTTGTTCTCCTGTTTTTATTGCATCCTCTGCTCAGTTGTGCTGCTGTAATTCTACTTTCAGGTCGGACTGGATATTCGTCAGACATTGCAGCAGCAGCGGGTTGAACGCTCCACACTCGCCGTTCAGGATCATCTGCATAGCTTTTTCGTGGGAAAAGGCTTTTTTGTAGCATCGTTCGCTGGTCAGTGCATCGTATACGTCGGCCAGCGAGACCAGTTGTGCGCTGATGGGGATCTCGTCGCCCTTCAGTCCATCCGGGTAGCCGCGCCCATCCCAGCGTTCGTGATGCCAGCGGGCGATCTCGTAGGCCGTTTGCAGTAGCGGCTGCTCGGAAAAATTATCCAGATCGTACAGTATCTGGGCTCCCAGCATACTGTGGGTCTTGATGACCTCAAATTCCTCCGGGGTCAGTTTGCCAGGTTTGTTGAGAATTTTTTCATCAATGCCGATCTTGCCGATGTCGTGCAGGGCAGAGGCCAGCGGGATCATATCCTGCTGTTCCGCAGTAATAGAGTATCTGCTGCTGATTTCCAGCAGACGGTGGAGCAGCAGTTCCGTGATCATGCGGATATGTCGCACATGGAGACCGCTTTCGCCGTTGCGGAACTCTACGATATGGCTCAGTACACCTACCAACATATCGGTGTTGTTTTCACGGGCACGGATCTGGTCAGAGACCATCTGCACCAGCCGCCGCTGCTTGGCGTACAGCTTGATGGTGTTGGTCACGCGGCGGTATACGATGCGTGCATCAAAGGGACGATTGACATAATCACTCGCCCCCAGCTCATAGGAACGCCGGATCGCCGCATCAGAGTCCTCGCTGGAGATCATGATGACCGGGATGTCCTCGATGGTGTGGTTGGCATTCATGGCTTTCAGCACTTCAAAGCCGTCCATAACGGGCATGTTGATGTCCAGCAGCACCAGTGCGATGTTTCCGGCTTCTGCCCGCAATTTTTCCAGGCATTCCTGTCCATTTTCTGCCTCCAGAATATGGTAGCCGTCTCCTAAGATCTCTGCCAGGATCATGCGGTTCAGTTTGGAGTCGTCCACAAGCAGGATCTGGGATTTTTCCTGCAAAAGCTTTTCCGGTGCGGCCAGGCTGCACCCCGGAACCTCCACCGTGACGGCATTCTTGCGGCACTTTGCCTGATACATCAGCCGGTCTGCCCGGCGAACCGCATTCTCCATCGGGTCGGTGATGGCCTGCATCGTTCCGCCGATGCTCAGTGAGAGGCGGAAATGCGAATAGCCGGGTACAGATGCCATCTGTGCAGCCGTGCGGATCTGTTCCAGTTTGGTCTGCAAAATATCTCCCGGAATGCCGGGTAAGACCAGCAGAAATTCGTCTCCGCCATAGCGGATGAGCAGGTCCGACTCCCGGATGCAGGAGCGGATGGCAGTTGCCGCTGTTTCCAGTGCCATATCTCCGGCGTAATGTCCATAGGTGTCATTGCAGATTTTGAAATCGTCCACATCTATCAGCGCGATGCCTGCGGGGCCGACGATACGGGATGCGATATCCTCATAGTAGCGGCGGTTGTACGTGCCAGTCAAGACATCGTGGTAAAGTTTTGCACGGTAACTCTCTGTTGTTTCTTGAAGCTTTTCCTCGGCTTCGGCCTGCATCTTTTCCATGCTGGAGCGCTCGAACTGCCATTGCAGACGACCGATCAGCAGAATGTTCGCAGCGATACCAAGGCCGATCACGATGAACTTTTGAAAGTTCAAAGAGGTGTAAAGAAAAAAGCTGTGGTCGGTAGAAAAGAAAAACGCGGAGTACAGGAATGCAATGAGGCCGCTTACGATTCCTGCTGCATAGCCGTATTTCACGAGCACAGCAGAAAGAACAACAAAAAGCAGGATATTGGGATTTGGAATATGAAAATTCCAGACGATCAGGCAGGCGCTCAATTGGGCAAGTGCCGATAGCAACATAGGCCGGATTTTATTTGGCTGTTGTTCCATACGCAATACCATCCAATACTTTGATTCATTATGACTGCTCTCTCACAAAAAAAGAGCTGGGCCGCAAATGGGCGGCCCTGCTAGGTCGTGGGTGTCGGTCATCTGCGAAACCGTGCGATTCCACTATTTATTTTCGGGGGGAGGGGGGTGACGCGGAAGCGCTTCACCGTCTGTTCCAGCGCAGCGATGTCCACAGGCTTGGACAGATGCGCGTCCATGCCGGCCTCCTTGCTCTTTTTCACATCCTCAAGGAAGGCGTTTGCGGTCAACGCTTGCGGCCTGTCCGCACTGGATCTTGTGTGGATTCTCCTATAAAAGTAGTGACATTATATTCTAGCATTATGTTAAAACCGTTTCAAGCTTATTTTGAATTTCTTGCGATAATTCAGATGCGTTTAAACCTCTAAAAAATGCGATTTGAGAAAAAAAACGGATGGCTCCGCAGAACCATCCGATAAAACTGGTATCATCAGTCTTTCCGATACTTATATGCACCCTCAATGGCGTGGATCAGATGATAACGGAACCGGGCCTGTTGGGGCGAGTCCCTTTCTGTTCGTCCGGTTTCCCAAAAGCCCACGGGGGCTTCACGGCTTAAGCAAGGATCCCGGTGGACTGCAAAAACAGCACCAGCATCATCACCGGAGCAACGTATCGGATCATCACCCGGTAGAGTTTCTTGCGGCGGAAGGTCTCGCCGTTGCGCTGCATCTCGTCAATGACGTAATCCGGTGTCATGACCCAGCCAATCAGGATGGTGGACAGCAGGGCAATGAAAGGCATCATAACACTGTTGCTGACATAGTCCATGATATCCAGCAGCTGAGCCGCAGAGCCGTTGGGAAGCTGTACTTCAAAATAGAAGATGCTGTAACCCAGCGCAATGATGGCGGAAGCGGCCAGATAGATGACCGCCAGCACAAGCACCGTCTTTTTGCGGCCCGAGTGGAAGATCTCCATGCAGTTGGCGGTGATGGATTCCAGCACCGAGATGCAGGAGGTTAGGGTGGCAAAAATGGCGGTGACAAAGAACAGGATGCCAACGAACACGCCCGCCTTGCCCATGGCGTTGAATACCTTGGGCAGCGAGACGAACATCAGGCTGGGGCCTGCGCTCATGCCCTCGGTGCCAGAGAAAACATACACGGCGGGGATGATCATGGCACCGGCCAGCAGGGCTACGCCGGTATCGAAGATCTCGATCTGATTCACCGCTTTGTTCAGGTCTACTTCCGGTTTGACGTAGGAACCGTAGGTGATCATAATGCCCATGGACACGCTGAGGGAGAAGAACAGCTGGCTCATGGCATCCAGCAAAATCTGCAAAAAGCGGCTGACGGTCAGCCCTTCCATGTGCGGGGTCAGGTAGTAGCGCAGACCTTCCAGACCGGTGCGCATCTGGCCGGAAGCATCCTCGTGGCGCAGGGTGAGGGCGTAGCCCGCAATCACCACCACCAGTACCAGCAGAATGGGCATCATATAGCGGGACACCCGCTCAATGCCTCCCTCCACGCCGTTGTACACGATGAAAGCAGTCACACCCATGAACAGCAGAGCGAACACCACAGGGGAGACCGGCGAGGTGATGAAGCTGGTAAAATAACCGTCCTCAGCAGCGGCAGCAGACTGTCCGGTCAGGTAGACTGCCGCATATTTCGTGATCCACCCGCCGATGACGGCATAGTAGGTCATAATCAGAACTGGCACCAGAAAGGTCAGGATGCCGAGGAATTTCCACTTGGGGCGCATCGTCTCGTAGGCGCGGATGGCACTCTGCTTGGTGCGGCGGCCAATGGCGATATCCGAGGTGAGCAGCGTGAAACCGAAGGTCAGCACCAGCACCAGATACACCAGCAAAAACAAACCGCCGCCATCTTTTGCGGCAAGGTACGGGAACCGCCACAGGTTGCCGACACCCACCGCACTTCCGGCGGCAGCAAGGACAAATCCGATTTGTCCGGAGAAACTGCTTGCTTTCTTTTCCATGATTCTGAAACTCCTATCCGTATTTCCTATTGTAATATAGGATAACATGGAGTATCATATCAGTAAACAGAATAAAATTACTACGACCTATAAATTTTACTTATGGAGTATTTGAGATGCGGGAACAGAAAGACCGATACGAGATATTCTTGAAAGTGTGCGAAACGGGCAGTTTTTCCAAAGCAGCGGAGGCACTGAACTATACCCAATCCGGCATCAGCCAGATGATGGCGGGGTTGGAAGAAGAACTGGGCGTGAAGCTGTTCGCCCGCATCAACCGAGGCGTGACCCTGACCGACAACGGGACACGTCTTTTGCCCTACGTCCGGGAACTGGCCAACCAGAAGAACCGGCTGCGGCAGGCTGCGTTCAATATCAATCACAAGGTGGAGGGCAAGCTGCGGGTGGGCAGCTTTTCCAGCATCACAACGCTCTGGATGCCGGAAGTGGTGCACTATTTCAAGGAGAACTACCCGAAGGTGAGTATAGAGATCCTGGACGGCAACTATGATGAGATCCGGGAATGGATCATCCATGGGCAGGTGGATTGCGGTTTTCTCTCATCCATTGTGGCAGACGACCTGAAATTCTACCCGCTCTGGGACGACCCGTTGTGTGCCGTGTTCCCGGAGGGGCATCCACTGGCTGCACGACCCAGCGTAACGCTGTCGCAGCTGTTTCAGTATCCGCTCATCATTGAAACGCCCGGCTGTGATAATGACATCCAGCACCTGATGCTCAAGTGCCCGGTGAAGCCGAACATTTCTTACAGCTTCCGGGACGATACCCTCATCATGGCATTTGTGCGCAGCGGGCTGGGTGTGACCATCTCGCAGGAGCTGGTGATGCAGGCATTCGGCTGCCCCGGGGTAGTGTCCCGCCCGCTGGAGCCTGCCTGTTGCCGGACGCTGGGGCTGGCGTTTTCCAAAACTGCAAGCTCGGTGGTGAGCCGGACGCTGCTGGAATATCTGAAATCCACTCGGCAGCAAAAAGATGCACCGCAAATAAAATAAGAACAAACTGACCTTTGCATGGTCGGCAAGTTGCTGACGGTTCCAGCCTTTTGACTCCCGGTATCTGCGGAGGAAGTCTCCGCCGCCCCGGCGCAGAAACAGGGTGTAGTCGTCCAGAATGTCCTCCACCGGGATGCCGTAAAGGGCGGCGTACATATCCTCTTTTACAATGGGATTTGGTGTGGTATACTGAACTTGACAACTCGGAAGTTATGGGAGGAAAGCTCAATGGAGGAACGGACATATCAGACCCGTTGCGGAACGATTCACTATTGGGTGAGTGTGTCAAACCCGGATACAATTACTCTTGTTTTTCTGCCGGGATTGACTGCGGATCATCGACTGTTTGATAAGCAGATTCAGTATTTCGAGAGCAGGTATAATGTTATCGTCTGGGATGCGCCGGCACAAGGTTCCTCATGGCCGTTTCGATTTGATTTTGATCTGTTCGATAAGGCAAAATGGCTGAACGATATCTTAAACCAAGAAGGAATCACAAAGCCTGTCATTGTTGGGCAGTCTATGGGTGGATATGTGGGACAGGCTTATGCGCAGCTTTACCCAGACAAAATGACGGGTTTTGTCTCCATTGACTCTGCACCGCTGCAACGAAGCTATGTGACGGCAGTTGAAATTTGGCTCTTGAAACGGATGGAACCGGTATATGCTCACTATCCGTGGAAATGGCTCCTGAAATCGGGGTCGGAAGGTGTTGCCACGTCTGATTACGGTAGAAACCTCATGCGTGAAATGATGCTAACCTATGACGGAAATCAGAAACGCTATGCACAAATTGCCGGACAAGGTTATCGCATTTTGGCAGCGGCCATGGAAAAGAATCTGCCGTATGAGATCAAGTGCCCGGCTTTATTGATATGCGGCACACAAGATCACGCAGGTTCGTGTATACGGTACAACAAAGCATGGCATCGCAATACGAAAATTCCTTTGACGTGGATAGAAGGAGCAGGACACAATTCCAATACAGACAAACCCGAACAGGTGAATCGTTTGATAGAGGGATTTATTGCTGATATTTTATAACAGATAATTTCCATTAGTCGACCAACAAAATCAAACCATCCCTTCAGCGGACAGCCTCAAAACGGTTGTCCGCTGTTTTTATGCCTGGACATCCCGGCAAGGGAAATCTGCCCGATAAAACCCGCCTGCGGGCGGCGCATGAAACGGTCAACGGGTCAACAGCTCAAAATGGTTCCGTTTGGTGACCAGCAGCCCTTCCCTTTGCAGCTTGGAAAGTTCCACCGACATGGCAGCACGCTCCACGCAGAGAAAATCCGCCAGCTGCTGACGGTCAAAGGGAATGTCAAAGGAAAGGGAGGACTGCCGGATGGATTCGGCAGACAGGTAGGACAGCAGTTTTTCCCGGGTGGTGCGCTTGCTGACATGGGTGATCTTATCGTTAAAAAGCAGTATTTTATTTGCCAGAA
>OBYZ01000057.1_pt1 | contig 146216 bp, 123 predicted proteins | sample 1501501 | NCBI WGS metagenome assembly OBYZ01 (sample SAMEA2580213, study PRJEB22360) | human gut metagenome | biome: human gut; feature: human-associated habitat; material: faeces | place: Denmark | collected 2008/2010
GCCGCTTTCAGAAGTCATTCTTTCCGGCGGCCCTTGGCGCTCAAGTATAATACCACATCCCCAGCCTTCTGTCAACACTTTTTTGACATCTTTTTTCCAAATTTTTTGCAGGGGATAAAATTCCTCTGTTCTCCCTATAAACAATGCTTGCTCCTTTCTTGACAAGGCGGCGGGCAGAACGTATCATGGAGTCATCCCGTATCCTGTATGAGATAGCTATACTTTAATATAAAGGAGAAGCGCCATGTCCTGTGTTCTTATCCGCGGCTGCCGTATCGGCGAAGGCCGCCCCAAAGTCATTCTGCCCATTGTAGAACGCACCGAGGCTGCGATTTTGGAAAAGGCCGCTGCGTTTTCCACGCTGTGCGCCGATTGTGTGGAATGGCGTGTCGATCTGTTTGAAGCAGCCGCCGACCCCGGGGCAGTGGTGCGCTGCCTGGCAAAGCTGCGGGTCCTCTTAAAGGAAAAGCTGCTGCTTGTGACCCTGCGCACGAAGGAAGAGCGCGGCAGCATACCGGTCAGCCATGAGGGATACCTCCGCTTCCTCCGCACCATTCTGGATACCGATTGCGCTGACCTCATTGATATTGAGTTCTTCACCGCAGGTACAGACCTTCCCGCACTGGTTCAGGACGCGCACACCGCCGGGGTCAAGGTCGTGTGCTCCAGCCACGACTTCCATAAGACCCCGCCCAAGGCCGAGATGGTCTCCCGGATGGTGGCCATGCAGCAGGCGGGGGCCGACCTGCCCAAGCTGGCCGTGATGCCCCAGAGCCGTTCCGATGTGCTGGAGCTGCTGGCCGCCACCGCTGAAATGACCGACCACCACCCCGAAACGCCCGTCATCACCATGAGCATGGGCGCACTGGGAGCCGTGAGCCGCCTTTGCGGCGAGGCCTTTGGCTCTGCCATGACCTTTGCCAATCCCGGCACGGCCAGCGCCCCCGGTCAGGTGGGGCTGGATGTGGTCAACGCTGTGCTGGACAGCCTGCGGCTCAGCTGATCTATCAACATCAATACACAGCGCCCCCGGAGAGCGATTTGCCTTCCGGGGGCGCTTTCTGTTTTATTCTGTTTCCATTTCCCGCGCGATCTTCTGAAAGCAGAAGTACGGGATCATGGTTCCGGCTACAAAGGAGGCGGGCCAGCCAAGCCAGACCACATCCAGATTCCGCATTCCCCATGCGCCCACAGCCACCACCGCAATTTTTGTAATGAGCTGCATCACGCCGCCCATCAGTGCCTGATTCGCCTTATCAACGCCGCGGAGCACCTGCTGATACACCTGCATCACACCGGCCAGGATCCCCGGCACCGCCGTGATCAACAGAAACCGCTGCACCACAGTCAGGATCTCCGCAGACGGCTCTGCGAGGAACAGCCCTGCCATCTGGCGGCCGCAGAGCAGCAGAAACACTCCCAGCACGGTGCTGACCACCAGGGACAGCTGCAGGGAGGCCCGTACCCCTTGCCGGATGCGCTGCGGCTTGCCGGCTCCGTGGTTCTGGGAGGCATAGACGCTGAGGGAGGAGCCGATGGTCTCCACCGGCATCAGGGCCAGCGTTCCGATGCGGCTGGCGGCTGTGTAGGCCGCCATGGTGGCCTCGCCGAACAGATTGACGGCACTCTGTGCCACCAGATTGCCCAGATTGTTGAAGGCAGACTGCACCGCAATGGGAATGGCCAGCACCGTGATCTGCCGCAGCAGCTTTCCATGGAGCCGGAGGTCCTGCCGCCGCATCCGCATCATGGGATATTTGCGGAACAGCAGCACCGCCGCCACCACCGCCGACAGGGCCTGCGCCAGTGCCGTGGCCCAGGCAGACCCGGCCACTCCCCAGCGGAACACAGCCACAAACAGCACGTCCAGGCCAATATTGCTCAGAACGGAGACGATCAGGCAGTACAGCGCTGTCTGGCTGTCCCCCAAGCCCCGGAATGCACTGGAAAACAAATAATACATCAAGGGGCAGATCATGGTGATGAAACTGATCTCCAGATAGGCAGTGGCTTCCTGCAGGGGGCCCTCCGGGGTCCCCATCCACCGCAGGATGGTACCGGAGAAGGTCAGGCCCATCACCATCATCCCTGCCGACAGGAACAGCCCCAGATACAGGCTGTTCACAAAAGCCCTCCGCATCAGTTCCTCGTTCTTTTGGCCAAAGTACCGGCTGATGATGATTCCCACGCCCACATTGATGCCGATCATCAGGGCTGCCAGCAGCAGGATCACCGGCATGGTGCTGCCCACCGCCGCAAGGGCAGTCTGCCCGAGATACCGCCCCACCACGATGCTGTCGGTGATGGAGTAGACCTGATTCAGCAGGTTGCCCATCAATGTAGGAAAGGTAAACGCCCACAGCAGGGAGATCGGCTTTCCCTCTGTCATATCCAGATTTTTCTTCATGCACATCCTCCTTTGCATCAAAAAAGCTCCTTCAGAATGCCCGCAAGCACGCAACCCCGGCTTCAGGGGGGTCCCTGTTTGCAGCACTCCAAAGGAGCCTTTGTTGATTTGATTTTTCTGATACCAGTGTACCACGGCGGCGCTGATTTGTCCAGCGCTCCGGGGTCAGTGGACAGAGGTGCGGACGAGGGCGCGCTTGAGGCGGGCCTGGGCCAGCTCATATTCGCGCTCATCCAGGTCCTTCCGGGCCAGGATCTCTTCGGCGCGCTTCTTGGAGGCCTCGGCGCGGGCCTGGTCGATCTCCTCGGCCCACTCCCAGGTGGTAGCGACCAGATGGACATCCCCGTTCAGCACGGTGAGCATCCCGCCCATGCAGGCGGCGCGGCGGCGCTGGCCGTCCGCGTCCACGATATGGGCTTCGCCCATTCCCAGCGCGGTGCAGTAATCACCATGCTTTGCCAGAATGGCAAGGTCGCCGTCGATGGCACGGCAGACCACCCGTTCCGCCTGACCGTCAAAGGCACAGCCGTCCGGCGTGACCACCGTCAGATGAAAGGTCGTCATGGTTTACCCTTTCTTCGCCTTGGCGAACACATCGTCGATGGTGCCCGCGAACAGGAAGGCGCTCTCGGGCAGGTCATCGCACTCGCCGTTCAGGATCATCCTGAAGCCGCGCAGGGTCTCCTTCAGCGGCACATACTGACCGGGCATACCGGTGAACTGCTCCGCAACATGGAAGCTCTGGCTCAGGAAGCGCTGCACCTTGCGGGCGCGGCTGACGGTCAGCTTGTCCTCTTCGCTCAGTTCGTCCATGCCCATGATGGCAATGATATCCTGCAGCTCCTTGTAGCGCTGCAGCACCTTCTGAACATCGCGGGCGATTTCGTAGTGCTCCTGACCCACGACCTCGGGGCTGAGGATGCGGCTGGTGGAATCCAGCGGGTCCACAGCGGGGTAGATGCCCTGAGATGCAATGTCACGGCTCAGAACCGTGGTGGCATCCAGATGGGTGAAGGTGGTGGCAGGGGCCGGGTCGGTCAGGTCGTCGGCGGGAACGTAGACAGCCTGTACCGAGGTGATGGAACCCTTGCGGGTGGAGGTGATGCGCTCCTGCAGAGCGCCCATCTCAGTGGCCAGGGTGGGCTGGTAACCCACGGCAGAGGGCATACGGCCCAGCAGAGCCGAGACCTCAGAGCCTGCCTGCGTGAAACGGAAGATGTTGTCGATGAAGAGCAGCACGTCCTGATTCTTGACATCGCGGAAGTACTCCGCCATGGTCAGGCCGGACAGGGCCACGCGCATACGGGCTCCGGGAGGCTCGTTCATCTGGCCGTAGACCAGAGCGGTCTTGTTGATAACGCCGCTCTCGGTCATTTCACCGTACAGGTCGTTGCCCTCGCGGGTGCGCTCGCCAACGCCGGTGAACACCGAGTAGCCGTTGTGCTCGGTGGCAATGTTATAGATCAGCTCCTGGATCAGGACGGTCTTACCGACACCGGCACCGCCGAACAGACCGATCTTGCCGCCCTTTGCGTAGGGGCAGATCAGGTCAACGACCTTGATGCCGGTCTCCAGGATCTCTGTGGTGGACTGCTGCTCCTCATAGCTGGGGGCAGGGCGGTGGATGGGCCAGTAGGCCTCCGGGGTGGGGGCAGGCTTGTTGTCCACCGGCTCACCCAGCAGGTTGAACACGCGGCCCAGGCACTGGTCACCCACAGGCACCCGGATGGACTCGCCGGTGTCCACGGCATCCGTGCCGCGCACCAGGCCATCGGTGCTGCTCATGGCAATGCAGCGGGCCACATTGTCGCCGGTGAGCTGAGCGACCTCCACCACCAGCTTCCGGCCGTGGTTGTCGATCTCAATGGCGTTGAGCAGGTCCGGCAGCTCGCCATCCTTGAACTGGATGTCCAGCACCGGGCCGATGACCTGGATCACCTTGCCGATGTGTTTTTCGGACATAGGCTACAACTCCTTTTTTAGATTTCTGCGCCTGCCACGATCTCGGTGATCTCCTGCGTGATGGCAGCCTGACGGGCGCGGTTGTAATACAGATTCAGATGGTCGATCATTTCGCCCGCGTTCTTGGTGGCGGCATCCATGGCGGTGCGGCGGGCGGCCAGCTCACTGGCCACGCTCTCGCACACGGCACCATAAACGATACCGGCCACATACTCGGGGATGATGGCGCGGAACACTTCCTCGCTGCTGGGCTTGTACAGGATCTGACTGCGGCGGGCAGCGGCCTTCTGCTCCTCGGTGGGCTCAATGGTCAGGGGCAGCACCTCCATGGTGACAGCGGTCTGGGTCATCATCGAGTCGAACCGGGTGTAGCAGAGTTTCACTGCGTCGTAATCGCCCTTCAGGTAGCCCTCGGTGATCTTCCGGGAGAGGGCAAAGCACTCACCCACCGAGACATCCGCCGCCAGCAGCACCTCTTCGGTGAACAGGTCGGCTCCGTGGTGTGCAAAGTACTCCTGACTTCTTTTGCCAATGGGCAGCACCGTGACCGGGCCCTGCTGGGCCTCCGCCTGCTTGAGCACGTTGGAGTTATATCCACCGGCCAGGCCGCGGTCGCCTGCAATGACGACCAGCAGGGTGCGTTTGATCTCTGCCCGGCGCAGGTAGGAGCTGCGGGCCCGGGGGTCTGCAGCCGCAATGCCGGTCAGCGTGTCGTGCAGCGTTTCAAAGTAGGGGCGGCTGTGTTCCACCCGCTCCTTGGCACGGCGCATTTTGGAGGAAGCCACCAGCTCCATGGCCTTGGTGATCTGCATGGTACTCTCTACGCTTTTGATGCGCAGCTTGATGTCCTTCATGGAACCTGCCATGCGTTACGCCTCCTTCCCTCAGTGCGCCTTGACGAAGCTCTCGGTGTAAGCGGACAGAACGCCCTTGAGTGCTTCCTCGGTGTCCTTGTCCAGATTGCCGGTGGTGCGGATGGTCTCCATCACAGCGGCACCGGCGGCATCATTCTCGAGATATTCGTACAGACCCTTTTCGTATTCGGCCACATCAGCCACCTTGACCTTGACCAGAAGATCATGGATGGTGGCATACAGGATCGCCACCTGCTTTTCCACGGGCACGGGGGCCGAGCGGTTCTGCTTGAGCACTTCCACGATGCGCTCGCCCTGTGCCAGGCGGGCCTTGGTGTCCGCGTCCAGATCGGAACCGAACTGGGCAAAGGACTGCAGCTCGCGGTACTGGGAGTAGATCAGCTTCAGGGTGCCGGCCACCTTCTTCATGGCCTTGATCTGGGCGTTGCCGCCAACACGGGACACCGAGATGCCGGGGTTGACAGCGGGCATAACGCCCGAGTGGAACAGCTCTGTTTCCAGGAAGATCTGACCATCGGTGATGGAGATGACGTTGGTGGGGATGTAGGCCGAAACGTCACCCGCCTGGGTCTCGATGATGGGCAGAGCCGTCAGGCTGCCGCCGCCCAGCTCATTGGAGAGCTTGGCCGCGCGCTCCAGCAGACGGGAGTGCAGATAGAAAACATCGCCGGGGTAAGCCTCACGTCCCGGGGGACGGCGGATCAGCAGCGAGAGGGCGCGGTAGGCCACCGCGTGCTTGGAAAGGTCATCATAGATGATGAGGACATGCTTGCCCTGGTGCATGAAATATTCGCCCATGGCACAGCCGGAGTAGGGGGCGATATACTGCAGGGGGGACAGCTCGGAGGCCGTGGCGGACACCACGATGGTGTAGCTCATGGCACCGGCCTCGGTCAGGCTCTGCACCAGGTTTGCCACGGTGGAGCGCTTCTGACCGATGGCGACATAGATGCAGATGACATCCTTGCCCTTCTGGTTGATGATGGTATCCGATGCAATGGTGGTCTTGCCGGTCTGGCGGTCGCCGATGATCAGCTCACGCTGGCCGCGGCCGATGGGGATCATGGAGTCGATGGCCTTGATGCCGGTCTGCAGGGGTTCCTTGACCGGCTGGCGGTCGATGATGCCGGGGGCCGGGCTCTCGATGGCCCGGAACTCGGTGGTCTCAATGGGGCCCGCGCCGTCGATGGGCTGGCCCAGTGCATTGACCACGCGGCCGATCATCGCCTCGCCCACGGGCACGGAAACGACCTTGCCGGTGCGCTTGACGGTGCTGCCTTCCTTGATGCCGACATCGGAGCCCAGCAGAACGATGGAGACCGTGTTTTCCTCCAGGTTCTGGGCCATACCGTATTCGCCGTTGTCAAACTGAAGCAGCTCACCTGCCATGCACTTTTCCAGGCCGCTGGCCCGGGCGATGCCGTCGCCTACCATGATGACCGTGCCGACTTCGCTCTGCTCGATGACATTCTCGTAGTGCTTGATCTGGGCACGGATGATCTTGGAGATCTCTTCAGGTTTCAGTTGCATTGTCTTGTATTCACCACTCAATTCTTAAAATCTTTCGGGTGGAAATTCGATGGATCACAGTGTCACGGACGCGATATCCCTGCGCAGCGCCGCCAGACGGTTCTGAACCGTTCCGTCCAGCTCGGTGCCCTCGATATCCAGCCGGATGCCGCCCAGTACAGCCGGATCGACCTTTGTTTTCAGGTCGATGGTCTTGCCGGTGAGCTTTTCCAGCTTTTCGTGCAGGCTCTTCACCTGCTGCTCCGTCATTGCCACTGCAGTGGTTGCCGCTGCTTCCAGAATACCGTGTGCCTGATTGTAGCGCACCCGGTAGGCCCGGGCGCAGCCGGGCAGCTCCCGCAGGGTGCCCTTCTCGCACAGGATCTTCAAAAAGTTCAGCACATAGAGGTGGACCCGATCCCGCAGTGCCTCGTCCAGCAGGCCGCAGCGCTCCTTTTTGGGGATGCTGGGGGTGCTGAGCAGATGCAGGTACTCCGGGCTTGCCTTAAAAAGCGCCACGGCCTCGTCCAGCTCGCCCAGAATGCGGGTCTCCAGCCCTTCCTCCGCTGCCAGGTCATACAGGCTTCCGCCGTACATCCTTGCTGTCTCGGTCATGATGCTTCACCCACGTTTTTGATAAATTCGTCGATCAGGTCCTTGTGGTCGGCTTCCTTGATCTCACGCTCGACCACCTTGGAGGCGATCTCCATGGCCATGCCGCCGATCTCGTCCTTTGCCTCGTTCACGGCCTTCTTGCGCTCCTGCGCAATGTCAGCCTCCGCCTTCTGCTTCAGGGCAGCGGCCTGTGCACGGGCCTCGCCCACGATCTCTTCACCGCGGGCGGTGGCCGTTTTCTGGGCACGGGCAACGATCTGGTTGGCCTCGGCGCGGGCATTCTGCAGGTTCTGCTCGTACTCCGCTTTCATGGCCTCAGCCTCGGTGCGCAGCTTTGCAGCATCGGCGATCTGGCTGTCCGCCTTGGCCTTGCGCTCGGCGATCACCTTTTTGACCGGATTCAGCAGGAACTTTTTGAAGATGAGCAGCTGGATCATCAGGTTGCAGATCTGGGCCAGAAAGGTCCAGCCGTCCAGCGTGATCAACGCCTGGTACAGTTCCATAAGCGTCTCCTTTCGTTCTTTTGTAAAAGGTTCCGCTTATGCCAGGAACTTCATAAACATGCCGGGTGCCAGGAAGATCAGCAGCAGGCCGGTAACAAAGCCGTAAATACCGGTGGTCTCGGAAAGTGCAACGCCCAGGATCAGGGTGCTGGTCACGTCGCTCTTGCACTCAGGCTGGCGGCCCACGGCCTCACAGGCAGCGGCGGCAGCGTTGCCTTCGCCGATACCGGGGCCGATACCTGCGATCAGTGCGCAGCCTGCGCCGATGCCGCAGCCTGCCAGGGCGATACCACGAGCAAGGTACTGAAAGTCAGTCATAAGTTTTGTCCTCCAAAAAAGTTTTTGTTTTGGGAGATGCCGTTGTGAGGGCTTAGTCCTCACCGGCAGCACGTTTGATGAAAATTGCGGTCAGGGTACAGAAGATGAACGCCTGAATGCAGCCGCCGAACCAGTCGAAATACAGGCCCGTAAAGGCCGGGATGCCGATCTGGAACAGCTGGATCTGGCTCAGGAAGCCGGGCAGCCAGCCGAAGATGACATGGCTCAGGCTTGCCAGCGCCCAGTACAGCAGTGTGGAAATGACAGTACCGGACAGGATGTTGCCAAAGTGACGGAACGCCATGCTGACGGGGGTCGAGATCTCCGACAGCACATTGATGGGTGCCATGATGAAGATCGGGTCCAGCAGGCCCTTCAGATAGGAAAAGATGCCGTTGGTCTTGATCTTGTAGTACATGATCAGCACAAACACCACAATGGCCCACGCAGCCTCGGTGTTCAGGTCGGCCGTGGGGCTCCACAGGCCAATGACACTGATGAGGTTGCAGCCGATGCTCAGAGCGAAGATCGAGCCGATCAGGGGGATATACTTGTCAAAGTGATACCCCATGTTGTCGTGCACGAACTGATCCAGCCGCTCCACGATGAACTCGGCCGCGGCCTGCCGCTTTGAGACATTTTCCAGCTTGAGGTTGCTGCCCAGCCAGATGGCCAGGCCCGAAAGCAGCGCCATGACGATCCAGGTAGTGACTAGGGTCTGGGTGATCTTGAGATCGCCCAGCAGGGGGATATCGGTATGGATGGTATACAGGATCTTTGCGCCGTTCAGTTCCATTTGTTACGTTTCACCCCCTTCGTCACGGGGCTCAGCCTCCGGCTCCGGGGCGGGTTCGGGGTCGTCCTCCACAGAGACATCCACCGAGGGCCCGGCCGGTGCAAGGGGCTTGTACTTGCCGGTTATTTGCAGGTAGTAGATCGTAACACGCGGGAACAACAAGGGCAGAACGCTGGCAAAGGGCTGGAAGCAGGGTGCCCCGATGGACACGATGATCCACACCGCCTGCAAAAGCATTCTGACGTTGTAGGAAGCTTGTAATGTGGCTTTGCGCCGTTTCTCATCCTGCTCGTCGATGACCTTCTGACACACGATGCAGATGCCCGCAAAGTTGCCGATGGCCACGGCCGCGCCGATGAGACTGCCCAGAACGACAGTGTAATCAAATTTCACCCAGCCAACCAGGTGCAGCGCCGCAAAGGCCACCCACAGGGCAGCGGTGCAGATGGCCGTGCCGCAGGCGATGCGCGTCAGCTCCTTTTTGGATTCCGGCTGTAGTTTCATAAAGGGAAACCTCCTGTAATGTTTACTGATGTGAGTTGAACCCCACCCGCTTCGGTTTTTCCTTTTTGGCGCGGTCCAGGTGCTCCTTGGCAAAATACCAGAAGTTCTGCGCCCCGGAGGCAAGGCCCAGCAGGATGGCCGGCAGGAACACCCATTCCGGCCAGCTCCAGCTGTTCACCGCCCACCAGGCACCGCCCAGGCACATGACCAGCGGCAGCAGCATATTCAGGCCCAGCTGGGTCAGCCAGACAAGATCTTCCAGCGCCTTGTACCAGCCCTTCATGCGGTGTCGCCCTCCCTCTGTGCGCAGGCCCGAACCAGCAGCCCGCCGCACCCTTTCGCAATGGTTTCGCTCCGGTTAAAAAGCTTATATGGATAGTATAATTCAATTCACTGAACTTTTCAATCAATTTTCCACCGATTTTTGGTAAAACTTCATAGTTCGTTCACACTAACGCCATAATTGTACGTCCACGGTGGAGTATGTCCGTCTCCGGCAGCATCAATACCAAAAATATGATAGGTTTCTTGTGCAAAACACAAAAAACCGCCCAGCTCATTTGAGAGCTGGGCGGCGGTTATCCTGGAAGTGCGGAGGTCAGCTGTCCTTGCGCTTGATCCACACCTGCGTGCCGTAGAAGGGATTGGCAGTGCCAAGGCACAGACCCTGGTCGGTGGTGGCGAATGCCCGCAGACCATGGTTGTAGGGGTCTCCAAAACCGTCCACGGTGATGGTCTGGAAGTTCACGCCGTCCTCCGAAACATACAGGTCAAAGCCCTGCTTTGCCTTGCGCATGTAGTTGAGCAGTCGGATGGCACTGGCGATGTTGCTGACCGTGATGTTCTCGAACACGAATTTGTAGGAAAACTTGATGGTCTGGGCCAGCGTGTCGGGGTTCCCGTTGCCATCGGGGTCCGTCGCCTGCAGTGCCTTCATCAGGGTCTTGAGATATTCCCACTGGGTCTTCCACTGCGCAGGGGTGCGCGTCAGCAGGTTGCCATTGACGAACTGACCAACGCACTCCAGCATGCTGCTGGTGTCAAAGGTACCCACATACAGCTTGCCATCATACACCTGCATCCGCCAGATGTACTGGTTCTCATTGCGCCCAAAGCCGGACTTTAAGCCAGAAAGGCTGCCGGAGGGGAACATCTTGGTGGCATTGCCCACCACAAGCTCCATGTTCTCGTCCCTGTCCATACGGTACAGGTTCACCGACTGTTCCAGATTGGCGTTGATGAACCGGCAGTCCAGCCCGCCGCCAAACTGACCGTCGGCGTTCTTGCCGGTCTTGGCAAAGAGGATGCGCTCCAGTGCGATCTCCTCATCGTTGTACTCGCCAATATAGAGGTGGTCGTTGTACACGATCAGGTTCGCCGCACCGGAGCGAGTGCGTTCCGGGTCGATGCCGAAGGTGTAGCGGGCACCATCCTTTTCCTGATCGCCTGCCACTGGTGTCCATGTGAAGGTGCCGTCAGGGTTCTGATCGCCCCGCACCAGTGCAAAGGACTGCATGGTGTTGTCGTCCGGCATATTGTCCTCGGTGCCGGTGCAGATGGAAACATACAGGCGGCCGTTGAACTCAGCCATATCCCAGATGCTGCCGCCGTAGATGCTGTCGGCGTAGTGATAGGCGGGGTAGTTGAACAGGCTGTCGGAATCCGCGATCTGGGTAAAGCCCTTTTCCGGATCGGAGGAGATCAGCAGGGCGGCGCTGCTCTTGCCGGTGGCGGCATCCATGGTTACGTTGCTGATGACCAGCTGATCCTTGTAGACGCACATACCGCGGATGCCCACGGAGATGCCCTGCTGGTAGGCTGCGGCATAATCCTGCACACTGTTCAGACCGATATACACCGGCTTGCACTCGTCGGTGGCGGGGTCCACCTGCCAGATGCTGGGCAGAAAGCCGATGCCGCCGCCACCCACACTGCCGCAGAAGTACAGCTTGCCGTGATACTCCAATGCGTTGCGGAACAGGGGGGTGTAACCGTTGTAGGAGCCGGACATCAACACCTTGGTCTCGCCGGTCTTGGTGTTGATCTTCACCAGCACGCCCTTGGGCCGGCCGCCATCCTCCTCGGTCAGAAAGAAAGTGCCGTTGTAAAGGGCATCGAAGGTGGCGGCAAGCACCTTGTCGTCGTATTCGTCGCCCAGACTGCTCTTCATCAGGGAGAGGGTGTTGCCGATGGCGGCGTAGCAGGTGCCCACATACAGCCAGTCGCCGTAGCCGACCGCCGACCATGCGTAGTTCTGACCCCGGTCACCGGCGTTGTAGGCGGCATTCTCCGGGTCAGTCACCACCGCCACCGCACCGTCTCCCAGATAATCCACGATGCCGTCTGCGGTTTTGGCATCCTTTTCCGGGTGGGTAATCTTTTCAAATGTCTGGTCGTCCTTGCTGTAAAAGAAAGTATTGCTTTCGTCAAGAGATTCCAGAGTGGTCAGTTCCTGCCAGCCATCGGCATGCCCGACCGCCTCCGTGCCTTCCGCCGACACCAGAAGCTGCACCGGCAGAGCGGACAGCATCGCTGCTGCCAGCACGCCGCTGATGACACGTTTCCAGTTCATATCGTTCTCCTTATCTACTCTGCCATTTCTTCAAAAACATGAAAGAGCTATCAATGTTTTTCATTGTAGCACAGTCCTGTCGGAAGTGCAAAGGTGCCTTGCCGCTTTTTGCGGATGATTCTTGTAAAATATGTGTGGAAGTCCGCAAAAAAAAGCCGCCCGGCTCCTGCGAACCGGGCGGCAAAAGGCAGACTTATGAAAATGATTTACCAGAGGTTTGCGGTCTCGTTGTACAGGCCCTCGTAGCTCTTGGCAGAGAGGTCCCAGCTGAAATCGCATTCCATGTCGTGCTTGACGAGGTTGTTCCAGTCCTCTTTGTTGTAGTAGCGATCCTGTGCACGGCAGCAGGCATCGTACAGCTCATGGGCGCTGTAACCGGCAAAGGTAAAGCCGTTGCCCTCGCCCAGCGTGCAGTCATGGATGGAATCCCGCAGGCCGCCGGTCTCGCGGACGATGGGAGGCGTGCCGTAGCGGCAGGCCACCATCTGTGCCAGGCCGCAGGGCTCACTCTTGGAAGGCATGATGAACACGTCTGCACCGGCGTAGATCTCCTGAGACAGGGCGGGCTCAAAGCCGATGTAGGTGCCCACGCGGCCCGGATGACGGGCGCACAGGTCAGAGAAGAAGGTCTCGTACTGGTTCTCGCCGCTGCCCAGAATGACCAGCTCGATGCCGCGGTCCACCAGACCATCAGCAATGCTCTGCACCAGGTCAAAGCCCTTCATGCCGACCATGCGGCTGACCATGGCAAAGACGGGGCTGCCATCCTTGTGCAGGCCAAACTTGTCCTGCAGGGCCTCCTTGCACTTTGCCTTGCCCTCTTCAACGTTGGTCACATCGTAGTTGAAGGGAATCTGGGGGTCGGTGGCAGGGTTATTGGCCTCCATATCAATGCCGTTCAGGATGCCGCAAAGCTTATACTGCTTTTCCCGCAGCAGGGCATCCAGACCGTAGCTGAACCAGGGGTCCAGGATCTCCTGTGCGTAGGTGGGGCTGACGGTGGTGATCTTATCTGCCGTCTCAAAGGCACCCTTCATAAAGTTGGCGCAGCCATCGTACTCCACGATGTGCTGGTCACGGTGGCCGATGCCGCAGGTATCCTCCAGGATATCGGTGCCGTACTTGCCCTGATATGCGATGTTGTGGATGGTGAAGATGGTCTTGATCCGGTTGAACTTATCCAGATGGCGGTAGTACAGGTTCAGGTAAACGGGAACCAGCGCGGTCTGCCAGTCGTTGCAGTTGATGATATCGGGGGTGAAGTCGATGTAGAACAGGGTCTCCAGCACAGCGCGGGAGAAGAAGGCGAAGCGCTCGCCGTCATCGTAGAAGCCGTACAGGCCGCGGCGCTTGAAGTAATACTCGTTGTCCAGGAAGTAGTAGGTCACGCCGTTGACCTCAGCCTTGAACAGGCCGCAGTACTGGCTGCGCCAGCCCACGGGCACCGAGTAGTTGGTGACATACTCCAGCTTGTCGCGCATTTTCAGGTCGCCGTACAGCGGCATGATGACGCGGGCATCCACGCCGTCCTTGACCAGAGCCTTGGGCAGGGAGCCTGCCACGTCGGCCAGACCGCCGGACTTGGCAAAGGGGGTCGCTTCCGAAGCGGCATACAGGATCTTCATAGTATTTCTCCTTTCCAGAAAAAAGGGCGGATACACAAAGAGCGGGCGGGGGCGCAAAGGCCCCCGCCCCTCTTTGAGAGGGGCTACCGGGGAGGGGAGCCGCCCCTGTGAAAGTTTCGGTGTGTCAGGCTCAGACGGTGTGGTTCTTCTGAACATAGACCGGGAAGCTCTCGGTACCGGAGAGCTTCTTGTCGGCGGTCACACGCACGTTCTTATCGGTGACAACGCAGTCCAGCTGAGCGCCTGGTTCCACAACGGTATCCTGCATCAGGACACAGTTTCTGACCACAGCACCCTTCTTGACGCGAACGCCGCGGAACAGCACGCAGTTCTCCACGGTGCCCTCGATGACACAGCCATCGGCCAGCAGGGAATTGCTGACGGAAGAGCCGTTGACGTAGCGCACGGGGTTGTCATCACGGATCTTGGTGTAGACAGGGCTCTCCTTGGGGAACAGAGCGTTCAGGTTCTTCTCATCGATGAGCTTGAGGTTCTCATCAAAGTAGCTCTTCATGTCGCAGACATGGGCCACATAGCCGGTGTACTCCAGAGCACGGATGTTCAGGATGTTGACGTTGTGGGCCAGGATGTCACGCTCAAAGTAGATCAGGCCGCGGGAGGTCGCATCCTTGACCAGCTTGATCAGGGTCTCGCGCTCCAGAACGTAGATGTTCAGGTCCAGGTTCTGGACACCGGGGCGGTAATCATTGAACAGCAGCTCGGTCACACGGCCATCGGCATCCACAGTCAGGGTGTAGTTGTCGTTCTTGCGGCCCTCGGGGATCTCAGTCTTCTGGTAGGCGATGGTCACATCCGCGCCGCTTGCCTGATGGGCAGCCAGCAGGGCGTTGAAATCGTAGTTGATGGCGATGTTGGCATCGCTCATCACAACGTACTTCTCCTTCTGGTTCTCCAGGTAGCTCAGGATGGAGCCCAGAGCCTCCACACGGCCGGAATAGATGCGCACGCCCTTTTCTGCAAAGGGAGGCACGATGTTCAGGCCGCCGTGACGGCGGGCCATATCCCACTCACGGCCGGTGCCCAGATGATCCATCAGGGAGTGGTAGTTCTTGCGCACCACGATGGAGACATTGGAGATGCCGCAGTTTGCCATGCTGGACAGCATAAAGTCCACCATGCGGTAACGGCCTGCAAAGGGGATCGAAGCCATGGTGCGCTCAGTCACAAGCTCCGGTACGGTGTTATCATAGCTGTTGGGGAAAATGATGCCCAACGCATTGTTGTTCTGGCTCAGCATACTTCCTCGCCCTCCTTGACGGAATCAAATACTTTGGCACCCTCTTTTACGGTAGCGCCTGCGCCAACGGTAAGGCCGGTACCCACATGTGCAATGGGGCCCTCGCCGCCGATCTTGGCACCGGCACCCACCACAACGTCCTCAGCCAGGATGCAGCGCTTGACCACAGCACCTGCCTTGACCACAACGCCATCCATCAGGACAGCATCCTCAACGGTAGCGCCCTCTTCCACGGTAACGCCTGCGCTCAGGACAGAGTGCTTGACGCGGCCATAGATCTGGCAGCCCTCGGTGATGAGGGAATCCTGCACCACGGCGCGGGGGCCGATCTTCTGGGCGGGCAGCACGGGGTTGCGGCTGTAGATCTTCCACTTCTTGTCGAAGATATCAATGCCGGAGTTCTCGGGGTCCAGCACTTCCATGTTGGCTTCCCACAGGCTGTCGATGGTGCCCACGTCACGCCAGTAGCCGTTGAAGTGGTAAGCATACATCTTGCGGCCATCCCGCAGCAGAGCGGGGATGATGTTCATGCCAAAGTCGTTCTTGGAGTTGGGATCAGCCTCGTCCTCTTCCAGATACTTCTTCAGCACATCCCAGTTGAAGATGTAGATGCCCATGGAAGCCAGGTTGGACTTGGGAACCGGGGGCTTCTCCTGGAACTCGGTGATCTTATCGTTCTCGTCTGCCACCATCAGGCCAAAGCGGGAAGCTTCCTTCCAATCGACCTCCATGACAGCCACGGAGAACTCCGCGCCCTTTTCCTTGTGGAAGCGCAGAAAGTCGGCGTAGTCCTGCTTGCAGATCTGGTCACCGGACAGGATAATGACGTACTCGGGATCATAGCTGTCAATGAAGCTGATGTTCTGGTAGATGGCGTTTGCAGTGCCCTTGTACCAGTCGGTGCCCTTTGCCTGCTCGTAGGGGGGCAGGGTGTGCACGCCGCCGTACAGGCGGTCCAGATCCCAAGGCTGGCCGTTGCCGATGTACTCGTTCAGCTTCTGGGGCTGATACTGGGTTGCGATGCCCACAGTATCAATGTTGGAGTTGACGCAGTTGGACAGCGGGAAGTCCACGATGCGGTATTTGCCGCCGAACCCCACTGCAGGTTTTGCCGTTTTCTGTGTCAGCGCGTACAAGCGCGAGCCACGTCCGCCGGCAAGGATCATTGCCACAATTTCTTTTGCCATAGCTTTATTCTCCCCTTTTACACATTTCCGGATTTATTGGATTTGGAAATGGTTTGACTGTGTTGTGCGGATGCGCCCCGGTCACTCCTCGGTCTTGGCGGCCTTTTTGGCGCGGGGCTTGCGGGCAGGCTTTTCGGCTGCCGCAGGGGCAGCTTCAGCGGGCTCGGCTTTGGGTTTGCGGCCCCGCTTGGCGGGTGCTGCTTCGGGTGCGGCAGCGGCTTCTGCCTTGGGCTTCCGGCCGCGCTTGGCCGGGGCCTTTTCCGGTGCAGATTCCGCTTCTGCCTTTGCCTTGCGGGTGGAGGTCTTTTTGGGCTTTTCCTCCTTCACGGCAGGCTCAGCCTTGGCAGTCTTCGTGGTCTTGGCGGCTGTCTTTTTGGCAGCGGTCTTTTTCACGGTCTGGGCCGTCTTGGCCGGATCTGCCGCCTTGCGGGTGCGCTTGGTGGGCACCTCAAAATACAGGGTGCTCATGGGCGGCAGGGTGATGGTAATGCTCTGCTCAAAGCCATGCAGGGGCTTCTTGTGGGTGCGCACGGACTTGTTATGGACCGCGCCGGAACCGCCGAAGGCCTCATCATCGCTGTTCAGCACTTCCTTGTATGTACCTGCCACGGGTGCGCCCAGGGCATAGCCCTCGCGCAGGACGGGGTTGAAGTTGCAGACCACCAGGATCTGCTTGCCGTTTGCGTCCTTGCGCAGGAAGGCGACCACGCTCTGCTTGGAGTCATCGGGCACGATCCACTGGAAGCCCTCCCAGCTGTAATCGATCTGCCAGAAGGCAGGGTGCTCTTTATAGAAGGCGTTCAGGGTCTTGACGTAGTTCTGCAGCTCGGTGTGCTTGTCGTAGTCCAGCAGCATCCAATCCAGCTGCTTTTCCTCGTTCCACTCCGTGAACTGGCCAAACTCCTGCCCCATGAACAGCAGCTTCTTGCCGGGGTGGGCCATCATATAGCCGAAGAAGGTGCGCAGGTTTGCAAACTTGGCATCGTACTCGCCCGGCATCTTGTTGATCAGGCTGCCCTTGCCGTGCACCACTTCATCGTGGCTGATGGGCAGCACAAAGTTTTCGCTGAAGGCATAGAAGAAGCTGAAGGTGACCTTGTTGTGGTTGCCCGCGCGGAAGAGCGGGTCGGTCTTCATGTAGCTGAGCATGTCGTTCATCCAGCCCATGTTCCACTTGAAGTTGAAGCCCAGGCCGCCGTCGCTGGCCGGTTTGGTGACCATGGGCCATGCGGTGGACTCCTCCGCGATCATGCACTTGTGGGGGTGGCGGCCCAGAACCGTATCGTTCAGCTTGCGCAGGAAAGCCACTGCTTCCAGGTTCTCCTTGCCGCCATTCTTATTGGGCTCCCATTCGCCCTGCTTGCGGTTGTAATCCAGATACAGCATGGAGGCCACGGCATCCACGCGCAGACCATCGATGTGATACTGCTCCAGCCAGTACAGGGCGCTGGAGATCAGGAAGCTCTGCACCTCGCTGCGGCCGAAGTCGAACACCATAGTGCCCCACTCCTTGTGCTCGCCGCGCTTGGGGTTGGGGTCCTCGTAGCAGGCTTCTCCATCAAAGTTGTACAGGCCGAAGCCATCCTTCGGGAAGTGGGCGGGCACCCAGTCCATGATGACACCGATGCCGGCCTCATGCATCTTGTCCACAAAGGCCATGAAGTCCTTGGGGGTGCCGTAGCGGCTGGTGGGGGCAAAATAGCCCGTGACCTGGTAGCCCCAGCTGCCGTCGAAGGGATACTCCATCACGGGCAGAAGCTCCACATGGGTGTAGCCCATCTCCCGGATGTAAGGGATCAGCTCGTCGGCCAGCTCGGAATAGTTATAGGGAACCTTCTCGTCCTTCAGCTTCCAGCTGCCCGCGTGCATCTCGTAGATGTTCATCGGGCCGTTGATCACGTCCGCCTTTTTCTGAGCAGTCTGCCAGGCATCATCGTGCCAGGCAAAGCCGGTGATATCGTAGACCTTGCTGCCGTTGGAGGGCCGGGTCTCCGCGTGGAACGCATAGGGGTCAGCCTTGTAGATCAGGTCGCCGCCCCGGGTGGTCACACAGTACTTGTAGACATCGTATTCCTTTACGCCGGGGATGAACAGCTCCCAGACAGAATCCCCATCCACTTTGCGCATCGGATGGCTGCCCGGCTTCCAGCTGTTGAAATCGCCCACCACACTGATGGCGGCTGCATGGGGTGCCCAAACACGGAACACCACACCGGACTCTCCGGCGCGGGTCTCAAGGTGTGCACCAAAGTAACGGTATGCTTCGCAGTTGTTGCCCTGCTTGAACAGATAAATCGGCAGATCCGAGGGATCTTTCTGGATCTTTTCTTCCGTCGGTCTCATAAACAGCTCCTCCCCGTACAGGCCCCAGTGAGCCTATACCTTTGTACTCTCTTATATTAAAGAATTTTGTCCGATTTTTCAAGGGCTTTCCGTCAAAATCTACTATAATCTTTTCGTCAATATTTTTTCATTGTGGTCAACTTATCCAATTTTACACAAGAATTCTCGGCAAACTTTACAGAATATAGGGCAAAAAGAAAGACCCGCCTCATTTTTCCTGCAAATCCAGGAAACTGAAGCGGGTGCTTTTTCAAATTTTTCCGTGTGCTATGCGGTTCAGCCTACAACGTAAACGTTGACCTGAATGGCTCCGTTGATGACCGACTCTGCGTAGGTCTCATAGAACAGGTCCACCAGGATCTGGCCCTTCTGCACCGCGATACCGGTGTCGGTGGCAACGGCATAACCGTAAACAAAGCTGCCGTCCGTGGAAGTGATGTACAGCAGCGTGCCATAGGGAATGACGCTGGGGTCAACGGCAACGGTGCCGTAGCCCAGGCCCAGGCCCGACGAGCCCTTGCCCGTGCGGGAATAATAGCCCGTGGCCTTGCCGGTGAGGACCTGGCTGTACGAGGCGGGGGCGTTGGTGGTGCCGTCCGGCCCGGTCAGGGGAGAAACGGGCGCACCGGCACCATAGGTCTTGACGACATGGTCGGTGGGCTCCACCGTGGTGGTCACATCCACCACCATGCTGTTTTCCAGCTCGCCGTCCACATACTTTTCGCGGGTGGTCACGGTCTGCTGACCTTCCGCCCCATGCTGCAGGGTGGTGGCCCGGCCGGTGTTGCGGAAGTACAGGCTGGTGTAGACATACTGGGTGTCGTAGGGGATGGTCTGGGTCTCCACCTTGTCCTGGTAGTCCACCCGGTGCACCGTGATCTCACTGCCCACAGTGACCAACTGATCCAGCGCAGGCTCGGTGTAGTCATCTGCCTCCAGGGTGATGTCGGCGCGCTCCAGCGCATCGGCAACGGTGCCAAAGGCCATCTTCACCGGGTACTCCTGGCCGTCGGCCTGGATGTTCACGGTGAAGGCCCGCTCAATGTTCAGGGTGGCAAGATTGCCGCTGAACGCGGTGTAGTAAACGTGGTCGCCCTCTTCGGCCTCAATGCCGGAAAGGCTCATGACGCGGGCAGGGTCAGTCTCACTGCTGACCACCAGCTGACGCGCACCATCGGAGTCGGTGACGTAGGTCAGCCGCAGATTCGCGGCGGTCACGGCCAAAGTGAACACAAGGCTCACTGCCATGACGCAGAACGCCAGCACACGGGGTGTGACCGCACGAGCGCGGTCAGACAATGCTTTTTGAAATTTGACGGAAGCGATACGAGACAACTCCTCTCTTTTCATCATTTTGGAATGCGGCGGGCTCTTCCTTTGCCCGCAAAGCGCAGGGCATTTTTTCCTGCAAAGGGCCGTCTTTTTATACGGCGTTTTACTTCCTGAGAAATAAAATTTAGACGCTCCAACGTGTGTATGATCCGTTGAGCGGGCACTATTTTAGCAGACGACGGCCCATTTGTCAAATCCGCGCGCTTCGGCTTGACAATTGTTTCACATAGTTTTTTGTGCAATCTGTACATTGTTTCCCCTGATTCAGAATGATTTCGGGCGTTTCCTTCTGAAATTTTCCCAAAAAATTGGTCGTATTCGTTCATAATTTTTTAACATTTCAAGTCTGTTTCCCGGGGAGAAATCGCCGGGCTCTTTTGCACATTCCGGCGCATCAATCATGCGTAATCCGACATTTTGCGGCACAAATTCCCCGCTGTTTTCCTGCCGGAAATAACGGGGAGTTTCTCCGCAGTTTCTGTCAAAAACCGGCTTCCAGCAAAATGCCGAAAGGTAAAAAACGCCATAAAAAAAGACCACACTTCCGTGCCCTGCCGCAAACCGGTACAATGGGGTCAAAACGAAGAAAGGAAGGTTTTTATGCAGATCAAGATCACTCCCCGCACGCTGGGCGGCACCGAATTCACAGCCCAGCCCGCCCGGCTGCACCTGGGCGCACAGAACGCCGAGGGCGTGGACCGGCTGGTGTTCCAGCTGCCTGCGGAATGGGCCGGGTGCAGCGTCATCCTGCACATCCGCCACAGCGACGGCACCCTTGCCGCACCCCTTGTGCTGGATGCAGCGCACAGCGCGCCCGTGGGCCGCAGCTTCACGGGCTGGCCCGCCGGGCAATGGATGCTGGCCGCCACCGACGGCAGCGGCTATACCGCTTACACCCGCCCGGGCCGGTACGATGTCTACGACATTCTGCCCACCGACGGCACCGAGGAGGAGCCCAGTCCCTCGGTGTACGAACAGTTCATCGCCCAGGTATCGGGGCAGGCCGATGCGGCGGTGCAGGCGGCCCAGAACAGTGCCGCCAGTGAGGCCAATGCCGCCCGGCAGGCGCAGGCCGCTGCCGACGCTGCCGAGCGGGCAGCACTGAATGGCAGCCGGGCCGCGACCTCGGCTTCCCGCGCCGAGAGCGCCGCCCTGCGTGCCGAATCCTTTGCGCCCGAGGACGGCACCCTGCTCAGTGTCAACGGCAAGGGCGGCGCGGTGGTGCTGGACGCGCAGGACGTAGGCGCGCTGCCTGCCCCGGTGGCCCCGCAGGCTGGTGCCCTCCTGCGGGTGCTGTCCATCCGCAGCGATGGCAGTCTGGTGGTGGACACCGTCACTCCCGCCGCCCTCAAGACCCTGCTGGAGGCCACCTGATGTTCACTGTGCTGGATGTCTCCCGCTGGCAGGGCCGCATAGACTGGGATACCGTAAAAGCCAGCGGCAGGGTCCACGGCGTGATGCTGCGCGCACTGGGCAGCAGGAATGGCACGCCCTACATCGACCCCATGTTTGAAACAAACTACTCTGCCTGCACCCGGCTGGGCATCCCGGTGGGGGTCTACTATTACAGCTGTGCCGTTACCGCCCCACAGCGGGATGCTGAGCTGGCCCTCCTGCACGATGCCCTCAGGGGAAAGCGGCTTCAGCTGCCCGCTGCCATCGACGTGGAGGATGCCCGTCTGCGTGCCCTGACACCGGACGCGCTCTCCGCCCTTGTTGCCGGGGCGGCACGGCAGCTGGAGCACTGGGGCCTGTACGCCATGGTATACACCTACACCCATTTTGCAGATACTGCCCTGCACATGGACACGCTGGCCCCCTTTGACCTCTGGCTGGCGGACTACAGGGGCAAACGCCCGGCCCGCAGGCACGGGATGTGGCAGTACACCAGCAGGGGCAGGGTACCCGGCATCTCCGGTCCCGTGGACCTGAGCCGCACCAAAAAGGATTATCCCGCCCTGCTCCACCGGGCGGGGCTCGACCGTACCATCCTATAAAAGAAAGGAGTTTCCCATGAAGAAATGCAAGATCTCTCCCGCCACGCTGGCCCGCACGGCGGCGCTGGCACTGGCGCTGACCAATCAGGTGCTCAGCGCCACCGGCCACCGTGTCCTGCCCATTGAATCGGCAGAGCTGGAGCAGCTGGTCTCCACCGGCCTGACCATTGCCACCGCGCTGGTCAGTTGGTGGAAGAATAATTCCTTCACCCCGGAGGCCATCGAAGCCGATGACTTCCTCTGCCAGCTGAAGGAGCACAGATAACCAAAAAGGGACGATGCTTTTGCGGCATCGTCCCTTTTTGGTTATCTGCTTTTGTTCTGAAGCACCGGCTCAGGAAATGGCATCCACGTCCCACTTCATGCGGACGGCATCCGCGCCATCCAGTTTGATACTCAGTGCACCGGCATTGTCCAGCACCTGCTCCGGGGTGCGGGCACCACACAGCACATGCAGGCCGGGGATCATCCGGGCCGTCAGGGCAATGACCAGCTGGGCCATGGTGCAGTCGTATTTCCCGGTCAGGTCGTCCCACTTGGCCAGCAGGTCCAGCGCCTGCTTCCGGCGGGCGGGCTGGAAGCTGGGGTTGCTGTTCCGGGTGCTGCCCTCGGGGAAAGTGGTCTCCATAGTGACCCTGCCGGTGAGCAGACCCTGCTCCAGCGGGGAGTAGGCCTGCACCGAAACGCCCAGCTCCCTGCAGGTGGGCAGGAGCTGCTTTTCGATGCGGCGGGTCAGCAGGCTGTACTTCTCCTGAATGACATCCAGCTGGCCGTACCGGCAGTAGCCCCGGATGAGATCCGCCGTCACGTTGGACGCACCAATGGCGCGGATCTTACCCTGCTCCTTCAGCTTCATCATGGCCTCCACGGTCTCCTCCAGCGGATAGAGGCCGAGGTCCGGGCTCTGCCAGTGGGTGTACAGCACATCCAGGTGGTCGGTGCCCAGGCGGCGCAGGCTGTCCTCCACGTCCTCAATGATGCTCTGCGCCGAGAGGTCCCGGTAGACGGCGGTGCCGTCCACGACCTTGTGGAGCACCGGCGTTTCATGCCGCCACTCCAGGCCGCATTTGGTGGAGAGCACCACCTTGTCCCGGTCGATGTGCTTCAGGGCCTCGCCCACCACGGTCTCACTGTGGTACAGGCCATAGATGGGCGCGGTGTCGATCCACCGGATGCCCTGCTCCACAGCAGTTTGGATGGCTTTGACCGAAAGGGCATCATCGTTGTCGCCCCACCAGCTGCCGCCGCCGATGGCCCAGGTGCCCATGCCCAGAAAAGGCACTTCGATGCCGCTGCGGCCAATGTTCAGGTTTTCCATATACGTTTCCCTCCATGCCAGCAGTGTTCCCCGCAATGGGAACCATTCATACAGAGGCTGGCATCTTTTGTTGTATTTTTTGCTTTTTTATAAAAAAGAGAACTGCGGTGCGAGTCAGCTCCGCACAGCAGCTCTCTTTTTTCCAATCAGATATTGCCGAACTCGCTCAATTCCAGCGTGTCGTTGTGGGTCTCGGCCCAGCGGACGGCCCAATCAGAGGTGAACAGCAGCAGACGGTTGCCCTTCATATCCTCCACAGCCTTGGTATCGCTGGTCAGGTCCAGGTCGCGCAGGTTGTAGGTGTCGGGGTCGTTCTTCACCCAGCGCAGCTGCTCAAAGGGCAGCTGCTGCATCCGGATCTCCACGTTGTACTCGGTGTTCAGGCGGTACTCCAGCACTTCCAGCTGCAGCACGCCGACCACGCCGACCACGACCTCCTCCATGCCGCCGCCGACTTCGCGGAAGATCTGGATGGCACCCTCCTGGGCGATCTGCTCCATACCCTTCACGAACTGCTTGCGCTTCATGGTGTCCTTCTGCTCGATGCGGGCAAAATGCTCCGGTGAGAAGGTGGGGATGCCCGCAAACTCGACCTTCTTTTTGCCGGTGCACAGGGTGTCGCCGATGGAGAAGATGCCCGGGTCAAACAGGCCGATGATATCGCCCGCGTAGGCCTCATCCACGATGGCGCGATCCTGCGCCATCAGCTGGGTGCCGGTGGCAAGCTTGATGTTCTTGCCCTCCTGCACGTGGTAGGCCTCCATGCCGCGCTCGAACTTGCCGGAGCAGATGCGCATAAAGGCGATGCGGTCACGGTGGGCCTTGTTCATGTTGGCCTGGATTTTGAAGATGAAGGCCGAGAACTCGTCGCGGCAGGGGTCCACCGGCTCGCCGGTCAGGCTGTCCACACGGGCCAGCGGGGTGGGGGTGAGCCGCAGGAAGTTTTCCAGGAAGGGCTCCACGCCGAAGTTGGTCAATGCAGAGCCAAAGAACACAGGGCTCAGCTCACCGCGCAGCACCTTGTCGAGGTCAAATTCCTCGGCAGCGCCGTCCAACAGCTCGATCTCGTCCACCAGCTGCTGGTGCAGGTAGGGGGTCAGCAGCTCGTCCAGTGCGGCATCGCCCAGTTCGGCCTCGGTCTCGTTGACCTTCTTCACGCCGTTGGCGCGGCCGTCGCTGGAGAAAGCCAGCACCTTGCGGGTATTGCGGTCGAACACGCCCTTGAACTCCTTGCCGCAGCCGATGGGCCAGTTCATGGGGTAGGTCTTGATGCCCAGGATTTCCTCGATGTTTTCCATCAGCTCAAAGGGGTCGCGGGCTTCGCGGTCCATCTTGTTGATGAAGGTGAAGATGGGGATGTGGCGCAGGGTGCAGACCTTGAACAGCTTGATGGTCTGGGCCTCAACGCCCTTTGCCGCATCGATGACCATGACAGCGGAGTCCGCTGCCATCAGGGTACGGTAGGTATCCTCCGAGAAGTCCTGATGGCCCGGGGTATCCAGAATGTTCACGCACTTGCCTGCATAGTTGAACTGCAGGACAGAGGAAGTGACAGAAATACCGCGCTGCTTCTCGATATCCATCCAGTCGGACACAGCGTGCTTGGCGCTCTGCTTGCCCTTGACGGAACCGGCCTGATTGATGGCTCCGCCGTACAGCAGCAGCTTTTCGGTCAGGGTCGTTTTGCCGGCATCGGGGTGGCTGATGATCGCAAACGTCCGGCGGCGCTCGATCTCTTCACGATTTGTCATATATTGATTTCTCCTGAATCAGAATGGCTCTTTATTCGGTCAATCTCACGTTACATTGGTGATTCTCCGTAAACTGGCTTGCCCTCTCAGTCTGCTTCGCAGCCAGCTCTCCCAAAGGGAGAGCCGGTTGCTGCTCCAGGTACAGGCCCTGCAGATCTGCAGCACTTCTCCTTCCAGATGCGTTGGCTCCCCCTTCGGGGGAGCTGGCAAAGCCGACAGGCTTTGGCTGAGAGGGCAAGGATGCCAAAATTACACACAACTTATATTTTACCAGCAATTCCACCTAGATGCAAGAGTTTTTGTTATTTTTTCAGGAGGAGCTGAAATTGTAGAATAAACGCAAGAGAAATCCAAGCGGTTTCCCTTGCGTTTATTTTTTTGCGCATTTTTTCAGGAGGAAGCAGGGCAAGGGGGCGGTATCGGCCCAATTGGCAAAGCCGCAGACAAGGGCGGTGCACTGTTTCAGGGGCCGGGAGCGCATCCACTGGAGGATCTCGGTCTTTTCGTCGGAACCGATGACCTTGCCGCTGTACAGGATGGCGCTGAGCACCCCGCCGGGCCGCAGGGCCTTGAGGGCAGCTTCCAGCGCCGGGATGCTGCTTTGGGCGTGGGAGAACACCCCGTGGTCGGCACCGGGCAGCCAGCCGAAGTTGAACATCACGGCATCAACGGTGCCGGGCTGTACATATTGTAAGAGATTGGCGTGGCTGTCGCAGTAAAGCTCCGCCGCAAGGCCCTTCTGTGCAAGGTTCTGTCGGGTGGAGGCAATGGCTTCCGGCTGGATGTCAAAGCCCAGCACCCGGCCCTCTTTGCCCACAAGGCGGCAGAGAAAGGCCGTGTCGCCCCCGTTGCCGCAGGTGGCATCGATGCAGAGCCTGGGGTCAGCCAGCCGCGCGGCGAGGAAGTCCTGCACAAGCTTCACGGCCGTCAGGTCGGGGGTGCGGCGGCGGCACAGCCCGCTGCCCTCTGCCGCAAAGCCGAACTTTGCCCAGAAGGCCAGCTCCCCCGCATCGGCAGGCAGAGGAGCCGTGAACACCGTGGCGCTCTCTTTGTCATAGCCGCCCAGGCTGCGCAATACCTCTTTTAACAGGTAGGAACCGTAGCCCTTGCGCCGCCATTCCGGCACAATGGTCAGGGCAGTGATGTCCGCGCCCTGCTCCGTGGGCTGGGCCTTGCAGGTGCCAATGATGGTTTTCTCTTTATACAGGGCATAACCGCCCGGGGTCTTTTCCAGTTTCATAATTTGCTCCTTTCGCGGACTTGCCCTGCTGGGCTAAACCTCTCAGTCGCGGGCGCTGCCGCGACAGCTCCCCTAATAGGGGAGCCCTTGGCAGAAGATTCGTTTTTTCGCAATAATCGCTGACGCTCCAAAACCAATACCTGCCGCAGGGCAAACAGGAGCGAAGCGCCGACCCACGAAAACGCGACGGTATGCCAAGGCCTCTCCTACTAGGAGAGGTGGCATCGAGCAAAGCGAAGATGACGGAGAGGTTTCGCAACGCTGCCGGCTTCTGCGCTGCACCCTTAAAATACCAAGCCCCCGCGCCGCTGTCAAGGCTTCCCGCTGCGACCTTATTTCACATATTCTTCACCCGGTCAGCGATTCCTTTTCACAATTACCGGATACAATAGAAACAGTTCCAAGGAGGTGCGGCAGAAGCGCCCCCTCCGAACCATTCCCTTTGAGAAAGGAAGTAACCAGTATGGATAACGAGAACAAGTGGGAATACGATTATTCCTCTGAACATAGCCAGACCGGCGAGACCGGCTACCCCAACGTTGGCTCCTCCGGCATGAACACCGCCAACACGGCAGGCACCTACGGCGAGGCCGCACAGGCTGCCCCCCAGGCCGAGCCGAACAGCGGCAGCGATGGCGGCGCAGTGCCGCCTCCGGAAGGCCCCCGGTATCAGGCCGCACAGGGAAGCCCCAAGCAGCCTCCCAAAAAGCGCCGCCGGAAAAACGGCAATATCGCCCGCAGTGCAGTTGCACTGGTGCTGGCAGCAGCCATGGGCTTTGTCGGCGGCTTTGTGGGGGCCCAGGTGGGCAACACAGGCGGCAAGGTGGTCATCCAGCAGGTGGCACCTTCCTCCACGTCCAGCAGTGATTCCGGCTCTGCCTCTGCGGTGAACACCGCTTCCGGCATGACCACCGCTCAGGTCTCTGAGATGGTCAGCCCCAGCGTTGTGGTCATCACCACCGAGCAGGTGGTCTACTCCCAGTGGTCCTGGTACGGCCAGAACCAGGTGGAGAGCGGTGCTGGCAGTGGTGTCGTGATCAGCTCCGACGGCTATATCCTGACCTGTGCACACGTTGTGTCCGGCGCGTCCAACATCACCGTGACCATCGGCGATACCGATTACCCTGCCACCGTGGTGGGCGAGGATGACACCAGCGATGTGGCTGTCCTCAAGATCGATGCCACTGACCTGACCCCCGCCACCGTTGGCAACAGCGACAGCCTTGCCGTGGGCGAGAGCGTGCTGGCCGTGGGCAACCCGCTGGGTGAGCTGGGCGGCACCGTGACCAGCGGCATCGTCAGCGCCCTGAACCGCAGCGTGACCATCCAGGGCACCAGCTCCACCAACACCATGTCCCTGATCCAGATGGATGCCTCTGTCAGCCCCGGTAACTCCGGCGGCGGCCTGTTCAACATGAATGGCGAGCTCATCGGTCTGGTCAACGCAAAGTCCTCCTCCAGCGATGCGGAGGGTCTGGGCTTTGCCATCCCCATCAACGATGCCATCAAGGTGGCACAGGATCTGCTGGAGAACGGCTATGTCTCCGGCCGCCCCTACATGGGCATCACCTATCTGGCTGTGACCGATGCCCAGACCGCCGCACAGCTCAACGTCAATGCCTACGGTGTTTACGTTGTGGATGTTGCGCAGGGCGGCCCCGCCGACAAGGCCGGTCTGAAGACCGGTGACCGCATCGTGAGCATCGACGGCACCGAGATCGCCCAAAAGGACGACCTTGGCACCCTGATCCAGCAGCACGCCGCCGGTGATACCCTTTCCATCACCGTGGCCCGGGAAGGCCAGATGCAGACCGTCAGCCTGACCCTGGGCGAAAAGAACGCCCAGACCCAGCAGGCACAGAAAAACTCCTGATTCTCCCAAGTCTTTTTCCTGATCCATAAATCAAAAATCCCCTGACCGGCGTTGAACTGGTCAGGGGATTTTCAATTGCAGGTTGTCAAGCAACGGCAGACCGTATTTTTATACCTGCCCGAACACGGTGGCGCTCAGGGGCAGGAGGACGGTCTGGCCGGTGCAGATGCGGCTGGTTCCCCGCCACAGGCCGGGGGGGAGGCCCGCGCTGACTGGCACCCAGCTGCCGCCGGGCAGGGTGACGACCTGCGCCGTCTCGGTGGGGTTATAGTAGACGCACAGGGCGCTCCATGCCGCGCCGTCGCCCCACTGGGCGGGGAGCCGCCAGCCCACAAGAGGCTGTTCCAGCGGGAAGAACTCGATGGCGGCAGGGCTGGCCTTGTCCAGCGCACCCAGCCGGGGGAACGCCGCCCGCAGACCAATGAGCCCGCGGTAGTAATCCACAAGGCTGTGGAACTGTTCGGCCCGGTGCCAGTCCAGCCGGTTGAGGGCCGGGCTGGAGCGGTAGCTGTTGCCCTGCCCCTTCTTGGTGCGGGCAAACTCCTCGCCCGCCTGCCAGAAAGGCAGCCCCATGCTGGTCAGGTAGATGCCCGCCGCCAGCCGGTTCTGGGCCAGCGCGGTCTTGTCCACAGCGGCAAACTCCGGGCGGGCGTAGCGCACCATCAGGAGCTTATCCCACAGGGTAAAGTTGTCGTGGGCCGAAACGTAGCTGATGATCTGCCCCGGGGCGTGAGGCGGCAGCTTTTCACTGCGGCACCACGCCGCCACCGAAGCACCGATATCCCAGAAACTCCCGGGCCTGCCCTCCACATAGCCCGGCTCCCGGGCATCGAAGCAGCCACCCTTGATGGCATCCCGGGTGTTGTCGCAAAAGATGCCGATGCGCTCGTTCAGCATGTTCAGGTTGTTCTTGTTGGCCTCGTACCGGTGCAGGGCGCTGCAGCCGCCCTGCCACGGCTCACCGTACATCAGAATATCCCGCCCGCCGGGCAGCTTGTCCAGTTCAGCTCGGAGGAGGTTCATGGTCTCCACGTCATACAGGCCCATCAGGTCAAACCGGAAGCCGTCGATGTGATATTCCCGCGCCCAGTAGAGCACCGAATCAATGAGATAGCGCCGGGCCATGGGCCGCTCAGAGGCAAACTCGTTGCCGCAGCCGCTGCCGTTGGAGAGGGAACCGTCGTCGTTCTGGCGGAAGTAGTAGAGGGGCACCACCCGGTTCAGCACATTGTCGGAACGATACATGTGGTTATACACCACGTCCATTACAACGCCGATGCCCGCCCCATGGAGGGCCGCGATCATCTGCTTGCACTCCCGCACCCGCACCTCACCCCGGGTGGGGTCGGTGGAGTAGCTGCCCTCGGGCACATTGAAGTTGGTGGGGTCGTAGCCCCAGTTATACTGCCGGGTCAGGGGGCGGCTCTCATCCACGCTGCCAAAATCGAAGATTGGCATGAGCTGGACATAGCTCACCCCCAACCGCTTGAGGTAATTCAGGCAGGTGGGGTGGATGCCGTCGCTGCTCAGGGTCGTGCCCTGCTGGGTAAAGGCCAGAAATTTGCCCCGCCAGGCTGTGTGCACACCGCTGGCCGGGTCCTGCGAGAAATCCCGGACGCTGACCTCCCAAACGCTGCGGCGGGCCGGTGGGATCACCGGCCGCACATCCCGCTCCCAGCCCTGCGGGTCCACCCGGGCCGGGTCAAAGATCATGCTGCGTACCCCGTTCACCCCTGCCGCGCGGGCGTAGGGGTCCGCTGCATTGCAGGTGCCAAACGGGGTGGTAAGGGTGAAATCGTAGTATTTTCCGTGCTGGTCGCCGGGCAGATAGATGCTCCACACACCCTTGTCCTGCTGCTGCAGGGGCAGGGTGCCCACACAGGCCCCGCCGGTGCCCCGGCGGTACAGGTTCACTGCTGCCTGTTTTGCCGTGGGAGCCCACAGGCGCAGGTGTGTCCCGGCGGGGGTATACTCCACCCCCAGCGGGCCGTAGTATTCCGTCTGGCGGGCAAAGGCTTCGCTCTCAAACAGCGTCTTCCATTCAGCAGGTGTTCTTGGCTCCATAGCAATTCATCCTTTCATTTGACAATAGTGTAACGAACTTTGTCCTTTATTTCAACCCTTTCCTTGCAAAACGTACCAGACTCCACTATACTGAAAGAAAAAGCACTGCACGGAGGGAAGTTTTATGGCATACACCGATGATTGGGAAAGTCTGATGAACGGCGTGTTCGGCCCGGGGGGCAGATTCAAGGCCGCCCCCGGCACTTCTGCACCCAAAACAGGCGGCAGCGCCGCCCTGCCTGACCTGAACGCGGCGCTTCTGGAACAGCAGAAACGGCTGGACGAGCTGTTGAAGCAGCAAAACGCCCAGCTCAAAACCCAGAGCGATGCCACCGCCGCCGCGCTGGAAAGCAGCCGCCAGATGCTGCGGGACATGGAGGACGAAGGCCTGCTGGCCAGGGGCACCACCGACGTGAAGCCGGAGCACCTGGGCAGCTTTGAAGGCCTTGCCGCCGAGGTCAAGCAGACGGTGCTGGGGCAGGATGCTTTTGTGGACAGCGTGGTGCGGGCCATGCGCCGCCCCTTTGTGCTGGGCACCGAAGCCCCCGCCGCCCGCAACGTCATCCTGCTCACAGGCGGGGCAGGCACAGGCAGGCATTTTGCACTGGAAGAAACTGCCCGCTGCATGGCGGCCCGGGGCCTTTTGCAGAGCGACAGGATCGCCACGCTGGATCTGGCCCTTTACCCCAATTCCGGAGCCGAGAAGCTCTTCCTGCAGGACCTCTACGCCGCCCTGCACGCGCCCGGGGAGATCCTTGCCTTTGAGCACTACGAGAGCTGCTATCCCGGCTTTCTGAAGACCCTATCTGATCTGGCCGTCAAGGGCAGTGCCCCCCTGTCCAGCCGGTATCTCGTGAACAAAGAGGGTATCCTTGTGGATGCAGGCACAGCGCTGGCCCCGGGAGCCGTCAGCCGCATCGACCCCTGCGGCAAATACCTCATCTTCTACTCCCACAAGGGCCGGGAGGCACTGGCTGACAAATTCGGTGCGGCGCTGGTGTCGGCACTGGGGGATGTCTGCGAGACGACCTCCTACACCCGGGAGGATCTGGCCGCCCTTGCCGCACAGCAGCTCAACGCGCTGGCCCAGAAGATCCGCACCCGGCTGGGGCTGACCCTTTCCGCCGGGGCCGACGTGCGGGACTATGTCGCGGCCCAGTGCACCACACAGAAGGGTGCGGCAGGCCTTTCCGCGTGCACCGACCGCATCTTCCGCGCCCTGAGTGAATACTGCCTGCGAACCGATGAAACCCTTACCGGCACCGTGACCCTGACCGCCGGGCCGGAAGGGGTGCTGTTCCGCCTGAACGACGGCGCAGACCAGCCCCTGTTCGACCTGCTGCCTGCCGCCTACACCGGCGCGCTGGATGCCATCCGCGCCGAGATCAACGAGCTGGTGGGCCTTGCCCCGGTCAAGGAATATGTGTTCGGTCTGGCCGACAACCTGCAGGTGCAGCAGCGCCGCGCCGCCGCCGGGCTCAAAACTGCCAGCCTTTCGATGCACATGATCTTCACGGGCAACCCCGGCACCGGCAAGACCACCATTGCCCGGCTGGTGGCACGGTATCTGAAAGCCATCGGTGCCCTCAAGGGCGGCCAGCTGGTGGAGGTGACCCGTGCCGATCTGGTGGGCCGCTATACCGGCCACACCGCCCCCCTGACCAACAGCGTCATCGAGAGCGCGCTGGGTGGTGTGCTCTTCATTGACGAGGCATACAGCCTTTACCGCGGCGAGCAGGACAGCTTCGGGCTGGAAGCCATCGACACGCTGGTGAAGGGGATGGAGGATCACCGGGATGAGCTGGTGGTCATTCTGGCGGGTTACACCAGGGAGATGGAGACCTTCCTCACCGCCAACAGCGGCCTTGCCAGCCGTTTTCCCAACCGGATCGAGTTCCCGGACTACACCGCCGTGGAGCTGCTGCAGATCACCCAGGTCCTTGCCAAAAACAAGGGCTACACCCTGGCCGAAGCCTGCACCGAACCCCTGCTGGGCTATTATGCCCGCTGGCAGGAATCCGATGCCCGCACCGCCGGCAATGGCCGCCTTGCCCGCAACACACTGGAAAAGGCCATCTTCCACCAGAGCCGCCGCCTTGTGGCCGAGCCCGCCGCCGCCCTGGATCTGATCCTGCCCAGTGATCTGGAATTGAAGGAACCGTAAACACGCAAAAAGGACTGCTTTCGCAGTCCTTTTTCTTGTTATTGATGCTGTTCTGCCAGCCGGGCGGTCATCTCCCGCATTCCTTGCCGCACTTCGGGCGGGGCAACCACTTCTATCTTGCCGCCAAAGCCGCAGACCCAGCCATAGAACTGGTCACTGACGCAGATGGGGACATCAAAATGGAAGCAGCCATTCTCCTCGGGCAGGAACATGGGCGTTGCGCCAAAGCGCTCCCGCATGGCACCTTCCAGATCCGCGGTGCACCGCAGGGTAACGCGATGCTCCGGCCCGCCGTACATTCCAAAGTGCTTGCGCAGATAGGCAGGCAGGTCAAGATTCGCAAACTGCTCCTGACCCCGCCGGGGCGCATCCAGCACCCGGACCCCGCTCATCTTGTCCACCCGATAATGGCGGATGCCCTTTTCGTCGGCAAAGGCAATGAGGTAGTAGCACCCGTTCTCCCAGGCCAGCTGCCACGGGCTGACGGTCCTTTTCTCTTTCTCGCGGCTGTCGGCTTTTCTGTAGAGGAACTCCACCATTTTACCGTTGTTGATGGCCTCGTGCAGGGCATCGATGCTGTACAGCAGGCTCTTGCTGTCGGTCTTGGGGCGGCCCTCCACATAGACCTGACGCTGCAGCTGGCTGCCCTCATAGTTGGAGCAGAGCTTTTCCAGCTTGTGGATCAGCCGCCTGCTCGTGGTGCCGGATACCACCCGGCTTGCCTGCACGGCATCCACCAGCAGCTTGAGCTCCGCCAGATCAAAGGTGCGGCTGGCAAGGAAATACCCGCCGCCCCGGCCCCGGCGCAGCTTGATGTCATAGCCCAGCGCACCCAGTGCCTCAATATCGCTGTACACGCTCTTGCGCTCGCAGCGGATGCCCTGCGCCTCCAGCAGCTCCACCAGCTGCGGCACGTTCAGCAGGTGGTTTTCATCGGTCTGCTGCTCAAAAATGCGCAATAGCGCCAGCAGCTTGGATTTCTGGCCTTCCTGTTTGGGCATTCGGTACACCTCATTTTTACGTGTTGTGCCAAACCTCTCAGTCTCGCTTCCAGCTCCCCAGCAGGAGAGCCAGAAAAACAGCAGTGCTACGTGCTGAAAAGGTTACGGCGCTTTCTTATCAAACGCCGCGCGGCGCTGGGTGGACAGGCGGAACATCTCCTCCAGCTTTTCCCGGTCATCGGCCACAAGGGCGTTGCGCATCTCGTTCAGCGCCCCGCTGAACTGGTCGATCTCGGAGATAAGGTTTTCTTTGTTCCAGAGGAACAGCTCCGCCCACATCTTATCGTTGATGCGTGCAATGCGGGTCAGGTCCCGGAAAGAATCTCCGGTGTACTCGCACAGCGAGGTATTGTCGTTGGCGCACATCAGGCTGACGGCGATGGCATGGCAGAGCTGGCTGACATAGCCGATCATCCTGTCATGCTCCTGCACGGTCAGGGTGCAGATATGCTTGAAACCCAGCACCTCGGCCAGCTCCCTGGCCCACTGAATGGCCTCCGGGGTGTTCTTTTCCGTGGGGGTCACAATGAAGTTGGCCGGGGCAAAATTCACCTCGGCGGCGTGCTCCACGCTGGAGGTCTCACGGCCCGCCATGGGGTGGCTGGCAATGAACTCCACGCCCGGCCTGCACATGGCCTGAATGGGCTCCACCAGACCGGTCTTTACGCCCGACACATCAGTAAAGATGCAGCCCTCCTTCAGCAGGTGGCCGTAGGTCCGGAACCACTCGATCAGGGCCGTGGGGTACAAGCCAAAGATGATATGATCGGCCTGACATACCAGATCCTCAAAATCGTGGGTCTTGCCGCTGGCGATATAGCCGTGGTCGAGGGCATACTGCAGATGGCCCTCGCTGCGGTTGATGCCGTCCACATGGAACCCGGCCCTGCTCAGCTCCAAGGCGTACTTGCCGCCCAGCAGGCCCAGACCCACAATGAGATAACGCTTTGATTTATCCAACATGTTCCACCTCCGCGCCCAAAGGCCTGATGGCTTCCAGAAAATCCGGCCAGCTCTTGGTAATGGCCTCGGCCCCGCTGATGGGCAGGGCCAGCCCGGCGGCCAGCGCCAGCACCGCAAGGCTCATCACCACGCGGTGGTCGTTGTGGCCGGAAAGCGGCTGCTCCGGGGCATGGAGCGCTCCGGCACAGCCATGGATGGTAATGGTGCCGCCCTCGCTCTCCAGCTGCCCGCCGCAGGCCCGCAGCTCGGTCTCCATGGCCTCGATGCGGTCACTCTCCTTGATGCGGAGACGCTCGGCGTTGCGGATGACCGTGGTTCCCTCACACAGCAGGCCCAGCACCATCAGCACAGGGCCCAGGTCGGGGCAGTCGGCAAGGTCGATGTCCGTTCCGTGGAGCGGGGCCTTTTCAAACACCACGCCCTGCCCGGTGCGGGTGAATCTTGCGCCGCACCGCCGGAGGATCTCCAGAATGGCGGCATCGCCCTGCAAGGTCTCCTCAGACAGGCCGGTGATGGCCACACCGCCGGTCACAGCGCCCAGCACGGCAGGAAAAGCCGCCTGGCTGTAATCGCCCTCCACGGTGTAATCACCGGGAAGATAGTGCTGCCCGCCGGGAATTTCCAGCGTGTTTTCATCCAGCCAGCGGCTCTCCACGCCAAAGGCGTGCTGCACCGCGCGGGTCATATCGATGTAGCTCCGGCTCTCCACAGGCGGGATGAGGTGCAGGGTGCTGGTGCCGCCCAGCAGGGGCAGGGCAAACAGCAGCCCGCTGATGAACTGGCTGGACACGTTGCCCGCCAGCTCGTATTCGCCCGGGGTCAGGGCACCTTCCACAGTCAGGCGGTCCGCGCCCTGCTCAAAACGCAGGCCCTGCTGCTGATACAGCGTTTTGTAGACCGACTGGGGCCGCTCCATCAGCCGCCCACGGCCCGTAAAAGTCACTTCCTGCCCGGTCAGGCTGGCCAGTGGGATGAGGAAGCGCAGGGTGCTGCCGCTCTCACAGCAGTCCACGGGGGCATCAACCGGCAGAAAGCGGCCCAGCCCCTCCACCACCGCGTCGTTTTCACCGGTGGTGACACGGGCGCACAGTCGGCCCGCCGCGCCCAGCGTGGCGGAGATATCCTTGCTGAAAGCAAGATGATGGAGATGGGAGGTTCCCTTTGCCAGCGCCGCGCAGAGCACCGCCCGGTGAGCCATGCTTTTGCTGGGCGGCGCGGCGATCCTGCCCGCCACTGCGCGGGCGCGTTTTACCACCACATCCATCTTACATATCCCGGCCAATGGCCCATGCGACCTGACGGCACTTTGCCATGGCCTGTGCAAAAGCATCCGGGGTCAGGCACTGTGCGCCATCGCTCCATGCGTGGCGGGGATCATAGTGAACTTCCACCTCCAGACCGTCGGCACCGGCGGCCACAGCGGCGATCATCATCGGCTCAACCAGATTGGCCTTGCCGGTGGCGTGGCTGGGGTCCACGATGATGGGCAGATGGGTCTTTTCGTGGATGATAGGCACAGCGGAGAGGTCGAGGGTGTTGCGGGTGTACTTCTCAAAGGTGCGGATGCCCCGCTCGCAGAGAATGACCTGCTCGTTACCGCCGGCCATGATATACTCTGCGGACATGATCCACTCCTCGATGGTGTTGCACAGGCCGCGCTTGAGCAGAACAGGCTTGTGCATCTTGCCCACGGCCTTGAGCAGCTGGAAATTCTGCATGTTGCGGGCACCGATCTGTACCACGTCCACATATTCCTCAAACTCCGGGATGCGGTCCTCGCTCATCAGCTCGGACACGATGGGCATTCCGGTGGCCTCCCGTGCCTTGACCATATCGAGGATGCCCTCGGTCTCCAGACCCTGGAAGGAGTAGGGAGAGGTGCGGGGCTTATAAGCGCCGCCGCGGAACAGGCTTGCACCGCCCGCCTTTACGCCGTTGGCAATGCGCAGTGCCTGCTCCTCGCCCTCGATGCTGCAGGGGCCTGCCATCACGGCGATCTTCTCGCCCCTGCCGATCTTCACGCCGCCGCAGTCGATGATGGAATCGGCGGGGTGGAACAGGCGGTTGGCCCGCTTATAGGGAGCGGACACGCGGGTGACGTTGTCGATCCAGGGGTTGGCCAGCACGTCGCGCTCATCGATCTTGGTGGTATCGCCCACCAGACCGAACACATTGTAATCCTTGCCGGTGATCAGGGTCACATCCAGGCCCTGCTTCTCGAATTTGTCTACGATCTTTTCCAGCTCTTCCTTGGGGGTGCCTTTTTTGGTCGAAATGATCATCTTGTTTCTTTTCCCTTCTGTTTTGTCTCTATGCTTTCAGTTTTGCTGCACAGCCTGCCCTACTTGCCAAGGGCTCCCCCTTCGGGGGAGCTGGCGAGCGAATGCGAGACTGAGAGGGTTGTTACTGCACCAGGTGCGTCTGCGCGCCGCCATCCAGCCGGAGCAGCTGCACAAGGTAGGCGCAGGCATGGAGATATCCGCTGACCCCCTCGCCTGCAAAGCGGCCCTGACAGCCAAAGGAGACCACATCCACGCTGCGGAAGGGCTCCTTGCCGCTGGGGTCGGCCAGCATCACTTCCACGGCGGGCACGCCGCACACCTGCAGCGCTTCCAGAATGGCCACGCTGTAATAGGCGTAGCCGCCCGGGTTGAAGATGATGCCATCGGCCCGGCCTGCCGCCGACTGGATCTCATCGATGAGGTCGCCCTCGTGGTTGGACTGAAAAAAGTCCACCTGAACATCCATCTGGGCACAGCCCGCCTCAATATAATCCAGCAGCGTATTGAAATCGATCTGCCCCTCCATGCCCGGCTCCGTGAACTGGGTCAGGTTGAGGTTGGGACCGTTAATGACTAAAAATTTCATCCAGCGCCTCCATTGCCGCCGTCACGGCATCCGCAGGGGTGGTCTTGTTGGGGATCACAGCATCCGCTGCCGCCAGATAGAGCGGGCGGCGCTGGGCTTCCATGGTTTTCAGGGCTTCAGGGCTGGTGGAAAGGGGCCTTCCGCCGCCCACCAGCAGATCTTCCAGCGGCCGGTCGATAAAGAGCACGATGCCGTTGGCGTGGAGCGCCCGGAGGTTTGCCGGGTCTTTGACCACGCCGCCGCCGCAGGAGATGACCTGCCGGTTCTCCCTGGCAAAGCGGGCGGTCTGCGCGGCCTCCAGCTTCCGGAAGCCTGCCTCCCCCTCAGCGGCAAAGATGTCCGGGATGCTCCGGCCGTCGGCCTTGACGATCTCCTCGTCCAGATCCACGAACCGCTTGCCCAGCCGTTCCGCCAGAGCGCGGCCCAGGGTGGATTTGCCCGAGGAGGGCATCCCGATGAGGGCAATGTTCAGCTGTTCCCGCCGCAGTTCGCTGGTCACACGGGCGATCTCGGCACCGGCATCCTCAAACTTGCGGTCGAGGAAAAATTCTGCCGCGTACACTGCCTGCGCCACCAGCATTTCCAGACCGCCGACGGCAACGGGCACCCCCAGCTCCTCGGCCCGGAGGATGAGCTCGGTCTTATCGGGATTATAGATGACATCGATCACGGCTTCCAGCCCGGGCATAGAGGTGATATCCAGGGCGCTCACGCCCACATTGGGGTACATGCCCACCGGCGTGGTGTTGATGATGATCTGCGCCCCGGTGGTCAGGGCCTGCGCATAAGTCAGCTCTCCCTTTTCGGGGTCGGGATGGCGGCTGACGGTATAGATCTGTTTCGCGCCCCGGTCATGGGCCACGGCCCAGGTGGTGTTGTGGGTGCCGCCGGTGCCCAGAATGAGCACGGTCCTGTCCTTGAACTCCACCCCGTGTGCATCGCACAGGTAGGAGAAGCCGGGGTAATCGGTGTTGTAGCCGTAGAGCAGCCCGTTTCTGTTGACGATGGTGTTCACGGCGTTGATGGCCTTGGCGTGGGGGTCGATGTAGGAGCAGTACTCCATGACCACCAGCTTATAGGGGATGGTGACATTGATGGCCCTGAACTGCCGCCGGGTCAGAAAGGCCCGGACTTCCTCTTCCGTGGGCAGGGGGCACAGGTCGTACCGGTAGCCGCAGAGCATCTCGTGGATGACTTTGGAGTAGGAGTGGCCCAGCCGCCCGCCGATGAGTCCGTATTCCATTTACAGCACCTCCTTGCGGTAGCCGGTGGGGTCCTCCATCCAGGCCATGCCGTATTTTGCGGTGAGCAGGTCGCCCACGGCCAGCGCGGCGGCGCAGGTCTGCACAATGGCGGCCCGGGGCACGATGCAGGGGTCGTGGCGGCCCTGAATGGACAGCTCCGCATCCTTCTTTGCGATATAGTCCACCGTGTCCTGCGTTTTGTAGATGCTGGGGGTAGGCTTGACCGCCGTGCGGAACACCACGGGCATCCCGTTGGAGATGCCGCCGTTCAGGCCCGCATTGTGGTTGGTGGCGGTGACGATGCGCTCCCCCTGCATCCGGAAGGCATCGTTGGCCTCCGAGCCCTTCTGGTCCGCAAAGCCGAAGCCGGAACCGAACTCGATGCCCTTGACCGCCGGGATGGAGAAGGCCAGGTGAGCGAGCTTGCTCTCCACGCTGTCGAAATAGGGCTCGCCCACGCCTGCAGGCAGGCCCAGAATGGCGGTCTCCAACACGCCGCCCACACTGTCGCCCTCGGCACCGGCGGCACGGATGGCAGCTTTCATGGGTTCCTCCACACTGCCGTCCAGCAGGGCAAAGCCCTCGGACTTGTTCAGCAGTGCCTCGGCCTGCGCCGCCAGCGCGGCGGGATCATCCAGCGCAAAGGGGGCATCGCCAATCCCGGCACACCGCCCGATGTGCGTCACGATCTCGATCCCGGCCCGGTTCAGGGCTCCCAGCACCAGAGCGCCGCCCGCCACCAGCGCGGCGGTGACGCGGCCCGAAAAGTGGCCGCCGCCCCGGGCATCCTGATAGCCGTGGTACTTGGCGTAGGCGGTGTAATCCGCGTGGCCGGGCCGCAGCAGGTCAGCCGTTTTGGCATAATCGCCGCTGCGGGTGTTCTGGTTTTCGATCATCAGGGCAATGGCGGTGCCGGTGGTGCGGCCGTTGACCACGCCGGACAAAAACTGCACCGCATCCCCCTCCACACGGGGGGTGGAAAGGCCATCGCCCCGGGCACGGCGCTTGTCCATGCAGGCAGCAAGAAAGGCTTCCTCCACAGGCACGCCCGCCGCCATGCCGTCCAGCACCGCGCCGACAGCCCTGCCGTGGCTCTCGCCAAAAATGGTCAGCGAAAGGTCGCTGCCAAAGGTGTTTTTCATGGCTTACTCCTCCACACCCAGCAGGGGGCGCAGGCCCTCCACGGGGATGGTCTCGGCCCGCCAACAGCCCAGACCCGGCACCTTGATCACCGTGATCTGGCCGCCCTGGGCCTTTTTATCGTGCAGCATCTCGGCCAGCACCTTTTCCTTGTTATAGGTGGTGCGGGTGGGCAGGCCAATGCGGCGGTAGACCGCCCGCACCCGCTTCTGCAGCGCCTTGGATTCGATCATGGGCAGCATCCCCAGCGCCACGCACTCGCCGTGGAACAGGCCCACGGTGCGGCGGCCCTTGATGCCCTTGACAGCCTCGATGCCGTGGCCGATGGTGTGGCCGAAGTTCAGGGCCTTGCGCATCCCGCGCTCGGTCTCATCCTGCTCCACAACGTTCTTCTTGAACCGCAGGCTGCGGTAGATGATCTCGCTGATCTGGGTGTCGATATCGCCCTTTTCAAAAATGGCGAACAGCTCGGGGTCCGCCAGCAGGCCCGCCTTGACCGCCTCCGCCAGGCCGTTGATGTAGTGGCGGCGGGGCAGGGTGGAAAGGGTGGCCGGGTCCACAATGACCAGCTTGGGCTGCCAGAACGCGCCCACGATGTTTTTGGTATCGCCCAGATCCACAGCGGTCTTGCCGCCGATGGAGGAATCGATCATGGAAAGGGTGGTGGTGGGGCAGTTGATAAAATCGATGCCCCGCATGTAGATGGCAGCGGCAAATCCGGCCAGATCACCGACCACGCCGCCGCCCACGGCCACCACCAGGTCGCCGCGGCCCATGTTGAACTCCAGCATCTGCCGGAGCACCGTTTCCAGGATCTTGAAGCTCTTGCTGGCCTCGCCCTGCGGCACCGTGATGATGGTGGATTCCCGGCACTGGTCGGCCACGCGCTGGGCATATTCGGCAGGCACACCGCTGTCGGTGACAACGGCCACCTTGCGGTCCAGCCGGGCAAACTGGTACAGATTTTCCAGTGCACCGTTTTTCAGGATGATATCATAACTGCGCTCGCCCAGATTCATGGTGAGCTTTGTCCCGATGAAATCGCTCATTTCGTATACACTCCTAACAGCCGTACCGTGCGGCAGACATGATTCAGCTCGCGCAGCAGCGCGGCGGTCTCGTCGGCTGTGGGATCGCCCACCAGCTCGACGTAAAAATAATACTCAAACGGCACATGGGGCATGGGCCGGCTCTTGATGGACTCCATATTGAAGCCGCTGGCACCGATGATCTGGATCACCTCGGCCAGCTTGCCGGGCTTGTTGTCCACCGTGAACAGCAGCGAGAACCGGTTGCCCGCCGTGGGCTTTTCGCGGCTGAGCACGATAAAGCGGGTGGTGTTGTCGCCGTCGGTGTTGATGCTGGGCACCAGCACCTCCAGCCCGTACAGCGCCGCCGTTTCCACGCTGGCAATGGCGGCCTTGGTCCGATCGCCCGTTTCGGCCACATATTTTGCCGCCATGGCCGTGTTGGGCATGGCCGTGGCAGGCAGGCCGAACTGCTTCAGGAAGGTCTCGCTCTGGGCAATGGCCTGCTGGTGGCTGTACACACGGGTCAGGTCGGAAAGCTGGGTGCCGGGCAGCACCAGCAGGTTCTGGGAGATGGGCAGGTCGTAGACATCCACCACCCACAGCCCGGGGTGGTTGTAACACAGGTCCAGCACCGCCGACACATCCCCCGCGTGGCTGTTCTCAAAGGGCACCACGCCGTGGGCGGCATCGCCCTTTTCCACGGCATCGAACACCTCATCCCAGGTGGGGCAGCTCACGGCCTCGGCATGGGGAAAGAGCGCCCGGAGCGCGATGTGGGCAAAAGCACCCTCCACACCCTGATAGGCGGCGCGGTTGCGGCCCAGCACCTCAGCCTCGTACTGCTTGGCCACGTCCATCATGTTCTGCACATGGTCCCGGTAATAGGGGCGCAGGGCCGGGTCCCCGATCCGCGCTTCGGCCTTGTCCAGCACCACCTTTTCGCGGGCGGCATCAAAGATGGGCAGGCCGTGGGCCTTTTTGTATTCCGCCACGCTGAGCACCGCCTTCATCCGCCGCTCAAACAGGGCAGCCAGCTGGGCATCCACCGTGTCGATCTCCCGGCGGGCCTGTTCCAGTGCGTCCATCATTCCACATCCTTTGCATTTCGTGATACTGGATTAGTATACCATAACTCGGACACGGAAACAACAAAGGGCGCATGGTTTCAGGGTGGATAACTTTTCAACTAGCACCTGCAAGAAGCGAATAGAATTGAAGAGGTGCCGCCCGTGGCAGCACCTCTTCAACGTTTCAGATCTTCCCGGCTCCGCGCCGTTCCATAGTATCTCCCATAGGGGTTTTCCAGCTCAGCGGCACGGGGCGGAGCGGGCGCGGCCGGCGGCTCCGGCACGGGGGCCGGGCGGCGGGGCGCGCCTTTTTCCCGGCGCAGGATACGGAACCGCATCGGCTCACCCCTCCGCTTCCACGGTGGAGACTGCCCCGGCGGTCAGTGCCTGCCAGAGCTCCTCGCCGCCCGCAAGGTTCTCCTCGGTGCCGGTGTTCCAGGCCCCGCGCATCCCGACATAGAAATCCGCGAGATAGGTCTGGCTGTCGCCGCCCTGGGCGTGGGTGGTGTCGGCCCGGTACTCGCCCAGGTCAAGCCCGGTCAGCACCGGGCAGTCCGTCCAGCGGTAGACCATGTTCCACCAGTCGCTGTCGCTTCCGGCCTCGGGCAGGGTGCCGTCCAGATACCGCAGGGAGCCGGTGCTCTCCTGAAAGCCCGCCGGGTCATACAGCAGGAACACCGAGCTCAGGCTGCCCGCCACATCTGTGGCCAGCTTGGTGGTGCCCGCCATGGTCAGGTAGGCATCGCTCTCGGTCTGGGTATCCCCGGCAGAATAATCCAGCGTGTAGACATTCAGGGTCACGACCGTCTTGCCGTCACCGTTCAGGTCCTCGCCATACCGGGCCAGCTGCTCCTGCAGGGCGGTCACGGTATCATCCGGCAGGTAGTAGGGGGCCACCACCGCCACATTATAATCGGGCTTGGTGGTAAAGAAATACTGCCCGATGAAGCTGTATGCCACAAAGGCCGCTGCAATGCCGATCAGGAGAACCCACTTGAGGTTATAATCCCACCAGTTGGCCCAGCGCTCTTTGCGGGTATACTGTTTTTCCGCCCGCGGGGTAAGGTCTGCGGGGTCGATGTCCCGCTCGTAACGATAGCTTGCCATGGTTCTCCTTACAGCTGGGCCAGAATGGTCTGGCGCACGGCATCGGGCAGCTGCTTCTGTTCAGCCTTGCTCATGCCTGCGGTCTGAATGGCGGGCAGGATGCGCACCCGGATATCGCCGGGTGTGGCCCGCAGGCCGTGGCCCTCAAACAGGCCCCGCGCGCCGGAGATGGCCACCGGCACCACGGGCACCCCCGTCTTGATGGCAATGCGGAAGGCACCGGCCTTGAACTCGCCTGCGCCGCCCTCTTCGCCCTTGTAGCGGGTGCCCTCGGGGAAGATGACGAAGCTCCGGCCGCTCTCCACGATGGCGGTGGCATCGTTCAGGGCCTTGACGGAAGCGCGGATGTCATCCCGCTTGACGAACACACAGCCCAGCAGCTTCATCCAGCGGTTGAGCAGGGGGATCTTTTCCAGCTCCTCCTTTGCCAGAATGCCGTGGGGCGCGTCCAGCGCGGTCAGCAGGATGGGGATATCATAGTAGCTGCGGTGGTTGCCCACGAACACGCAGGGCCCCGCCGGGATATTCTTCTGCCCTTCCACCGTCATCCGGGCCCCCGTAACACGCAGGATGCCCCGGCTCCAGCGGGGGATGTTGGCCTTGACGATCTGCTCCACCGTGTCCAGATCCCCGGCAGCCAGGGCACGCTCGGCCCGGCGCAGGGTGGCATAGTGCACGATCATATAGCCAAACAGATAAACGAATAACGCAATGGTGCGTAAAATGCTCAAATTCCTTTCCTCCTTCCGGCCAAAAAGGCCAGTATCATTGTAACATACTTTGGGACAAAATGGGAGAGAACACACTTTTTTTACAAATACGTGCTTTTTAGCTTGCAAAATCCACAAAATCCGGGTATATTTATAAGCAGAAAGGTAGCACAATGGCATTGCTGCCCATTACAAAAGAGAGGTATTCCGGAACAAATGGGTTTATTTCCTTCTTCTAAAGATTTCAAGGATGGGCCGGGCGTTGAAAAGGACACGCCCCGCAAAACGGGCGTAGGCCGCTTTTTTGAGCTGGTGGGCCGCGATATGAGCGGCATGTTCCTTGCAAACCTGCTCACCTGCATCGGCTTTCTGCCGGTGATCTGCCTGGTGTACATCGGCTTCCTGATGAACAACCTGACCGTGATGATCGTCAGCGCCATTGCGGGCGGCATCCTTGCAGGCCCCGCGCTGGCCGGCGTATATGATACGGTGCTGCGCGCCCTGCGTGACGAGGCCGGTTACTGGTGGACAACCTACCGCCGGGCCTTCCGGCAGAACTTCAAGGCCAGCATCCTGCCCGGCATCCTGTACTGCGTGGTCGTCACGGTGCAGATCTTCCTGGTCTATTTCTGCTTCAACATGCTGTACCACGGCACCAACGTGGGCGTTCCCATGTGGGTGGCCACGGTGCTGAACCTTGTGCTGTTCCACATGCTGTTTTCCTACATGTGGCCTCAGATCGTGCTGCTGGATCAGCCCCTGCGCCTGACGCTGAAAAACAGCCTGAACTGCATGATCGCGTTCCTGCCCCACGCGCTGGCCGCAGCGCTGGTCACCATCCTGTTCTGGGGCCTGGTGATCCTGTGCATGCCGCTGGGCCTGCTGCTGATGCTGGTGCTCGGTTTCTGGTTCCAGTGCGAGATCTGCTGCCAGATCGTCTACGGCGACCTGAACCGGGTGTTCCACATTGAGGAGAGCATCCAGAAACTCCACGATGCCCAGCTGGAAAAGGAGCTGCGCGCCGAGCGCGGCCAGGACACCCCCGAAGAATAACACTGCGCCGTCCACAGCGCGCAAAGGAGAGAAGTGCGGATGGAACAACGGAACAATCTGGTGCTGCACGGCACCGAGACCTTCTCCCGGGGCGCACTGGACAATGTGGCGCTGGAAAGCGGCGCGGTGGTGCTGGATTCCTCCGCCGGCCGCTACCTGCCCTACGGCAGCTATACCACCCCGGAGTTCGCCATGCCGGCCTTTTGCAACCTGAATGTCAGCTGGAACGCCAGCGCCCCCCACAACACCATGGTCGAGGTGCGCTGCCGGGTCTATGCCGGGAACACCTGGACCGGCTGGCTCAGCTTTGGCAAGTGGGCACCGGATTACCCCCGCTGCAGCATCAAAGCCCAGAGTGAGGACGGGCTGGTGTTCCTGATGGGGGACACCGTCACCGTTGCCACACCGGGCGGCGGCACCGGCATCCAGCTGCAGGTGAACCTTTCCACCAACGATGACAAGGCGACCCCGGCTGTCCGGCTGCTGGCCGCCGCCGCACGTCCCCTTGCCTGGGAGAAGCACAACGGCCACCCGCTGAACCGGCGGCTCTACCTGCCGGAATATTGTCTGAGCGCCCACGACCCCAGCTTTGGCCGGGAGATGGACCTGCCCCTTGTGATGGCGGCCCTGATGAACCGCTACGGCGAGGATATCCTGCCTGAGGAAGTTGCCTACGCCATGGAGGACAAAGCCACCAGTTCCACCGGCAATGCCGCCTTTGCGGCTGCTGCGGCGGGCTGCTGCGGCTACCCCTGCTGGCAGGCCTGGATGGATCTGGCCGACCTGCGCGCGCAGATCCACGATGACTGCTCCATCGCAGTCCGGGTGGAGCGCCGCATCCGGGGCCAGCGGGACCCCGTAGGAGTCTGGATGGGCCTGCGGGGCTTTGGGCACGATGATGCCGTTCTGGCGGATTTCGTGCTGCTGAACGACCCCACTGCCGACAGCGACGGTGCCGTGAACTGCACCATGGCGCTGACGGATTTTATGCGATATTTCACGGGCCGGGCCATTGCCCTGCGGCCCAAGCAGCGGGAAGTGGCCGCCGACCTGCCCAACCGGGTGCGGTGCGACCTGACCCGCGCCGAGGATGGCAGCTATTTCTTTGAGCAGCGGGGCCAGCAGGACCCGCTGCCGGAGGATTTTTCCGGCTGGGCGGCCTATGCCGTCCACGATGGCGTGGCCCACGCCACCACTGCCCACCGCACCTTCCGCCGGATGGAGCGCACGCCCGAGGGCGGGCTGATCTTCCCGCCCGAACAGCTGGCCGCAGGCGGCCGCTGCAGCGTGTACGCGGTGGACCAGACCGGGCGGATGCGGGTGGCGGAAGTCCGTCTCCCCGCGCCCCCCAAGCCCGCGGCAGAGCCTGCCGCACCCCAACAGGACCCAAGCACCGTGCAGCCCGGCCTCTGAGCCGGCAGCGCAAAGCGCTTTTCGGGATAGAAACCACAACATAGGGAGGAACACATTATGGCAAAAACGATCATCACCATTGGACGTGAGTACTGCACCGGCGGCAACTACATCGCAGAGGATGTTGCAAACGCACTGGGCATCAAGCTCTACGACAAGGAGCTGATCACCATGGCCGCAAAGCACTCCGGCCTCTCGGAGGAAGCCGTAGCCGCCAGCGAAAAACGCCGCACCCACAGCCTGCTGTACAGCCTGTATACCATGGGCAACGAGCTCCCGCTGGGTGATCAGGTGTTCATCCTGCAGAGCCGCATCATCAAGCAGCTGGCCGAGGAAGGCCCCTGCGTCATTCTGGGCCGCTGCGGTGACTATGTGCTGCGGGAGCGCAAGGATGTGCTGCGCGTGTTCATCTACGCACCGGTGGAATGGCGGCGTGAGCTGGCCAAGACCGACCCGTTGGTCAAAGCACACGACGAGAAGGGCATCAAGGAAGAGATCGAAAAGACCGACCGCAACCGTGCTGCCTACTACAACTACTACACCCAGAACCGCTGGGGCGATGCCCACAACTATGATCTGGCCATCAACGCCGCCCTGGGCCGCGAGACCTGCGTCAAGATGATCCTGGACGCTGTCGCCGCCAAGGAAAAGACCATGGCTGAGTGATCCCCGCCGGGCCGGACGGCCCAAAAAACAATGCTGCTTCGTGGGTAGGGTGCTTTTGTGCTCTGCCCACGTTTTGGGCAACGGCAACGCCCTCCTGTTCAAGCATAAACCCTCGTCTATCATTCAACGTCAAAAGGAGAAATCGTGGAAAACAAACAGCTCAATCTTTCCGAACCCGAAAATATCATGGGCACCATGGATGTCAACCCGCTGCTGATCAAGCTCAGCATCCCGATGATGATCTCCATGCTGGTGCAGGCACTGTACAACGTGGTGGACTCGATCTTTGTTGCCCGTGTCAGTGAGAACGCTCTGACCGCCGTCTCTCTGGCCTTTTCGCTGCAGAACATGATGTTCGCCGTGGGCATCGGCACCGGCGTGGGTGTCAACGCCCTGCTCTCCAAGAGCCTGGGCGAAAAGAACCAGTACCGCGCCAACAAGACCGCCGAGAACGGCCTGTTCCTGGCACTGTGCAGCTACCTGGTCTTTCTGGTGCTGGGCCTGACCGTTGTGCGCCCCTACTTCTACGCCCAGACCGCCGATGCCGACATCGCCGAGCAGGGCATCCGCTACCTGACCATCTGCTGCGTGCTCAGCCTGGGCATGTTCATGCAGGTGATGAACGAGAAGTTGCTGGCCGCTACCAGCCGCACCACCCTGAGCATGATCAGCCAGCTGGTGGGTGCCATCGTCAACATCATCCTTGACCCCATCTTCATCTTTGGCTACTGCGGCGAGGCTCTGTCCGGCACCACCGGTGCAGCTTTGGCCACCGTCATCGGCCAGTTCTGCGGCGCAGGGGTCTCCTTCTACCTCAACCTCCGCAAGAACCCCGATATCCAGCTGGATTTCAAGGGCTTCCGCCCCAGCGCCGAAGCCATCAAACGGATCTACGTTGTCGGCCTGCCCAGCATCGCCATGCAGTGCGTGGGCAGTGTGATGACCTTCCTGATGAACCAGATCCTCATGGCCTTTACCGCCACCGCCGTGGCCGTGTTCGGCGTTTACTTCAAGCTGCAGAGCTTCGTGTTCATGCCCATCTTCGGCATGAACAACGGCATGGTGCCCATCATCGGCTACAACTACGGTGCCCGCAAGCCCGACCGCGTCAAAAAGACCATCAAGTGCGCCATGTTCTATGCCGAGGCCATCATGCTGGTCGGCTTCCTGCTGTTCCAGTTCCTGCCCGACAAGCTGCTGGGCCTGTTCTCCGCCAGCGAGGCCATGCTGGCCATCGGCAAGCCTGCCCTGCGCATCATCTGCTTCCACTTCCTGCTGGCCGGCATGAGCATCATCCTGTCCTCCACCTTCCAGGCGCTGGGCAACGGCATGTTCAGCCTGATCATCTCGGTCTGCCGCCAGCTGGTGGTCCTGCTGCCCGCTGCCTGGCTGCTGAGTAAGACCGGCAATGTGAATATGGTGTGGTGGTCCTTCATCATTGCAGAGCTGGTCAGTGTGACCCTGAGCTTTGTGTTCTTTGCCCGCCTGGACAAGAAGATCATCGAGCCCATGTACGACAACGCTGCCGCTGCACAGTAAACCGTTTCAGAACCTGTCCGGCACAAGAAAGGAACGTGACCTTTTATGGCAAAGAAGTTGAAATGGAATCTGATCCTGATGAGCGTGCTCTATCTGGGGCTGGGCATCTTCCTGCTCATGCGGCCCTCCACCGCTCTCAACGTGGTCTGCTACGCCCTGGGCGGCGTGGTGCTGGTGTGCGCCGCCGTTCAGCTGGTGCGCTACTTTGCCGTGGAGCGCGGCATCTTCCAGAGCCAGCTCACCCTCATCTCGGGCATCATCTGCCTGGGCCTGGGCGCGTTCCTGATCCTCCGCAGCGACATCGTGGTGCGTATCCTGCCCATTGTGTTCGGCCTGTTCGTCATCTTCGACAGTCTGGGCCGCATCCAGAACGCTCTGGACCTGCGCCGCTGTGAGTACCCCAGCTGGAAGGGCTTCCTGCTGCTGCCGGTGCTCAGCGTGGTGCTGGGCGTGGTGATGATCCTGAACCCCTTCGGCACCATGGAGACGCTGGTCATGGCCATTGGCATCATCCTCATCATCGAGGGTGCCATCAACCTGCTCAGTGCCCTGTACACCGTGCTGGCCATCCGCCGCTTTGCCAAGCTCCACCCCGAGACCCAGTCCATGCTGGAATCCCTGACCGGTCAGGATCTGAACGGTGACGGCGTGATCGCCCCGGACATCGCCCCTGCCGACGTGGAAGCCTCCGCCGTGGAGCTGGATCATGTGGATGAGAGCGCGGAAGTGGAGCAGGAAGAGGATTAAACTCCCTCTGTCATCGCTGCGCGATGCCACCTCCCTCCATGAGGGAGGCTTTGGCCACCCCCATAAAGCTTCCCTCCGAGAAAAGGCTCCCTCTCCGAGGGAGCTGTCGCCGACAGGCGACTGAGGGAGTTTGTAACTAATAGCAAAGGATAAAACTAGAGATGGAAAAATACGATCTGATCATTGTGGGTGCCGGTCCGGCCGGCATCTTCACCGCTGTAGAGCTGCTGCGCCACGGCAGCAAGAAAAAAATCCTGCTGGTGGAAAAGGGCAAGCCGGTGGAAAAGCGCCACTGCCCCAAGGCCGAGCTGGGCCACTGCGTCAACTGCCGCCCCACCTGCGCCATCACCACCGGCTTCTCCGGTGCAGGTGCGTTCTCGGACGGCAAGCTGAGCCTCTCCTATGAGGTGGGCGGCGACCTGCCCAGCCTGATCGGCGAGGAGTTCGCACAGGAGCTGATCCATTACACCGATAAGATCTACCTCGAGTTCGGTGCCGACCCCCATGTGGAGGGCATCTACACCGGCGAGGACATCAAGGAGATCCGCAAGAACGCTATCCACGCCGGCCTGAAGCTGGTGGACTGCCCCATCCGTCATCTGGGCACCGAGAAGGCCCAGCAGCTGTATCTGGCCATCCAGAACTATCTGGCCGACAACGGCGTGGAGATGCTGTTCAGCACCGAGTGCGAGAACATCATCCTGGAGAACGAGGAGTGCAAGGGCGTGTTCATCAAGGGACCCAAGGACGAGGAAGCCCATGCTGTTTATGCCGATACTGTGGTCATCGGCACGGGCCGCCGCGGTGCCGACTGGCTGGAGAAGATCTGCGCCGAGCACCACATCGCCCACAAGCCCGGCACCGTTGACATCGGCGTGCGCGTGGAGTGCCGCAACGAGGTCATGGAAAAGGTGAACAAGGTGCTGTACGAGTCCAAGCTCATCGGCTACCCCAAGCCCTGGAAGAACAAGGTGCGCACCTTCTGCCAGAACCCCGGCGGCTTTGTGGCTCAGGAGAACTACGACAACGACCTGGCCGTGGTCAATGGCCACAGCTTCAAGGAGAAAAAGAGCGAGAACACCAACCTGGCCATCCTCGTCTCCCACAACTTCACCGAACCCTTCAACCAGCCCATCGCCTACGCCCAGAAGGTGGGTGAGCTGACCAACATGCTGGGCGCGGGCCACATCCTGGTCCAGCGCTACGGCGACATTCTGGACGGCAAGCGCACCTGGCCCAAGGAGCTGGCGCAATCCAACGTCAAGCCCACCCTGAAGGATGCCGTGGCCGGTGATATCACCGCCGCCATGCCTTACCGCGCCATGACCAACATCATTGAGTTCATCAAGATGCTGGATATGGTCGTGCCCGGCTTTGCCGCCAACGAGACCCTGCTCTACAGCCCCGAGCTGAAGTTCTACTCCAACAAGGTCAAGATGGACGAGAACCTCGACACCAACATCCGGGGCCTGCACTGCCTGGGTGACTCCTCCGGCTGGACCCGCGGCCTGATGATGGCCTCCGTCATGGGCGTGCTCATGGGCCGGAAGCTGGCCGAAAAGGAAGGGTGCTGATCGCACCTTCCCGCCCCTCAAAACGCAAAAAGGACTGCTCCGTCGGAGCAGTCCTTTTGTAATTTCAGCGCAGCTTATTCCGGTTTGGAGAATTTGACAGGCAGCGGGTTCTGGCGGGATCCCGGTTTATTTGGGAATGATATGCATTTTCTCGTCAGATTCAATTGATTTTTCACCAAAAAATCAGTATACTATTCCCAGAGTACTGTGCGTTGTGCCCAATGCACAGCGCGCACAGGGAGGTATTGCTATGCACGATTCCCCGGGAAGCGTCGTCACCCAGCTGTGCTCCGGGCTCCAGCTTTACAGCGCCGAACGGCGCATTGCGGACTGCATTCTTGCAGATGTAAAGTGGGCCTCGGTCGCCACCTCTGCGGAGCTTGCAAAGGCCAGCCACTCGTCCGAAGCCACGGTCACCCGGCTGTGCCACAAGCTCGGCTACGCAAATTATCGCAAATTCCAACTGGAGCTTGCGCGGGATGTGCTGGAGCAGCAGGAAACGGAGGCCCGCAAAAGGCCCCCCAATGACCCGCTGCATCAGGCCCTGCTCGATCTTCAAAACAACCGTCAGGAGGAGGTTCAGGCCACCATTCAAGCCTTGAACCTTGTCCAGCTGAGAAAGGTGCTTTCCATTCTGCGGGCGGCAGAGATCATTGAGATCGAAGCCAACGGCAGCAGCCTGCCCGTTGCCATGGATGCTTCGCTCAAGCTGGGCAGTCTGGGCAAGCGCTGCATGATCAGCCCGGTGCCAGAAAAGGCACGGTCTTTCGCTTCGGCACTGACCCCAAAAGATGCCCTGCTGCTCATTTCCAGCGCAGGCCGCTGCGAGGCGCTGGAGACGGCCGCCCGTGCCGCCAAGAAGAACGGCACACCGGTCATCCTCATCACCTGCGACAAGCGCTCGGCGCTGGCAGGCCACGCCAGCTATACCCTGCTGGCCTCCAACCGTATCCAGCGCATTGCCAGCGATATGATGCCTTCCCAGCTTTCGGCAGCGCTGGTGGTGGAGGCGCTCTACTACCTGCTGGTGGGCAATTTCGATCTGAATTAAACGCAAAAAAGTCCCGGCCGTTCTGGTCGGGACTTTTTGCTGTGTTTAAGCGATCATGCGTTAAAAACGTACTTGTCCATGCGGTGGAACGCCTCCTCGATGCGGGAACGGGGAGAAGCCAGATTCATGCGCAGGTGGCAGGGGCCAAAGAACATGGTGCCGTCCTGGATGGCAGCGCCCACATCCCAGCAGGCGTGCTCCACATCCTCAATGGTCTTGCCGTGGGCCTTGCACCAGTCGGTGCAGTCCACGAACAGCATGTAGGTACCCTGCGGCTTGGAGACGGTCACGCCCTCGAAGTGCTTCTCGATGTAATCGCAGGCAAAGTCGATGTTGCCGGTCAGCACCTCGCAGAGCTCGTCGGTCCACTCGTAGCCCTCAGGCTTGTAAGCACCGATCAGGGCGTGCATGGAGAGGACGTTCATCATGTTGTAGTGGCTCAGGCTGGACTCCTTCTCGATGCGGTCACGCCACCAGTTGTTGTAAACGATATGGTAGCTGCCCACCAGACCAGCCAGATTGAAGGTCTTGGAGGGGGCATAGAAAGCGGCGGTGCGCTGGCGGGCATCCTCGCTCACAGACTGGGTGGGGATGTGCTTGTTTCCGCTCAGGATGATGTCCGACCAGATCTCATCGGAGACCACATACACATCGTACTTCTTGTACAGCTCCATGGCCTTTTCCAGCTCCCAGCGCTCCCACACACGGCCGCAGGGGTTGTGGGGGTTGCACATGATGGCGGCATGGATCTTTTCCTCTTTCAGGTGCTTTTCCATGTCCTCAAAGTCCATCCGCCACACGCCGTTTTCATCCTTGACCAGCGGGCTGTGGACAGCCTCGTAGCCGTTGTTCTTCAGGCTCATGGTGAAGCCGATGTAGGTGGGGCTGTGGATCAGAATCTTGTCGCCCTTGGAGCAGACGCAGTTCAGGGCGCTGATCACGCCGCCCAGCACGCCGTTCTCGTAGCCGATGCACTCCTTGGTCAGACCCTGCACGCCGTTGCGCTTTGCCTGCCACCGGATGATGGAATCGAAGTATTCATCGGTGGGGTTGAAGTAGCCAAACGCGGGGTGGTTGGTGCGCTCGATGATGGCTTCCTGGATGGTGGGCACGGTGGGGAAGTTCATATCGGCCACCCACATGGGGATAGCATCAAAGCCCTCCTTGGGGGCGGCGGGGGCAAAGCCGGTGCCAAGGCCATCCACTGCAATGGCATCCTTGCCGTGGCGGTCCATGATGGAAGTGAAATCGTATTTCATAGCGGTGCTCCTTCTCTCAAAATTTTTATCTGGCCCCACTTTAACACACTTTGCCGCCGGGTGCAAGCAGCCAGCACGTTTCCCCGGATATCGTGCGGAAAAATCACGAATTTTTACGGTAATTGCACGCAAAAAGCCGGTCGGCATACGCCGACCGGCTTTTTTATTGGTATTGACTTTCTGGATCAGCCCAGCATCTCGTGAGCGGTCTTGCAGATGGTCGCTGCATCCAGACCGTACAGCTTGAGCAGGTCCCATGCAGGGCCAGAGCAGCCGAACTTGTCCTGCACGCCCACGCGGCGGACAGGGGTAGGCAGCTTCTCGCTCAGGACGGCGCAGACGGCCTCGCCCAGACCGCCGATGACGCTGTGCTCCTCGGCGGTGATGACCTTGCCGCACTCCTTGGCGGCCTTGAGGACGATTTCCTCGTCCAGAGGCTTGATGGTGTGGATGTTGATGACCCGGGCGTGGATGCCCTCGGCAGCCAGCTGCTCGGCAGCCAGGCGGGCCTCGTTGACCATCAGACCGGTGGCGATGATGGCAATGTCGCTGCCCTCGGTGATCTGCTCGCCCTTGCCCAGCTCAAAGTGGTAGGTAGCCTCATCGTGGAACACAGGCACAGCCAGACGGCCAAAGCGCAGGTAAACAGGGCCCTGCATGGCGTAAGCGGCACGCACAGCGGCGCGGGCCTCCACATCGTCTGCGGGGCAGATCACGGTCATGCCGGGCAGGCTGCGCATCAGGGCAAAGTCCTCGCAGCACTGGTGGGAAGCACCGTCCTCGCCCACAGAGATGCCGCCGTGGGTGGCACCGATCTTGACGTTCAGGCGGGGGTAGGCGATCGAGTTGCGGATCTGCTCAAAGGCACGGCCTGCGGCAAACATGGCAAAGCTGGAAACAAAGGGAACATAACCCATGGTGGCCAGACCTGCGGCCACGCCCATCATGTTGCCCTCGGCAATGCCGCAGTCGAAGTGACGGTCCGGGTACGCCTTACGGAACATGCCGGTCTTGGTGGCGGCAGCCAGGTCAGCGTCCAGCACCACCAGGTCGTCGTGGCCCTCGGCGGCCAGCTCCTTCAGGGTGTTGCCGTAGCTGTCACGGGTAGCGATCTTCTTCACTTCTGCCATCTTACTTGTCCTCCTCTTCCAGCGCGGCGTAAGCTGCATTCAGCTCCTGCATGGCCTGTGCGTATTCCTCATCGTTGGGGCCCTTGCCGTGCCAGTCAACGGAGTTCTCCATAAAGGAAACGCCCTTGCCCTTGAGGGTATCCAGAATGATGCAGGTGGGCTTTTCGTTCTCAGCGTGGAAAGCGGCGATGGCGCTCTCAATGGCATCAAGATCGTGGCCGTTGATGGTCAGCACGTTGAAGTTGAAGGCCTTCAGCTTCTCCTCCAGCGGGGCGCTGTTCATCACGGTCTCGGTGGTGCCGTCGATCTGCAGATGGTTGCGGTCCAGCATGACGCAGAGGTTGGACAGGCCGTAGTGAGAAGCAAACATAAAGGCCTCCCAGCACTCACCCTCTTCCACCTCGCCGTCACCCAGAATGGTGTAAACATTGATGGGCTTACCGGCGTGCTTGGCACCCAGTGCCATGCCGCAGGCGGCGCTCACGCCCTGACCCAGACTGCCGGTGGACATATCCACACCCGGCACACTGTTCATGTTGGGGTGGCCCTGCAGGTAGCTGCCGATCTTGCGCAGGGTCTTGAGGTCCTCCACCGGGAAGAACCCACGCTCAGCCAGCGCGGCGTACAGCGCCGGAGCCGCATGGCCCTTGGAGAGCACCAGACGGTCGCGGTCAGGGTTCTTGGGATCCTTCGGATCCACCTTCATCTCTACGAAATAGAGGTACGCCAGCACCTCGGCGATATCCAGGCTGCCGCCCGGATGGCCGCACTTGGCGCTGTGAGTGCCCTCGATCACGCCCATGCGGATGTGGCAGGCGTGTTTTGCCAGGGTAAGCTTTTCTGCATTTGTCATCTTTGGTCCTCCCGTATGAACCTCAGTGTTTGCATCGGATTATGGTACGCACCCGGGCCGTACGCCCTGATGCGCTATTTCTCAAGTCTATATTATCTATTCTATGCAAAAACGTCAAGGTTCTTTCGTCAAAATGTACATCCCTTGGCAAAATCGCTTGTAAATGTTCCCGTTTTTGTTGAAAATGCAGGTCCATTTTGCCCCCGCAAAACATTTTTGTAGCTTTTGGCCGGCTTGCTTTCTGATGCCGAATTGAATGCAGCCTCCGACAATGGTTATTCTCACACCAATGTCTGTAACAGTACATTTGCAGAAGGTCCCGGTGAAGATTCCTTTTATTACATCTACAAATTCCAAAAATCCGCAAACACCGCCCCGTAACCATCCTCATCCGCTGAGCTTGACAAGGCGGCTTTGCATCTGCTATACTTTTTGCACAATTCCCGGCTGAAGCCGGGGCTTTGCGGGCCGAAGCCCGTGTTTCTCCCCGCAAACATTATTTTGAAACAGACACCATGAAGGGGTCTGCCGCTGGCGCGCGTGCTGGCGGCAGGCCCTTTTTGTCTGTGCATTTTCAGGAGGAATCATTGATGAATACCAAGACCCGTTCCGCGACCCGTGATCTGGTGCTGGCCGCACTGTTTCTGGCACTGGCCTTTGTGCTGCCCATGATCACCGGCCATGTGCCTCAGATCGGCAATATGCTCTGCCCCATGCACTTCCCGGTGCTGCTGGCTGGCTTCGTGCTGGGCGGCCCCTGGGGCCTGGCACTGGGCTTTGCCGCCCCGCTGCTCCGCTCGGTGCTGTTCGGGATGCCCCCGATGTACCCCATTGCCATCGCCATGGCCTTTGAGCTGGCCACATACGGCGCTGTGGCCGGTTTCATGTACCGCAAGGTGCAGCACACCCTGCCTATGATCTACGCCACCCTTGTCACCTCGATGGTGGCAGGCCGCCTTGTCTGGGGTGCGGTGCGCTTTGTGCTGGCCGGTCTGTCCGGCTCCAGCTTCCCGTTCAGCGCGTTCCTGTCCGGTGCGGTGCTCACTGCCGTGCCCGGCATCGTGGCACAGCTCATCCTCATTCCGCTGATCGTGGCTGCACTGCAGAAAGCAAAGCTGACGGCTTAAAACCCCTGCGCTGACCGAACCCACACAGCAAAAAAGCCCGGAACCGTACCTGCTATGGCGGCAGGTGGTTCCGGGCTTTTCAGTTCATATTACAGTGTGGCAGCAGCTGTAACAAAAAAGAAGGAGAATCTTCAACCGGCAAATTGGAGAAGATCAGCCGGCAAAGCTTGCATTGACAGCGCGGCGGTTGCTCTGGTTGACAAAGTTCTTCTTTGCGCTCTCGAGCAGGCTTGCAAAAGCCAGGCCAATGCCGCAGTTATCGGACACGCCCTCGGTGACAGTCAGGTAAGCGTCCATCATAGTGTTGTCCAGAATAGCAGTGTTCTTGTTCATCATAATAAATATCCTCCGTATATCGGTAAATGTCATTGTGTTTTTTGGCAGGGCCTCTATCTCCCTGCATCCTCAAAGCGGAACCGTTCAGAACCCTTCGTTCTTTTGTTCCCCTCTCTGAGGATGGCCATATTATGCCACTCAATTATGAAATCGTTTTATAAATTCTATGAACAAACTATGAATTTAGTGATACATTTTTAACGTTCTTTCGTTCTTTGCGCAACTAGCACAAAACGTTTTTTATGAAAAATAAAGTTCTTGTATACATGGACGATTGAAACCTTGTTTGGAAAACTTTTTCAGATTTTCTCTCCGTTTTGCCCAGAATTTCTTCTGCAAAAGTGGATACTCTCATGCAAAATCCGTCAGAATCCGTCAATTTCAAACAGGACGAGGGCTTTCCTGTGCAAAATGCCCAGAAAAAAGTTCCAAACAAAAAGGCCGCCGTGCCAGCAGCACAGCAGCCTTTGAAAAGCCATTTCAGTTTTGCATCACTTGCACAGGAACGCCGGCAGGGGCTTGCCCTCCTTGCGCCACTGGTGATATTCCGCAGTGGCGGCAAATTCCACGTCACCAGCGGAGTTCAGGGCAGTTTCCACGGAATCCTGCACCACGCCAATGATAAAGCCGACACCGACCACCTGCATGGCGATATCATTGGAGATGCCGAACAGGGAGCAGGCCATGGGGATCAGCAGCAGGGAGCCGCCAGCCACGCCGGAAGCGCCGCAGGCACCCAGAGCGCTCATCACCGAAAGAAGGATGGCGGCGGGCAGGGACACCTGAATGCCCAGCGTATTGGCCGCAGCCAGCGTCATAATGGTAATGGTGATGGCGGCACCATCCATATTGATGGTAGCGCCCAGCGGGATGGAGACGGAATACATATCCTTATCCAGCCCCAGCTTTTCGCACAGATCCATATTGACCGGGATGTTGGCGGCAGAGCTGCGGGTGAAGAAGGCGGTCAGGCCGGATTCACGCAGGCAGCGGAACACCAGCGGATACGGGTTGCAGTGCAGATACACAAAGATGATAAAGGGCGAGACGACCAGTGCCATAAAGAGCATGGTGCCCACCAGCAGGAGCAGCAGTCTGCCGTACTGGGTAAAGATGGACAGGCCGTTGCTGGACATGTTGGTGTACACAAGGCCCATGATGCCGAAGGGTGCCAGATTGATGATCCAGCGGACGATCTGGGAGACTGCATCCGCTGTGTTCGCCAGGAACAGCTTGGTGCTGTCTGCGCCGTACTTCTTCAGGGCCAGACCGAACAGGCAGGCCCAGAACAGGATGCCGATGTAATTGCCGTTCAGCAGGGCACTGACGGGGTTTGCCACAAAGTTGGTGAGCAGGGTGTTCATCACCTCGCCCAGACCCTGGGGCACCACCTCGGATTCTGCCGCCTCAGCCAGAACGACGGTCTGAGGGAACAGGAAGCTGGTCGCCGCCGCAATGGCGGCGGCCAGGAAGGTGGTGAGCATGTACAGCCAGATGACCGTGCCAAAGCGCCGGTCCAGCCTGGACGTGCCCTGCGCCAGCGCACTGGCCACGATAACGAACACCAGCACCGGGGCAATGCCCTTCAGGGCACCCACGAACAGGCTGCCGAACTCTTCCACCCAGCCCGCACCGGGCACCGCCAGTGCCAGCACCGCACCGACCGCAAGGCCGATGACGATGCGCAGGATCAGGCTGGTGGCGTTGTACCTTGCCGCAACCGCTTTCAATGTTTTCATAACTTTTCTACTCCCCTATCCAGATTGTGCGCCTATTGCGCACAGTTTTCCCATTCCTCTACACGGAACAAGTACGATTATACGCCTCGCAGGCCAAAAAGTCAAAGATTTTACCCGCTTTTTTTGTTTTTCATTTCAACATATACAGACACGAGCTTTTTTCACTGTCCGTATATGAAATACAGATTTACAAAAAGAGACCGCACCCCGTGTGTTTCGGGATGCGGTCTGTTCCTGTTTTAGTCGAGATAGGACACCTTGCCGGGCACAAAGCCCTGAATGCCCATGCCGGGCGCGTCGGAGACGGTGATGTTCTTTTCGTTGAACACGGCACCGCCGAGGATGTGGTCCTCGCTGCAGAGCACCGGGCCGTCGAGGTCGATCTTGGTGATGATCTTCTTGGCGCAGGCCAGCTCCACAGCGGCGTTGACCGAGATCTTCGCTTCCAGCATACAGCCGATCATGCACTCCACGCCGTACACCTCAGCGGCGGCGGCAATGCGCAGGGCATTGGTGATGCCGCCGCACTTCATCAGCTTGATGTTCACCAGGTCGGCCGCGCCGGTCTGCATGATCCGCAGGGCATCTGCCGGGCTGAACACGCTCTCGTCGGCCAGTACGGGCACATCGGCATGGCGGGTGACATACTGCATCCCCTCAAGGTCTGCGGCGGGCACGGGCTGCTCCACGAACTCAATGTCCAGCCCCTTCTCCTGCATCTGGTTCAGGATGCGGACCGCCTGCTTGGCGTTCCAGGCCTGATTGGCATCGATGCGGAGCTTGATGTCCCGGCCCACGGCCTGCCGCACCGCGGCAAGGCGGGCCACATCCAGTTCAGGGTCAATGCCAACCTTGACCTTCAGGCAGTCGTAGCCGCGCTGGACGGCGGTGCGGGCATCCCGGGCCATCTCCTCCGGCGGGTTGACGCTGATGGTGATATCGGTCACGATGTTTTTGCGGGCACCGCCCAGCATCCGGTAAACAGGGGCGCTGTACTTCTGGCCCAGCAGATCCCACAGGGCCATGTCCACAGCGGCCTTGGCGCTGGTGTTGTGGACAAGCGCCTTCTGCACAGCGGCGGTCAGATCCTCAAATTCATCGAGGTCGCGGCCCAGCAGGGCAGGGGCGATATGATCCTGAATGGCACCGAGGATGGCCCCGGTGGTGTCGCCGGTGATAACACCGGTCGGGGGTGCTTCGCCGTAGCCCACCGCACCGGTATCGGTGTGGAGCTCCACGATAACATCCTCAACGCTGTTCACAGTGCGCAGTGCCGTTTTGAACGGCACCCGCAGCGGGGTGGAAATGCGGCCCAGCCGCACCTGTGTGATCTTCATAGTCCCGTCCTCCTTCTTATTCCAGCGGCAGGTTTGCCAGCTTGACAATGGCGTTTGCAATGATCTGGGCGTTCTGCACCAGACGTTCCAGATCGATGCATTCATCGGGCTGATGCTCTGTGACCGGGTCACCCGCGAACAGGGGGCCAAAGGCCACCACATTGGGCAGCATCTTGGCGTAGGTGCCGCCGCCGATGCACTTGGGCGGGGCATTGTCGCCGGTGGCATCCCGGTAAACCTCCAGCAGGGCGCTGACCAGCGGGGTCTCGGCAGGGTAGTAGAGCTTTTCCTTGTGTACCTGCCCATCCAGCGCCCAGCCTGCGGCCTCAAAGGCGGCCTGCACAGCGGGCTGGCAGTCTGCCCGTTCCATGGTCACGGGATAGCGGTAGTTCAGCTTGACCCACAGATGCTGCGCGTCGCCCTCGATCAGCCCCCAGTTGCAGCTCATGGGGCCGGAGAGCGCATCCTCCAGCCGGTGGCCCAGCAGGCGCTCGCCGTAGGGGTCGGTGCCCAGCTTCTCGGCCAGAAAGTGCACGGCCTGCTTGGCATCCCCCTCCAGCGGCAGCCGGTCAAGGTAGCACACCAGCCGCCCGATGGCGTTTTCGCCCTGCTCCGGGTGGCTGCCATGGGCCGAAACGCCCACCGCTTCCACCTGATAGCCGCCGGGGACGGCTGTCACGGTGATGTGCTCCGCATCCGGCAGGGCGGCCCCCGCCGGGGCGGTCAGCACAGCGCAGGCGTAGTCCGGCACCACATTGCCGGCCACGCCGCCCTGCACCCTGCTCAGCTGCCAGGCACCGGTCTGGTGCAGCTGCACGGCATAGCTCTCGTTCAGGATGCCCTTTTCGCCGTTGATGAGCGGATACTCGCCGTCCGGGGTGAAGCCCAGCACCGGGATCTCCCCGCCGTGGGCCTTGTAGTACAGCACGTCCCGGTCGTTGGTCTCCTCGTTCAGGCCGAACAGCAGCCGGACACGGCGGTTGAGCGGAATGCCCAGATCCCGGATGGCTTTCAGCGCGAACAGGCTGGCCACCACCGGGCCTTTGTCGTCAATGGAACCCCGGCCATACAGCCTGCCGCCCTCGATCTCGGCGGCGTAGGGCGGGTGATGCCAGCCCTCGCCCTCGGGCACCACGTCCAGATGCCCCAGCACCGCCACCATCTCGTCCCCGGTGCCGATCTCGCACCAGCCGATGTACCGATCCATGTCGGTGGTCTCAAAGCCCAGCTCGCGGCAGAGGGTCAGCGCCTCGGCAAAGCAGGCATCCACCTCCTCGCCAAAGGGCTTGCCCGGCAGCGGGTCGGCCTCCACACTGCGCCTGCGCACCAGCCGCTGGAGCGCCGCCACCATCTGGGGCCGCAGCGCCGCCACGGCCTCGTTCAGTTTTTTGTCCATACGTTCCACCCCTTTTGTGGTTCATTTCACAGCTTGTATTATAGAACGATTGCCCCCGCTCCACAAGCCCCCAGTTCCACGAAAAAGCGCCCCCGCACACTTCATCAGAAGTATCCGGGAGCGCTCGGTTTCAATTGAAAATTGTCAAATCCTATGATATACTGTTTTTAATGCTGGTAACAGCAGGAAAAAAGGTGCTGTCTGCAATGCAGGTGGTCATGCTTCTCGCTCCTGGTGTGCTTACAACGCCGCGCAAGCGGCAACGTTGCTCCGGGAAACGGAACTTTTTTGATTTTGTACCCTTTCCCGGAGCTTTTCAGGCGAAGGGAGGGATGTCGATTGTCTCTGACAGAAGTTTGTGCTCTGTTGACGGTAGTGATCAGCCTGCTGGCTCTGCTTGTCACCGTTGCGAAAGCCGCATTTGATGCTGGCTGGAAGATTTCTCACGAGAAGAGCGATAAAAACAAAGAAGATTGACCGCCACAGTTCCCCAACTCAAACGGTCAATCTTTTTTGATCCACTAGAAACGGGAAGCTGACCAAACATTGCTCGTCAGCACCTTTTCTATTTGTAGTATAGTCAATTTTAAACGATTTGTCAAGGGATATCCACCACTGTCAGACTGCCGTCTTTTTTGTTCCACAAGCCCCCAGTTCAGTGGAAAAGGCTTGACCTCTAGCAGTAGGTACGTTATCATGTATATTAAGAGGTGATGCACGATGACGACCACCAAGGATGGCAACGCTGTCCTGCTTCCCGAGGAAGATTACAGCGGCATTGTGGAAACGCTTTATCTCGTCTCCGTGCCGGGAATGCGGGAAAAGCTCATGGCGGCCAAGGCCGAACCACTGGAAGATTGTGTTGACGAATCGGCTGTGGAATGGCAACCATCAAGATTTTAAGCCTTTGGACACATTACGAAAGATGACCCGAAAACGGACTGTTTTGCAGTTCGTTTTTTTTTTTTCAAATTTTTTTGAAAAAGGGTGAAAGGATTTCGCGCGGCGTGTATTTAAGGAAGTGAGAGCATCCATTTTTGCCGGAGCTCCACTTCCGGCCCAAAGAAAGTGAGGGACCCCCTATGAAGAAACGACTACTCAGCCTGTTGGTGGCAATCAGTATGGTGCTGACATTCCTGCCCGTGTCGGCATTGACCGCAGCAGCAGCGGAGGATAGCAGCAACGGCGAACTTAAAATCGGACAAAACTGTTATCCTGTTCTGGATAATATCCCTCACCAAACAGTCAACGAGCATGATATCTACACTGGTGATGGCTGGACTTACGATGCCGATGAAAATTGTAAAATTCTGACCCTGTGCCCCAGTGCGCCAACAAACTATGATTTTTTTGCCATACACACAGGGCACTCCATCACAACCGACTGTAACCTGGTAATTGGCAAAAATGCAACCGTTACGGATGGAAATTTTATAGCCTCTGTTACGAACAATGACACTATCAAAGGCGGCATTTTTAAGGATGCTGTTACAAACCATGGCACAATAATCGGTGGCCGTTTTTTCTCTTCGGTCACCAATGAATTGGATGGCATCATTGAAAATGGTCAGTTTGGTGATTGGGCTTCTTCGTACACCGTTACAAACAATGGCGGCACGATCAACGGCGGCACTTTCAAAGAGATGTCAAGCATTATCGGTACCGGTTCCGTAGCATCAGGTTATACCCTCGCAGCAGAAACGCCGTCCGTTTTTTCTTCTGTTTCGGTCAATGGGTATCACAATTCATGCTATATCATCCCGAATCAGGCATCCGTTTCTGTTGATATAAGCTATCGTTTTGATGATACTATGTACGATCTTCCACCCCTTGATGTAACCATTGATAATGCACCGCCTACGCTTCTTTCCGACTGGTGTGGGAGTGATCTCAAGATTGAGTTCGATGATATCCGCGGAGTTTATGAAGTCACCTTCACCGCACCGCCTGCAAATGGCTCAACCGTAACCATCAGCCCACTGACCCGGCTGGTGATTGACAAGGACGGCTACCCTGCCGTGGCACAAGATAGGAATGGCAGCAGGGCGAATTATACCGGCAACGGCTGGAAGTTTGATGCGAGCAATAACACGCTGACGCTGGAAAGCGGAGATTATGATTTTTCCGGTGAGGAAAACGCACTGCGCCCCCTGAACCCGGATGTCCAGTTGGTGGTTGAACCCGGTGCCAAGCTGACCGGCGGCGCAGCTGGAGATGGGTCTGGTGTCACTTGGCAGTTGACCGAAAACACGGATGACCCGAGTACTTATACGTTGACGATTCGCGGCAGTGGTGCAATGGAAGATTATCTAATGAGCGGTCATCAACCATGGCGCAGTTTCCGGGATCAAATCACCTCTGTTGTCGTTTCTCCCGGTGTAACTTCAATTGGTAATCTTGCTTTTACTCGGTTTAGCAAGCTAATTCATGTTGATATTGCAGATAGCGTAGTATCTATTGGCGAAGGGGTTTTTTCTGAGTGTTCCAGCCTCACTAACATTACAGTTCCACAAAGTGTCACATATATCGGTGTGAATGCCTTTGATTCTTGCACCAATTTAAGCAGCATAACACTTTCAACAAATAACATAACTTCTATCAGGCCTTATACTTTTTCTGGTTGTTCTAAATTGAGCAGTATTGTAATCCCCGACGGCGTAACTTCTATCCAATTGGGTGCTTTTTCTAACTGCACTAAGCTCACCAGTATCTCGATTCCCGGCAGTGTAACTTCAATTGGCGAACATGTTTTCACTGGTTGTACTAGCCTGAATGACATCCGCTACTCTGGCACAAGTGAAAGCGTTATTTCTGCTCTTTCTGGTTATGTCCTCACTCTCGTCACCTTTAATTATGGCGACAAAGTGCCTGAAGCAGAGCGGATGATAACAGTATCCGTCAAAACGGGCGAAACATTGACAGCTCCCACCACCCCTCCCACCGTTTCCGGCTACGAGTTCAAGGGCTGGCGCACCAAAGATGGCAAGCCTTATGATTTCACTGTTGCTCCTACCGGCAAGTTCACCCTTTACGCCAACTGGGAAAAGATTCCCGACCCGAAGCCCGAACCCAAACCCGAGCCCGAACCCGAAGCCTCCACCTACACCCTGACGGTAAAAGGCGGCACGTTCACCTACAACGGCGGCGAAGCCATGACCAGCGCCAGCGTGCCGGTGGATGCCGAGGTCAAGGTGACGCTGAACCAGAGCGCCGTGCCCGAGGGCATGGTGTTCGACCTGTGGGCCATGGATGAAGCCAGCCTGCTGGGCAACCTGGCGGTCGCCTACAACGAGGAGAGCTTTACCATCCCGGCGGGCAGCGTGGCCAAGGGCAGCACCGTGACCGTGGAAGCCCAGTACCGGGATGCCACCATCGAGAGCGAGCCCAGCATTCTGGGCACTGCCGCCATCATCGGCGTGGCCGGTGCAGGCACGGCGGTCATCGTGTGGCAGGGCTACCGCATCGGCATGGAGCTGTACGAGAAATATTTCCAGCCCACGCCGGAAGAAACTGCGGTGGTCGAACCCACGCTTGAAGGTCAGATGACAGATCCGATTTCCTGAAAGCGGGCTCACCCTCTCAGTCTCGCTTTGCTCGACAGCTCTCCCAAAGGGAGAGCTCTTGACAAGCCGATATAAAAACAGCGCCGCTCCATCGTTTGGTGGGGCGGCGCATTTTTGCGGTTCAATCCCGGCGCAAAGGCAGGGTAAGGGACATTTTCTGGTAGGCAATGCGGGGCGTGCCATCCTCCACATGGATGATGCCGCACTTGGTAAAACCGTTTTCTTCCAGCAGGTGCTGCATGATCTTGTTGTCAGCGTGGGTATCGGCCCGCAGGCTCTCGCAGTGCTCCAGACACCAGGTGATCACAGCGGCGGCAACGCCGTGGTGCCTGCCCGCCGAAGCCAGCCGGTGGATGGTGCCGTAGGGCAGGGTATCGTTCAGCCACTTGCCATCCTCGATCCGGGCATAGGTGGGGTCCGGGCCAAGGATAAAGGCAAACACGCCCTCCAGCTCGCCGTTGACAAGGTAGAGGAACAGCCGGTTGGAATCAATGTCCTCTTCCAGCAGCTCCTGCGGCGGGAAATGATCTCCCCACTGGGTGGGGTTGCCGGAATCCGCCATCGCCTGCCGGGCGCGGGCATAAATTTTCAGGATCGCATCCAGATCTGCACGTCTTGCTCCACGAAACATCTTCATCCAACCTCTCTTCCGGCAGGCCGCTGCCCGCCCTGATCGTTCTGCTTTAATATAACACAAAACGGCCCTCTCCGTCAAAGCCTGCTGCAAAGGCGGAGAGGGTCGTTCACTGATGCACTTAGGTGCGCTGGCTGCGCGCCCGGCGGTACTCCCGGGGGCTCTGGCCATACCGCTCATGGAACAGGCGGTAGAAGTAGCTGGTGTTCTCGTAGCCCACCTGGGTGATGATCTGCTGGATGTTCAGGTCGCTGCGGCGCAGCAGGCGGGCGGCGGTCTCCATCCGGTGCTTCTGCAGCAGCTCCTTATAGGTCTTTCCGGTCTGGGCCCGGACGCACTCGCTGACATACGCCAGCGAAACGCCGTAGCTGCGGGCCACATTGGAAAGGCTTGCTTCGCGGTAATTCTGGGTGATCTCCTGTAATGCCGCCTGGACCAGCGCTTCGCGGCTGACCGCCTCGCCGCGCGTTTCCAGCGGGAAATTCTTGGTCTGTACCATAGCGTTAAAACCCTCCGTTGCGGCAGCGGCGGGCGGGGACAGGGGGATGCCGGACACCCGCCGCAGCCAGTTCATCAGGCTTTCTGGGGAAGCCTTTCTGCCTATAATACGGGCGGGTCACAGAAATAATTGCAGGAAGCTCAAATTTTTACAGAAACAAAAGATCAGAACATATTTTCGTTATGATAACGCCCGCTGCGGACGAACTCCACCCACTCGGCCAGGTTCACGGCGTGGTCGCCGATGCGCTCCAGGTACTTGATGACCATGAGCAGATCCAGGGCGGCATCCACCTTGCCGGGGTCGGCGGCGATCTCCTGCGCCAGCGTATGCTTGATGGCGTTGAAATCGTAGTCCACCTCATCGTCGGCGGCAATGACCCTGAGGGCGGCCTGCTCGTCCTCAGAGGTCAGGGCATTCAGGGCATCCAGGATCATCTTGTGCGCCTTCTGGCCCATCCTGATGGCCTGGCTCACAGCAGGGTCGCCCTCCTTGCGGACAGTGACCAGATGGGGGATGATCTCCGCGATATCGGAGGCATGGTCGCCGATGCGCTCCACATCCGTGACCACCTTCATGGCGGTGGAGATGCGGCGCAGGTCGCCTGCCACCGGCTGCTGGCGGAGCAGCAGGGTCATGCAGCGGTGCTCAATGTCCCGCTCCATGTTGTTGATGCGGCCATCGCCCTGCGCCACGGCGGCGGCAGCCTCGGCATCGGCGGTGCAGAGGGCTTCCATTGCAGCTTCCATGGCATCGGCAGCGCTCTGACCCATCTCGGTCAGGGCCGTTTTCAGGGCGGCAAGGTCGTTTTCGTATTGTGTACGGTTGCTCATTGCGTTTTTCTCCTTAGCCGAACCGGCCCGAAATGTAATCCTCGGTGCGCTTATCCTGCGGGGTGCTGAAGATCTGCGCCGTGGGGCCGGTTTCCACCAGCTCGCCCAGCAGGAAGAAGGCGGTGCGGTCGCTGATACGGGCTGCCTGCTGCATGTTATGGGTCACGATAACCACAGTGTAGTTCTTTTTCAGCTCGCTCATCAGCTCCTCCACCTTCATGGTGGAGCCGGGGTCCAGGGCGCTGGTGGGCTCATCCATCAGCAGGACTTCGGGCTTGACAGCCAGGGCTCGGGCAATGCACAGGCGCTGCTGCTGGCCGCCGGAAAGGCCCAGAGCGCTCTTTTTCAGGCGGTCCTTGACCTCGTTCCAGAGGGCGGCACCCTTCAGGGAGCTTTCCACCAGCTCGTCCAGCTCTGCCTTATTGTGCACACCGTGCAGCCTGGGGCCGTAGGTGATGTTATCGTAGATGCTCATGGGGAAGGGGTTGGCCTTCTGGAACACCATGCCCACCCGGCGGCGCAGCTCGGTGGGCTGCATCTCGCGGGCAAAGATGTCCTGCCCTTTCAGGCGGACATCACCCTCGATGCGGATCCCGGGCACAAGGTCGTTCATCCGGTTCAGGGTCTTCAGGAAGGTGGACTTGCCGCAGCCGGAGGGGCCGATGAGGGCCGTGATCTCCCGCTCGCCCATGTCCAGCGAAATATCTTTCAGCGCCTTAAAATCCCCGTACCAGAGGTTCAGGTTTTTGGCTGTGAGAATGGGTGATACGTTTTCCATAGTTTTCCTCTTGTATTGACTCCCTCAGTCGCGGCTATGCCGCGCCAGCTCCCTCTGAGAGGGAGCCTTTTGCGTTGCGGGCAGGATAAGCCTCCCTCCGTGAGGGAGGTGGCATCGCGCAGCGATGACGGAGGGAGTTATTTACTGCTTCTGTTTCAGTTTGGTTTTGGCCAGCCGGGCTGCCAGATTGATGGCAAGCACCAGCACCAGCAGCACTGCACCGATGGCCCAGGCGGAGTCGAAATCGCCGTCCTCAAAGGCACGGAGGTAGAGCAGCACCGACAGGGTGGCACCGTTGGAGGTGTAGGCCTTGAGCACGCCGTTGGCAATGACCTCGGCAGCACCGGCGGTGAAGAGCAGCGCGGCGCTTTCGCCCACGATGCGGCCCACGGCCAGGATGCAGCCGGTCACGATGCCGTCGATGCTGCAGGGCAGCACGATGGTGCGGATGATGTGCCATTTGCCCGCGCCCAGCCCCAGCGCACCCTCACGGTAGCCCTGGGGCACCGTTTTCAGGGATTCCTGGGTGGTGCGGATGATGGTGGGCAGGTTCATGATCACCAGCGTCAGGCTGCCGGAGAGCAGGCAGGTCTGGAAGCCCAGTGTCTGGGCGAACACCAGCATCCCCACCAGACCGTAAATGATACTGGGGATGCCTGCCAGCGTCTCGTTGGTGAACTCGATCACCGAGATGACCTTGCGGTTCTGGGCGTACTCGGTCAGGTAAACGGCCGCGCCCACACCCAGCGGCAGTACGATCAAAAGCGTCAGCAGGATGACATACAGCGTGTTGAGGATCGCAGGCAGGATGCCGTCCGTGCCCTTCAGCACACTGGCGGTGGTGGTCAGGAATTTCCAGCTGATGTGCGGGATGCCGCGCACCAGCACCATGCCCAGAATGCCCGCCACCAGTACGATGACCAGCACAGCCGAGGCCCAGACCAGAGCGTTCATCACGCGGTTCCAGGTGCGGCGGGAGGCAGAAGCACTGTTATTCATCGCGCTTTCCTCCCTTCAGCACCACATTGAGCAGGATATTGATGCCCATGATAAAGACGAACAGCACCAGCGCAATGCTGAACAGCGCCTGTTTCTGCAGGCCGCTGGCGTAGCTCATCTCCTTGGCAATGGCGGTGGTCAGGAAGGTGACGCTGCGGAACAGGCTGTCCGGCATATTGGGGCTGTTGCCAGCCACCATCATCACGGCCATGGCCTCGCCGATGGCGCGGCCGATGCCCAGCACGATACCGGCGGCAATGCCGCTCCTGGCAGCGGGGACGCTGACCTTGAACCAGGTCTCGGCATCCGTTGCGCCCAGAGCCAGGCTGCCCTGCTCATACTCCGGCGGCACAGCGTTGAGCGCTGTGACCGACACCGACACGATGCTGGGCAGGATCATCACCGCCAGCACCACGATGGCGCTCAGCAGGCAGGCACCGGAGGCCTTGCCAAAGGTCTTGGCCACGGCGGGCACCAGCACCTGCATACCCAGCAGGCCGAACACCACGCTGGGGATGCCGCTCAGCAGCTCAATGGCGGTCACGACCACTGTGCGCACCTTCGGGCCTGCGGCCTTGGAGAGGAACACCGCCGTCAGCAGGCCGATGGGCACACCGATCACGGTGGCACCCAGCGTGCCGTAAACGCTGGACAGGATGAAGGGCAGGATGCCGTAGGCCGGGTCGGCAGCGGTGGAAGCCCACCGGGTGCCGAACAGGAACCGGAACAGCCCGATCTTCTGGATGGCAGGCACACCGGAGAGGACCATGTACACCGAGATCAGGAGCACACAGCCCACCGCCAGGATGCCGCAGAGGAAGAAGATGAAGTTCATCACCGCTTCCAGCCACTCAGCAGGGGTTCTGGGAAGAGAAATCTTTTTGTTGTTCATAGCATCATTGCTTTCCGCAATTACTCATTCACAGGAACAGCACCGGCAGTGCGGATCAGGTCAGCAGCATCGGCACTGGCGGCAAAGTCGAAGAAAGCCTGTGCCTGCTCAGACAGGGTGACAGACTTGTTGGTGACGAACACGAAGGGACGCTGCACCTCGTAGCTGCCATCCTTAACGGTCTCCTCGCTGCACTCCACACCGCCAACGGTGACCATCTTCACGGTGTCACCCACAGCGGACAGGGAAGCGTAGCCGATGGCCAGAGGGTTGGCCTCCACAGCGCTGATGACAGCACCGGTAGCGGTCAGCTCCTGCGCATACTTGCAGCTGTCCTTGACATCCACGATGCTCTCAAAGCCATCACGGGTGCCGGAGCCAGCCTCACGGCCGATCAGAACGATCTCGCCGTCGTCGCCGCCGACCTCAGACCAGTTGGTGATCTCTCCGGTGAACATCTGCTTGAGCTGGTCAACGGTCAGATCCTCGACCTTGCTTGCATTGTTGACGATGATGGCGATGCCGTCCAGAGCGATGGTGGTGCCATCCACGTCAGCCTTCTCATCGTCCTTCAGGGCACGAGAGGACAGGCCGATGTCCAGGGTCTTATCGGTAGCACCGGTGATGCCTGCGCCGGAACCGGTGGGGTCGTAGCTGACGGTGACACCCGGCTCAACCTCGGCAAAGCCTTCGGTCAGGGCAGCGATAACATTCTTCATGGAGGTGGAACCACCGGTAGCAACATTGCCGGACAGAGCAGCAGCGGTGGAAGAAGCAGTGGAGCCTGCAGCGGTAGAGGTAGAAGAAACTGCAGCAGAGGAAGCAGAACCGCCGCAGGCGGTCAGAGCAGCAGCGGCAGCAACTGCACCGCAGACAGTGAGAAACGAACGACGTGTGATCTTTTTCATAATATTTGTCCTCCAAACATCCGGGCTTTCCGTTCCCGGCTCTTGTTTTCGTGTTTTCCTTGGGTACGGCACTATTGTATCCCAGTCGATAAGCCGCTTCGACCACAAGCGGGAAAAATCGAGGTAAATTGTTTGGACATGTTTTTGCCCCAATGTAAAATTTGGGCGCAAAAAAGCCCGGGGTGCGGGTGCACCTCGGGCTCTTGGGGGATATTAGGATTTTTTGATAGACACAGTTTTGTCCTTGTTATAGCGCAGAAAGAAAATGATACTCTGGTCAAAGAAGGTGACCTTCAGCTTCAGCGGTTCACCCTTCTCAAAAATCTCGTAGGACTCAACCGTCGGTGCTTTGAACACAAGAGTCTCCGTTTTGCTGTTCATCAAGGGAGCGTCTCCGCTTATCAGATTTCCGGTGGGCTTTTCCAGCGCCCACTTTTTCTCCCCTACAGTGGCGGAGAAAATTCTGGAATACTGTACGGAATCAGACCCTTTTCCGATGTAGGCAATCTTGGTCGTAACATTCACCCAGTTATTCTCTGTGCTTACACCGCCCGATGTTACGGACTTCTTCTCGGTCTCCACCTTAGTCAGCTGAACCTTAAAATCTCCCAAAATGGCTTCGTTTTCTGCCAGCTGTTCACCGCCCCCATCACAGCCGGTGAGGACACCAGCGGCAGAAGCGGCCAGCACAGCGGCGGCAGATGCTTTCAAAAAATCACGGCGGGAAAAAACATTGCGCATCAGAAATTCCTCCCATTTCAGATCTGGTTTGTTCCTATCACCATAGTACCATATTTACCCAGACTGTCAAGGGACAGAATTCAACCCCTCAGTCTCGCTGCGCTCGACAAGTACGGGTTGCGGCTCCCAGCATCCATCTCGTGTTGTAAACAACACTTATGTCTTGCTGGCCGCGGCCCCAACAGCAACGCCCTTTATCCGCCACTGGCGGCGGTTGTTGCTGTTGCTCCTAATAGGGGAGCCCTTGGCATATCGGGAAAGTCTGCATGGATGGACAAAGCACCGTCGTTAAAGCTCGACCTCCACGCCATCGGGGCGGTAGAAGGTGACGTTCCTGCGCCACTGGGGCTCACCCATGGTGCGGCGGTAGCAGTCTGCCAGCTGCCGCACGGCTTCCTCGGGGCTGCGCACCTTTCCGCCGCAGCAGGGGAGCACCAGCACCCGGAACCAGGCATCAAAGAGATGCTCTGTCCAGCCGGTGTCCTTGGCCCCGCACCGGGCGTAAAAGCCCAAGCGGCGCACGGCCATGGCCTCGTCCTCCGCTTTTTCGGGGCACTCCGCTTCAATGAGGATAGCCTGCGCGCCCTTCTCGTGGTCAGGCAGGGCGGCAAGCAGAGCGGCTCCGATGCCGCAGGCCCGATACTGGGGCAGAACGGCAAAGTAATCCAGCTGGCTCACCTCACAGCCCACGGGCCGCACCATCAACAGATACGCCACCAGCGCGTCGTCCTCATACACGCCCCAGGTGTGGGCGGTACCGGCGGCCTCGCTGTTCAGGATCATGCTCAGGGGCTTCAGCTCTCCGGCAGGAAAATCCCGGCGCATCTCGTTCAGGTAAACGTTCGTCAGCTCTTCGGCAGTCAGCAGCCGCCAGGTCAGGCTCTCGGGGTTCATACGATACGGGTTCCTTTCTGGTAGACCGCCTGAATATTCAGTTCCTTGTCCGCCAGGATCACATTGCCGTAGCGGCCTGCAGCCAGACTGCCGTAATCATTGTCGATGCCAATGCTCTTGGCGGGGTTTTCGCTGGCGGCGCGGACAGCGCTTTCCAGCGGGACGTTCATCTCCAGCACGGCACGCTTCATGCAGTCGTACAGGCAGGTGGCACTGCCCGCAATGGTGCCGGGGTGCTCGGTCAGGGTGGCGCGGGGGCCGCTGACCGTGACCGCCTGACCGCCCAGGCTGTACTGGCCGTCGGGCAGGCCGCAGGCCATCATGCTGTCGGCGATCAGGATGACATGGTCATCCCCGAAGGTGTTGAAGGTGAACCGCACCATGGCCGGGTGGATGTGGACGTTGTCGGTGATGAGCTCCACCTCCGCGCCCCGTTCCAGCGCCGCAATGATGGGCCCGGGCTCCCGGTGGGTGATGCCGGGCATGGCGTTGTACAGGTGGGTCATGTGGGTCGCGCCTGCGTCAAAGGCGGCGTTAGCGGTGTCGTAGCTGGTGCAGGTGTGGGCAATGGAGATGCGCACCTCGTCATGGCAGGCGGCAATGAACTCCAGCGCACCCGGCTCCTCCGGGGCGATATCCACCAGCTTGATCAGGCCGTTTGCCCGCTTCTGCAGGCGGCGGAACATTGCAACATCCGCCTTGTGGAGATACTCCGGGTTCTGGGCACCCACCTTGTTGGGGCTGATGAAGGGCCCCTCCATGTTGATGCCCACAAGGTCTGCGCCTCTGCCGTTTTGATGGGCGGCGGCAGCATCCATCACACCGTTCAGGATCTCTTCCGAAAAGGTCATGGTGGCAGGGCAGATGGCCAGCACGCCCTTACCGGCCTCAAAATCGGCCAGGGTCTGGATGGCTTCTTCATTGCCGTCACAGAAATCCTTGCCCATAGCACCGTGGAAGTGGATATCCACCAGGCCTGGCAGAGCGTAAGCACCCTTGGCATCCACGATCTCTTCGCCTTCCTCCGGCTGTGCAAAGGGCACGATGCGCCCCTCCCGGATGGTCAGGCTCCCCTCCTCAAAGGTGTGGCGGGGGGTATAAATCAGAGCATTTTTGATGATCATTTTATTGCCTCCTAAACCTCTCCGTCTGCGAAGCAGACGGAGAGGTTTTGTCTTACAGCAGGCTCAGTGCTTCCTCATCGGCCACAAGGATGCAGTCGGGGTGCATCTGCAGGATGGAGCCCGGGCACTCGGGGGTAACAGGGCCGGAGACGACCGCCTTGACTGCCTTGGCCTTTGCCAGACCGTTGGCCACCACCAGCACCTTGCGGGCCTGCATGATGGTCTTGATGCCCATGGTGTAGGCCTGCTTGGGCACCAGATCCTCGTTGCCGTCAAAGAAGCGCTTGTTGGCCTCGATGGTGGCAGGGGTCAGATTCACGCAGTGGGTCTCCAGCTCAAAGGCCTCACCCGGCTCGTTGAAGCCGATGTGGCCGTTGGGGCCAAGGCCCAGCAGCTGCAGGTCGATGCCGCCCACGCTGTGGATGATCTCGTTGTACTTTTTGCAGGCATCCGCAGCATCGGGGTTGGTGCCGTCGGGCAGATGGATGGCCTCGGGGCGGATGTTGACCTTGTCAAACAGGTTCTTGTGCATAAAGCTCCAATAGCTTTCGGGGTGCTCCTTGGGCAGGCCGCGGTACTCGTCCAGATTGACGGTGGTGACCTCAGAGAAATCCAGGTCGCCCTTGTTGTACCAGTCCACCAGCTGAGCGTATGCGCCAACAGGGGTGCCGCCGGTCGCCAGACCCAGCACGCAGTTGGGCTTCATAATGACCTGTGCGGAGATGATGTTGGCAGCCTTGCGGGACATGTCCTTGTAATCTTTTGCACGAATGATCTTCATAATGGGGAACCTCCTGTTATTTTGCTTTGTTGTTTTCAGTATAGCATATTTTCCGGCCAAAAGGGTAGCCGGTTTATGAACAAAACAAAATGCCGCCGAAAGCAGGGCGTAAACGCCCGCCCTCAGCGGCATTTTTACAGTTTGGGAACGGATGCGGAAGCAACCAGCCTTCCGCACGGAAACGTGCTCAGAAGGATGCTTACAGCATCTTCTTCAGCTCATCATACACGAACTGCACCTTGGTGCCGATGATGACCTGGCAAGTGGTCTTGTCGGGGCGGATGACACCGGCAGCACCGGCAGCCTTCACAGCCTTCTCATCCACAGCGGTGTAGTCCTTAATGGTGAAGCGCAGGCGGGTAGCGCAGTAGTCCACGCTGGAGACGTTCTCCTTGCCGCCGATGGCCTTCAGCACGCCAGCAGCAACCTCAGTGTAGTTGTTGTTGGCCAGAACGACCTTCTTCTCAGCCTCTTCGGCATCCTCGTCCTCACGACCGGGGGTCTTCAGGTCGAACTTGGTGATGGCGAAGTAGAACACGAAGTAGAACACCACGAATGCAGCGATACCCAGAGGAATGATCATCCAGGTCTTAGCAGCTGCAGGCAGAGAAGCGGAGAACACCAGGTCGGTAGCACCTGCGGAGAAGCAGAAGCCAGCACGGAAACCGGAGTAGTAGGTGATGATGGTGAAGATGCCGTACAGAGCGGAGTACACAACATACAGCGGGAAGCACAGGAACATGAAGCCGAACTCAAAGGGCTCGGTAACGCCGCAGACGAAGGCGCAGATAGCAGCGGACAGAACCAGACCGATGGCAGCCTTCTTGTTCTTGGCGGTACGGACCATGGCCAGTGCAGCACCGGCGATACCGAACATCATGCAGGGGAAGAAGCCGGACATGTACATACCCAGGCTCCAGCCCACGTCAGCAGAGGTCTCGCCTGCCCAGAAGTGGGACAGGTCGCCCAGGCCGATGGTGTCGAACCAGAACACGTTGTTCAGAGCGTGGTGCAGGCCGGTGGGGATCAGCAGACGGTTCAGGAAGGCGTAGATGCCAGCGCCGATGCCGTCCATGCCTGCGATGCCTCTGCCAATGGCGACCAGTGCATCGAAGATGACGGGCCAGACGAACAGCAGAGCGACAGAAACAACGATGGAGATCAGGCCGGTGGCGATTGCAACGAAGCGCTTGCCGGAGAAGAATGCCAGCCAGTCAGGCATCTGAGTGCTCTTGAACTTGTTGTAGCAGGCTGCACCCACCACAGCGGCCAGGATGCCGATGAAAGAGTTGCCGGCCACCTTCTGGAAAGCGATATAGGTAGCGGTGCCCTCTTCCAGAGTGCGCACCATGCTGACCACGCCGGGGCTCAGCAGCTGCTGCATCATCAGGTAGCTGACCAGGCCAGCCAGACCAGCGGTACCGTCGTGGTCATCAGCCAGGCCAACGGCTGCGCCGATGGCGAACAGCCATGCCATGTTATCGATCAGAGCGCCGCCTGCCTTGACCAGCAGGAAGCCAACGGTGTAAGCTGCACCGGAAGTTGCAGCACCGGGGACACCCATGACACCCGGGGCCAAAGCATAGCCGAGACCCATCAGGATGCCGCAGATCGGCAGCACAGCGACGGGAAGCATCAGAGCTTTGCCCAGTTTCTGGAGATACTTCATCATAAGACACATTCCTCCTTAAAGAATGTTGTTGTTATGGAGGCCTCTGGTTGCAGGCTGTCCATAATTGCGTAACAATATTTTAACACATCCTCCGAAAAAAAGAAATAGGGTCTGCGCCCGTTTTCGCAATTTTGCACCAAAAATCCTTGAATTTGCATCTTTCGTGAAAAACTTTTTGGAATTATTGCGCACTTCAGAGCAGGATTTTGAAAAAACTTTTCTTTTGCCCTTTCTCCCCAAACCGCTTGCATCCCGCGCCGGAATCGGGTACTATACTTATAAATAGAAAACACAAGACCCAGGGAGGTTCTTTTTATGGAATGGACTGATATCCGCCTGACCGTGGCCAAGGCCGATGCCGACAACGCCGAGGCCGTTGCCACCATGATCGCCGAAGGCGGCATCTATATCGAGGATTACAGCGACATCGAGCAGCAGGTGGCCGAGATCGCCCATGTGGATCTGATCGAGCAGGAGCTGCTGGACAAGCCCCGCGACACTGTGATCATCCACATGTATCTGGAGCCGGGCGCTTCCCCCGTGGAGACGCTGGCCCTCATTCAGGCCCGGATGGAAGCGGCAGGCATCGCCTACACCGTGGAGACCGAGGGCGTGGAGCAGGAGGACTGGCAGAACGGCTGGCGCAAATACTACCACCCCATGGACATTGGCAAACGGCTGGCCATCGTGCCCTCCTGGCAGGAGTACGATACCGACCGCGTCAAGCTGATCCTTGACCCCGGCCTTGCCTTTGGCACCGGCGGCCACGAGACCACCAGCCTCTGCCTGGAAGCGCTGGACGAGCGGGTGAGCGGCGGTGAGCGGGTGCTGGACATCGGCACCGGCAGCGGCATCCTTGCCATTGCCGCCCTCAAGCTGGGCGCAGGCAGTGCCGAGGGCGTGGACATCGACCCCGTGGCCGTGCGCACCGCAGGCGAGAATGCCGCCTTGAACGGCGTGGCCGACAAGCTGACCGTTCTGGTGGGCGACCTGTCCGACAAGGCCAGCGGCAGATACGACATCATCACCGCCAACATCGTGGCAAACGCCATCATCAGCCTTGCCCCCGCCGTGCCCGGTCTGATGGCCGAAAATGCTACCTTTATTGCCAGCGGCATCATCGACAGCCGCAAGGACGAGGTGATCGCCGCTCTGGAAGCCGCCGGCCTGACCGTGCAGGAAGTGAAGGAGAAGCGCGGCTGGGAGTGCATTATTTGTAAAAAGACGAATTAAACCCCACCGTCAATGCTCCGCATTGCCACCGCCCCTAGTAGGGGCGGCCTTGGCAAAACGGTTAAGCTTTACGAAATGCCAAGGGCCCCACTATTAGGAGCAACAGCAACAACCGCCGCCAGTGGCGGATAAAGGGCGTTGCTGTTGGGGCCGCGGCCAGCAAGACATAAGTGTTGTTTACAACACGAAGTGGATGCTGGGAGCCGCAACCCGTACTTGTCGAGCGTATGCGAGACTGAGGAGTTTGTACCTAAGGAGAATCTATGCCTCACCGTTATTTTACAACCGAAATCTCCAATGGCACCGCCACCCTGCGGGGGGCCGATGCCCATCATCTTTCCCGCGTGATGCGGGGCAAGCTGGGGGACACTGTCATCTTATGTGACGGCAACGCCGTGGAATACACCGCCACCATCACCGGCTTCGGGCCGGAGACGGTGGAGTTCAGCGTGGAGCCGGGCTATCCCAGCGCCGCCGAACCCAGCGTGGAAGTGACCCTGTTCGTGGGTTACCCCAAGCAGGACAAGCTGGAACAGGTCATCCGCCACGGCGTGGAGCTGGGCTGCACCCACTTCGTGCCCTTCTTCAGCCGGTACTGCGTGGCCGCCCCCAAAAAGGAGGAGCAGAAAAACGAGCGCTACAACCGCATCGCCTTTGAAGCCGCCAAGCAGTGCGGCCGGGGCGTGCTGCCGGATGTCGCCCTGCCCCTGCCCAACTTCGGGGCCCTCTGCCGCAGCCTGGAAGGGTACGACCTCGTGCTCTTCTGCTACGAGCTGGGCGGCGCGCCCCTGCGCCAGCTGCTGGCAGACGCACAGCCTGCCGACGGCCAGCGGCTGAAGATTGCCCTCATCACCGGTGCCGAGGGCGGCTTTGCCGTGGAAGAGGCTGAAATGGCCGCCAATGCCGGTGTGAAAACGGTCGGCCTCGGCCCCCGCATCCTCCGGTGCGAGACCGCCCCGCTGGCCGTGCTCTCCGCCGTAATGACCCTGACGGGCAACTTGGAGTAATTTTTATTTCCACATATACAAAAAGGACGGCGTATGCCGTCCTTTTTGTTTACTTTATTTTCGCGTTCATCAGCGCTTTTTTCACCTCAATGAGGTTTTGCGGGCTGACGGAGAAGCTCCGCAGGCCCAGCTGCAGATATTGCAGGGTGTTGGCCGGATTGCCCACCGCGCTGCCGCAGATGGTCACGGGGATCCCGCCCTCCCGGGCAGCCTCCACCACCATGCGGATGAGCTTTTTCATTGCGTGGCTGGCCGGGCGGTAGTAGCGCTCGGCAATGGAGATATCCCGATCCACCGCGTGGGTGTACTGGGTCAGATCGTTCGTCTCGATGACAAAGAAATTGCACCCATGCTCCACGAATTCCTCTGCCGTCAGGCAGGCCGAGGGCACCCCGAACATCACACCAAAGGGCGTGTTCGGGTCAAACTCCTCCCCGCGCTCCCGCAGCAGCTGGCGGCAGTGCGCTACCAGCCGCATGGCCTCATCCCAATCTTCGAGGTTGGTCACCATGGGGAACATGACCCGCAGGGGGCCGTGGGCTGCCGCCCGGAGCAGGGCGCAGATCTGCGTTTCAAACTGATGGGTCTGGCGCAGGCTGCTGCGGATGCCCCGCAGGCCCAGCTTGGAGGATTCCAGCCCCCTATGGATATCGGCCATGGCGCGGTCCACACCAAAATCAAAGGTGCGCACTGTCACCACACCGCCCTTTGCGGCGGCAATGCAGGATTGATAGAACACGAACTGCTCCTGCTCGTCCACCGGGCGGCCCGGCAGCATCATATAGCCGCTGCGCAGCAGGCCCACGCCGGAAGCACCTGCCTGCAGCGCCGATTCGATATCCTCCTGCCCGTAGCAGTTGGCCAGGAGCTCAAACGGCACATCATCCTTTGTCCTGTTGGGCAGGACGCTGATGCGGGCGGCTTCCGCGCTCTCCCACTGCAGCTCGCAGATGCGGCTGACCGCCTGCTGGCGGGTGTTGGCATCCGGGTCCAGAATGCACTCGCCGTTGTTGGCATCCAGCACCACGGTGCGGCCGTCGCAGTCGTTCAGGAACGCCTGCCCCACCTGCACCACGCAGGGAATGTGCATGGCCCGCGCAATGATCGCCGCGTGGCTCTGCTTATTGCCCTCCGAAGTGATGATGCCCAGGATCATCCCCGCCGGAACGCTGAACAGATCGCTGGGCATCAGCATCTCTGCCGCCAGGATCACCGGGTGATCCAGCGCCAGCCAGACCCGGGGACGGTTGGTCAGCACGTTCACCACGCGGCGGGCGGCATCCAGAATATCCGCACTGCGCAGCTGCATGTAGGCGTTGTCCTCCATGGCTGCAAGCTGCTCTGCATAGCGGTTGCCCGCACGGTACATGGCTTCGGCAGCGCTGATGCCCGCCTTGATCTGGAATTTGACCTCGTTCATAAAGCCTTCGTCTTCCAGCATCATGCTCTGGAACAGGAAGATGGCCTGCTCCGTGGGGCCGCTGCGGTCTGCCATGCCGTCCAGCTCACGCTGGGCTGTCCGGACAGCGTTTTCCAGCAGACGCTGTTCCCGTTCCGCGTTGAACGGCCCGGTGGCAAAATTTTCGTGCCAGCGCTCCAACCGGCTCACCTGTCCCATCACAAGGCCCGGCGAGGCGCTGTGTCCCTGATAAACCTTCATTCCTCGATCACCTCCGGCAGTACCGGCCCGGTAAGGGCACGGCAGACCAATGCCTGTAAGAACGTATTGGGCAGCAGAGCGGCCCGTGCGGCCTGTGCCGCATTGCCGTTGCCCTCAAACAGGGGCGCAAAGCTCTCGATGCGCTCCCGGTCGCATTTTTCCAAAAAGGCTTCCGCCAGTGTCCGGGTGGTATAGAACACGGTGGGGTCCACGCCCGCATCCTCGGCGGCAGCTTCCAGCGGGGCCAGCTGGGCATCCTTCATGTTGGCCAGCAGCAGGGCCGCATCCGCTGTCAGGGTCACGGGGTATTTTTCCCGCACCGCCTTCTGCACCTGCTGGAATTTCCACGCAAAGGCGGCGGCATCCTCACAGCTCTCGGCGCTGGTGGAAACGGCATAGGCGCAGCCCCGCAGGTATCCCATGGCGCGGCGGGTATCGTAGTAGCCCAGCTCCATGTTCCGTCTGGCGGTATCGGGATCAAAGTGGAGGATGTCCCCCAGCTCCCAGTAGCTGCGGATCATGGTGGTGGGCAGGCCGGTGCGGTTGGGCAGGGTGATGCCCACCCCTTCCAGGTCAACACAGACCAGCTCCTCCGCGCCCATCTTCTGGGCCAGTGCGGTGGGCATATTGTCCCGGTAGCCGCCATCCAGAAACTGCACCCCATCGATCTGCTTTGCCCGCAGGGCGGGGAAACAGGCGGCAGAGGCCAGCAGGTAATCCTTTACCTTGCCCGCCGGGATATCCTCCAGCGTCAGCTCCCGGGGCTTCAGCCCCCGCTTTTCCACGGTGACAAGGCCGAACCGGATGGGCGAAGCCCGCAGGGCATCCTCATCCAGCACCCGCTCCACGATCTCTTCCAGCGGGGTCACGTCCATGCCGCCGTCCCGCACCACTTCCCGCAGGAAAGCGTGCAGCTCAGAGAGGTCGGCGTTTTCCTCCGGCAGCTCCATCACGTCCTGGCTGCGGATGCTCATCCACATATCCCGGGCCGTTTCGTACAGGTCCAGCGCAAACATGGCACCGTTCAGGCTGCCCACACTGGTGCCGGTGATGATCTGGGGCCGCCAGCCCAGCTCGGTCAGGGCACGCCACACACCCACCTGATAGCTGCCGCGCGCACCGCCGCCTGCCAGCACCAGTGCCTTGACCGGGGTATCATTCTGTGCCATCTGGAACGCCTCCTAGTCATTCTTTGGAAATCTGTCAGAAGTATACCATATTTTCCGGAAAAATTCTCCCTGTTTTTGGAACAAAATCCATGGTATAATTTTGTTAACTTGTGTGAAACGATGGTGGAGGTAAAACAATGCACTGCAACAACTGGATCTTTGATATGGACGGTACCCTGACCGACAGCATGACCATGGTATGGGAGGGTGCGCCCGATGCCCTGCTGGCCCGCTATGGCCGCACCCCAAAATCCGACCTCCACAAAACGCTCCTGACCATGGGCATGGCCGATGGCGCGGCCTACCTCATCCGGGAGTATGACCTGCCCCTGAAAATGGAGGACTACAACGATGTGATGTGGGATGTTATCACCAAGCTCTACGAGACCGTGGAGCTCAAGCCCGGCGTGCGGGAGCTGCTGGCCCGCCTGAAGGCCGAGGGTGCCCGCATGTGCATCTGCTCCAACACCTGGAGCGCCCAGTGCCGCACCGTGCTCACCCGTTTGGGCATCGATGAATATTTCGACTTCTATGTGGAGGCACAGGGGGCGCTCCACAAGAGCAGGCCGGATGTATTTTTCCAGACCCTTACACGCCTGGGCGGCACTGACCCCGACCGGTGTGTTGTCTGTGAGGATTCCCTCTACGCCGCCCGCACCGCCCACGACGCAGGCTTCCACGTCATCGGCATCGCCGATGCCGCCAGCAAGTCCGATGAGCCCGCCCTGCGGGAGGTCAGCGACCAGTTCCTGACCGACTGGACGGAGCTGGACTGGGACAAAGTATGACCCCTGCACCATGCAGAAAGCGGCCCGCAGAAGCAGGCCGCTTTCTTTTTGTATGATAGACCTATCCTTCCAGAAACGCCCGGAACGCCGCCCTTACGGCGGGCTCACGCCCCCGGGGGATGGGCACTCGTGCCCCGCTGCGCATCCAGAGCTCCCCGGAGGAGAGCTGGGCGGCGGCGGCAAGGTTGACCACATAGGAGCGGTGGGGCTGCAGAAAACGGGCATCGGCCAGCAGGGGCTTTGCCACCTCGGAAAAGGGCACCCGCAGGGAGAGGGAGGCCACGTCCTCGCCGCTGGCAAGGTGGTAGTGCACCACATGGTGGGTGCACTCCAGATACTCGATGTCCGCAAAGGGCAGGGCCCGCAGGCCCATGGCCGTGGTGACCGGGATGACCGGGCCGTATTCCGGCTCGGTGGCCCGGTCCAGCAGGGCTGTCAGCTGCTCCGGACGGAACGGGATATGCAGGTACTGCATCGCGTCCACCCGGAACGCTTCGTAGGCATAGGCCGTGGTGTGGGCCAGAAAGGCCAGCGGGGCCCGCACACCCCGGCGGCGCAGCTCTGCTGCCGCCTGCAGGCCGCTGCACGGGTTGGCGGCAGGCAGCTCTATGAGGTAGAGCTCGTACCGGGAGCCTGCTTTCTCCTGCTGCAGCAGGGCCGCTGTGCTTTCCAGCTGCTCCACGATGCAGGCATCGGCCCGGCGGGCATAATATTCCATGCAGTGGCGCTGCACCCGGCCCCGCAGCACAGGGTCCGGGCTGCACACCGCAATGTGAAAGATCATATCCGCTCCTCCTTTCTCTCTGCACAGCGCTTGATTTTTGCGCCGTGAGGGAGTATTATGGACGAAAAAAGAAATGGGGGACACCGCCATGGATCAGCCGCTCGTCAGCATCATCCTGCCCGTGTACAACGCTCAGAATCATCTGGCCCGCTGCATCGGCAGCATCCTGAACCAGACCTATAAAAACATTGAACTCATCATCCTGAACGATGGCTCCAAGGATCACAGCCTGCCCGTGTGTGAGGAGTTCCGCGCCAAGGACAGCCGCATCGTGCTGGTGGACAAGGAAAACTCCGGCGTGTCCGACACCCGCAACCTGGGCCTGAAGCTGGCCGGGGGCGAGTATGTCCAGTTCGTGGACAGCGATGACTATATCGACCCGGACTTCACCCAGCATCTGGTGGAAGCCGCCGAGACGCACCACGCAGACCTTGTGATCGCGCCCTACAAGATGGTGATCCCCGCCGGGGCCACAAAGCCCGAGCAGGTGCTGGAAAAGCTGGAGGACAATCTGGGCGTGATGAGTGTTGCCCGGCCCCCTGAGGTGCGGGAATACGGTTTCCTGCCCGCCGGGGTCTACGACAAGGACACCTTTGCCCTGCGGCTGATGGACAAGCCTGCCTCCTACTTTTACAGTGTGCTCTGGAACAAGCTCTACCGCCGCATCCTGCTCACCGGCAATGACATCCAGTTCACCAGCGAGCTGAAATGGGCCGAGGATCTGGTGTTCAACATGCAGTATATCCAGTATGCCGAGACCTTTGTTTCCATTGACAAAGCCGGTTACTACTACGTCCAGAATCCCCAGAGCATCTGCCACACCCAGATCAACCCGACCTCCATCGTGCAGAACAAGATCCAGACGTTCCGGTATTATAAAGACCTCTACACCCGCCTTGGGATGTACGAGGAGGTGCGGCCCCAGCTGTATAAGTTCCTGGTGGATATCGCCGAGAGCACCTACCCCTCCGGCCCCTTCAAAAAGATCATTGAGGAAGCCAAGGAATATTGGAAAAACCGGAAAGAATAAACCAAAATCGGGAGACCCCCTGCGGGGTCTCCCTTTTTTGTGGTTATGCTCCGATGGCAGCGCACTTCTTTGCCAGCCAATCCCGCTCTTCTTCATTCAGGCGGGGAGCCAGCTTCTCAAACACTTCGCGGTGGTAGGCGTTCAGCCAATCCAGCTCGTCCCGGGTCAGGACACCGGGCACCACAGGAGAGGTGGCAATGGGCACAAAGGTCAGCGGACGGAAAGCCAGGAAGGTGCCGTACTGGTTGTCGGCCTTGTGGTAGCATTCCAGCTCGTTCTCAATGCGGATGCCCACCTGACCGGCCTCATACACGCCCGGCTCATCGGTGATGATCATGCCCGGCTGGAACACCGTGGTGTTGCGGCCGTTCAGGGCGTGGGGACCCTCGTGGACGTTGCCCACAAAGCTGACGCTGTGGCCAGTGCCGCAGCGGTAGTTGATGAGGTGCTGCCACAGCGGCTCACGGGCGATGGTATCCAGCATGTGGCCGTCGCAGTAGTTCAGCCAGACAGCCTTTGCGATGTCGATGTGGCACTGCAGGGTCCAGGTGTAGAACAGCTTTTCGTCCTCGGTCAGCTCACCCAGCGGGTAGGTGCGGGTGATATCGGTGGTGCCGTCCAGATAGGTGGCACCGCTGTCCACCAGCAGGAAGCCCTTGCGCTCCAGCTTGGCATGGTCCTCCTCGGTGGCGTGGTAGTGCATCATGGCAGCGTTTCCACCGTAGGCGGCAATGGTGCCAAAGCTCTCCACGATGAATTTGTCCTGTGCGGAGCGGTACTTGTGAAGGATCTCGTCCACAGTCAGCTCGGTCAGCTCTTCCCCGGCAGCCAGACGCTCTTCCAGCTCCTTCTGGAACCGCACCATGGCAACCGCATCCCGCAGATGGGCTTCGCGGTCGTGAGCCAGTTCGACCTCATTCTTCACACCCTTCATGGGCAGCAGGGGGTCGGCCTCATCCTTCACGGTCAGGGCGGCGTTGTTCTGCAGGGTCTCGTAAACGGCAAAGTTCACGGATGCAGGGTCGGCCAGCACGGTCTGGGGCTCGGTCTCAGCGGCCAGGAACTTGAGCACGTCATCGTACTCCTGGATCTCCACGCCGTTGGCCTTGAGCTCTGCGGCAGCTTCCGCACCCAAACGTGCAGTGTTGATGAAGAGCACCGCGCGCTCCGGGGTCACATAGCAGTAGGACATGGCATAGGGAGTGCACTGGATATCCATGGCGCGCAGGTTCAGCAGCCAGGCCAGATTATCCAGCTTGCCCACCAGCTGTGCGGTGCAGCCCAGTTCCTTGAGTTTGCCGCGCAGGCGCTCCAGCTTTTCGGCAGGGGAGAAGCCTGCATACTCCTTGGGCAGGATCCATGCCGGGGTGGCAGGCCGGGCGGGGCGGCCCTCGGTCCACAGCTCATCCTCAAGGTTCAGGGTCTTGATGGTGCCCTTCTTGGCATCCAGCTCCTTCTGCACGCCGCGCACCAGCCCGCAGGAAGCGGTCAGGCCGCACAGGCCCAGCACACCGTTCTCCGGCAGCACCTTGCCGCAGTATTCCTCCACGGTGGGCACGCCCGGCTCACCCATCCGCATCAGCTGGATCTCGGTACCGGCGATCTCCTTTTCGGCCTGCACAAAGTAGCGGCCGTCTGCCCAGACAGCGCTCTCGGTGGGGGTGACGACGAAGTTGGAGTTTTCGCCGTGGAAGCCGGAGAAATAGGTCAGGGAGGTGTAATGGTCGGGCAGGTACTCGCTGGAATGCGGGTCACCCACCGGGATCAGATAAACGTCCACGCCGTTGGCCTTCATGGCAGCCCGCAGGGCGGCCAGACGCTCAGGAACCGTGTTCATGCTCATAATAAAAAGCCTTCTTTCTTCCATCTATCTGCCGGAAAAACGTCCGGCGGCGGGGGTCACTGTGTCCTATTGTACCATCACTCCGGGCAGAATGCAATTCACCGGCAGCGAAAAGCCCCCGCCGGTGCATCAGCGCTCAGGCGGGGGCAGAAAGCACAGTCACTGCACATTCTTTTTTGCAAGATCTTTGGTGTACAGGGCACGGGTGGCGTTCAGCACAGCCAGCACCATCACGCCCACATCGGCGAAGATGGCGGTCCACATGCTGGCCAGACCCAGCGCACCCAGCACCAGGCAGGCAAACTTGATCGCCAGAGCAAACACGATGTTCTGATACACGATGCGCAGGGTGCGGCGGGCAATGCGCATGGCCAGCGCGATCTTGGCCGGGTCATCGTCCATCAGGACAACGTCAGCGGCCTCGATGGCAGCATCGGAGCCCAGAGCACCCATGGCGATGCCCACATCGGCACGGGACAAAACCGGGGCATCGTTGATGCCGTCGCCCACAAAAGCGAGGTTTTCTTTGGGCTGCTTTGCGGCGAGGAGCGTTTCGATCTGGTCCACCTTGTCGCCGGGCAGCAGACCTGCATGGTATTCATCCAGACCCAGCTCGGCGGAAACGGCCTTTGCCACAGGCTCCGCGTCGCCGGTCAGCATGACCGTCTTGCGGACACCGGCCTGTTTCAGGCCCTTGATGGCAGCGGCACTGTGGGGTTTGACCACATCGGCGATGAGCAGATAGCCTGCGTATCTGCCCTCCATGGCAACATGGACGATGGTGCCCGGCTCGGTGATCTCGGGAACCGTCAGGCCCAGCTTTGCCATCAGGCGGGCGTTGCCGGCGGCGACGGTTTTGCCGTCCACCTTTGCGGTCACACCGTGGCCGCCCAGCTCCTGCACATCGGTCACACGGCTGGGGTCGATGTCCTTACCGTAAGCGTTCTTGATGCTCAGGGAGATGGGGTGCTTGGACCAGCTCTCGGCCAGAGCGGCGGCTTCCACAAGGGCATCCCCAGTCACGCCGTTTTCGGGGTGGATGCCCACCACCTTGAAGGTGCCCTGGGTCAGGGTGCCGGTCTTATCAAACACCACGATGCCGGTGCGGGCCAGCTCCTCCAGATAGGTGGAGCCCTTGACCAGGATACCGCAGGCAGACGCGCCGCCGATGCCGCCGAAGAAGCTCAGCGGGATGGAGATGACCAGAGCGCAGGGGCAGCTGATGACCAGGAAAGTCAGGGCGCGATAAATCCAGTCACCGAAGCGGGCGGGCTGGCCCATCAGCAGCAGAACGATGGGGGGAACAAAGGCCAGCGCCAGTGCGCCGTAGCAGACGGCGGGGGTGTAGACCCGGGCAAAGCGGGTGATGAAGTTCTCGGTGCGGGCCTTCTTCATGCTGGAATTTTCCACGAGGTCGAGGATCTTGGAAACGGTGGATTCGCCGAACTCCTTGGTGGTCCGCACCTTCAGCAGGCCGGTCATGTTCACACAGCCGCTGATGACCTCATCGCCGGAGCGGACATCCCGGGGCAGGCTCTCGCCGGTCAGGGCGGCAGTGTTCAGGGCAGAGGTTCCCTCCACGATGATGCCATCAATGGGCACCCGCTCGCCGGGCTGGACCACGATCACGGTGCCCACCTCCACATCATCAGGGTCCACCTGCTCCAGTTTGCCGTCCTCGTCCTCAACGTTGGCGTAATCGGGGCGGATATCCATCAGGCTGGAAATGCTCTGGCGGCTCTTGCCCACGGCCACGCTCTGGAACAGCTCGCCGATCTGGTAGAAGATGATAACGGCACAGCCCTCCACATAATCGCCCAGCGCAAACGCGCCCACGGTGGCAACAGCCATCAGGAAGCACTCGTCAAAGGGCTGGCGGTTCTTGATGCCCAGCAGTGCCTTGCGGAGCACATCCCAGCCGACCACCAGATAAGGGATGCAGTAGAGCAGCAGCTCCACCGGCGTGGGGAACTGGGGCAGCAATTTGAGGATGAGCACCAGCACCAGAGCAGCAATGATCCGGTACAGGTTCTTCTTCTGCTTTTTATTCATATCTGTACTCTCCTTTTTTCTGGGTTCTGGGCCGCAATGCGCCGCGGCGGGCGGGGTGGATTCAACAGGTTTTCCCCACGGGGTAGACTTTTCCACGTTTTCCCCTGAGTTTTCCACGGACTTTTCCCGGAGAAAACCTGCTTTTTCGCGTTTCTTTTTGCACTTTTTCGCAGAGGCTGTTGAAAACCCGGTGGAAACTGTTGAAAACCCGTTTTCTTTTCCACAGTTTCCCACACCGGCTTTTGGGCCGTTCTGCCCGAAAAATGCGTCACAAAAAGCTCCCCCGCAGGGGAGCCGTACCGGAGTTACAAGCCCCTGTTTCCTCAGATATCAAAGATCTCGCAGTCGTCCTCGACCTTTTTGCAGGCAGCCAGAACATTCACCATGGTATCGTGGGGCTCTGCACCCTCGGCAAACTCGACCTTCATCTTCTGGGTCATAAAGCTGACGGTAGCCTGTGCCACACCTGCAACGGTGTTGGCGGCATCCTCCATCTTCTGGGCGCAGTTTGCGCAGTCAACTTCGATCTTGTAGGTCTTCTTCATCATAGGTACCTCTCTTTATTTTATGTGGACCTCTCAGGCACGCCTTGTGCGCCCGGAGGCTTTGTACTGCGTTTTCCGTTTACTCCTCAATGTGGTCCATGCCCATCGAGAGGATGCTTCTCACATGGTCATCATCCAGTGCATAGTAAACGGTTTTGCCATCCCGGCGGAAGCGTACGAGCTTGGTATCCTTGAGCACCCGGAGCTGGTGGCTCACTGCCGACTGGCTCAGCTGCACCGCATTGGCAATGTCCTGCACGCAGAGCTCATTGTCATGCAGCGCATATAAGATCTTGATGCGGGTGGAGTCGCCGAACACCCGGAACAGGTCGGCCAGCTCATACAGCACCTCGTCATCCGGCATCACCACCGGTTCCGTGTTTTCCTGTCCCGCCGGGGTCACCTGCTCCAATCCGATCATGTCCGTTCTCCTTTCGCCGCGCTTTACATGAACGTCTGTTCATGTGTTCATGTTATCATGCAGAAAAGCTTCTGTCAAGGGGTTTTGCAAAGTTTTTTGCGCTCCTCTCAAAATCATCGAAAAAAGCCGCAAAAAACGCCCAAACGGATGGAGATTTGCAGAAAAAACGCCCAAACAGGTGCATCTGTGCCAAAAGTGTGGTATTCTAACAATGTATTTCTAAATTTTCGCCTTCGGGCATCTGGAAAGGATGTATTTTTATGTTGGAAGCTGGAATCCGCGGCGAGCAGAGTGTCGCCGTTACTTCCGAGAACACCGCAAAGACCATGGGCAGCGGCACGCTGGACGTGTTTGCCACCCCCGCGCTGGTGGCACTGGCCGAAAAAACCTGCTGGATGAGCGTTGCCGCCGCGCTGGACGAGGGCTGCGGCACCGTGGGCACCCGGCTGGAGCTGGAGCACAGCGCCCCCACCCCTGTGGGCATGACTGTGACCTGCGAGAGCGAGCTGACCGCTGTGGAGGGCCGCAAGCTGGTGTTCAAGGTCTCCCTGCACGACGAGAAAGGCCCCGTGGGCGGCGGCGTGCACGAGCGGTTCATCATCAACAACGCCAAGTTTGCCGCAAAGGCAGAGAGCAAAAAGGGGTAACGGCCTCGCCCTCTCAGTCAGCGCCGTTGGCGCTGCCAGCTCCCCCAAAGGGGGAGCCTTTGGCATTGTGGGCAGGCTGGCCGTGCATATACAGCGGCTCTCTGTCCTCTTCCATCACCTGCGCTTCTGCCTTTTGCTGGGCGGCGGTCAGCAGGCGGATGGCCTGTTCGTTGGCGCGGAACAGTTCAAAATACAGCGCTTTATAATCCGGCGTGGCGGCGGCCCCCTTTCCGTTTGCAATAGGGATAGTCTGCCCCGGGCCGGGACAAAAAATCAAGTGAGGAATCATTTATGAAAAAGACAAATCTCTCCTGGGTGGGGGCACTGCTGGTGTTTGCCCTGCTGCTGTGGTGCACCGCAGCCACCCCCGGCACCATTGCCGACCCGGCCAGCTACGCCCCCGCGGTGTACAGCTCCATGCTTTCCCTGCTGCCGCCGGTGGTGGCCATTGTGCTGGCCCTGAACACCAAGGAGGTCTACACCTCCCTGCTGGTGGGCATTGCCACCGGCGCGCTGCTCTTTGCCAACGGCAACCTGGAGCTGGCGGTCACCACCCTGTTCTTCAACGAGGACGGCGGCATGGTCGCCAAGCTCTCTGACAGCAGCAACGTTGGCATTCTAGTCTTTCTGGTGATGCTGGGCATTCTGGTGGCCCTGATGAACAAGGCCGGCGGCAGCGCCGCCTTTGGCCGCTGGGCCTCCACCCACATCCACACCCGGGCCGGGGCGCAGTTTGCCACCCTTATTCTGGGCGTGCTCATTTTTGTGGACGACTACTTCAACTGCCTGACCGTGGGCTCTGTGATGCGCCCCGTGACCGACCGGCAGAAGGTCTCCCGCGCAAAGCTGGCCTACCTCATTGATTCCACCGCCGCCCCGGTGTGCATCATTGCGCCGGTGTCCAGCTGGGCCGCCGTTACCTCCAGCGTGCCCGAAGGCTCCGGCATCAACGGCTTTACCATGTTCCTGCGCACCATTCCCTACAACTATTACGCCCTGCTGACCATTGTGATGAGCCTGTTCCTCATCTTCACGGGCACGGACTACTGCTCCATGAAGCAGCACGAGGACAACGCCCGGGCCGGTGACCTTTTCACCACGGCCGACCGCCCCTACGGCGACGATGTGGATACCGAGGACGATGCCCACGGCCATGTCATTGATCTGGTGGCCCCGGTGCTGGTGCTGATCGCGGCCTGCATCTTTGGCCTGATCTACACCGGCGGCTTCTTTGAGGGCGTGGACTTCATCACCGCCTTCTCCGACTGCAACGCCTCCGCCGGTCTGGTGCTGGGCAGCAGCATTGCCCTGATGTTCACCTTTGTGTTCTACCGTGTCCGCAGCGTGATGACGTTCCAGGATTTTGCCGCCTGCATCCCCGAGGGCTTCAAGGCCATGGTCAGCCCCATGCTGATCCTGACCCTGGCCTGGACGCTTTCCGGCATGACCAACCTGCTGGGTGCAAAATATTACGTTGCCAACCTGCTGGGCGGCTCCGCTGCCGCCCTGCAGTACCTGCTGCCGGTCATCATTTTCCTGGTGGCGGTGTTCCTGGCCTTTGCCACCGGCACCTCCTGGGGCACCTTCTCCATCCTGATCCCCATTGTCTGCCACGCTTTCCCGCAGGGCGAGATGCTGGTGGTCTCCATTGCGGCCTGCCTGTCCGGCGCTGTGTGCGGCGACCACTGCTCTCCCATTTCCGACACCACCATCATGGCCTCTGCCGGTGCGCATTGCAGCCATGTGAACCATGTTTCCACCCAGCTGCCCTACGCCATTACCGCCGCTTCCTGCTCCGCCGCGTGCTATGTGATCACCGGCCTGACCCAGATGTTCCTGGGCAGCAGCGCCAGCCTGTGGACCTCGCTGATCCTGCTGGGCGTTGCCATTGTGCTGGAGCTGGTGGTGCTGAACATTCTGCGCGTAAAGCTGGGCAAAAAGACCAAAGCGTGATATACTAAAGGAAATTGAGTGTTCGAAGGGAGACCGTACCATGCTGGAAAAAGCATTCAACGATGTCTATACCAAGTTCAAGCTCCATTTCTACCAGAACGTGTTCCAGCGCTTTGCCACCCGTGAGGCGACCCTGACCACGGTGGAATCCTTTTGCATGGAGGGCATTATGGCCATGGGGGAGCCCACCATTGCGGAGTTTTCCCGGATGATGCAGATCTCCACCCCCAACGCGGCGTATAAGATCGGCTCGCTGGTGCGCAAGGGCTATGTGGAAAAGATCCAGTCCACCACCGACCGCCGGGAGTATCACCTGCGGCCCACCCAGAAGTATATCGACTACTACAACATCAGCTACTCCTACCTGAGCACGGTGGTCCAGCGGGTGAACAAGCGCTTCCCCAAAGAGGACGTGAAGAAGCTGGAACAGATGCTGACCATCATCAGCAACGAGCTGATGCCCGAGCTGAACCTGGAAAACAACCCGGAGGCTCCGGAGGAAAAGAAAACCGCGCGCTGAGCCGCACCCTTCCGGAAACCCCGGAAGCCCCTGCGCCGCCCCCGCGCAGCCAGACAGGACTGCCCCACAGAGATGTGGAGCAGCCCTGTTTTTTTTCTGCCGGAACGGGCCATGCGGCCAACAAAAAAGCCCCGGAGGGCTTGCGGGACCCTCCGGGGCGAGGCAGCGGCGTGCGGGCCCGCTGCCTCAGGGGATAGCGATCAACAGGAGATTCTGGGAAGCAACTTTTTGGGGGAATCACAAAGGAATGTGATGCATGGCCCAAAGGGTCAGCGGAGCGTTTGCCCGGGGCCTTTGGGGGTTGGGGTTCAGTGCTGGGACTTGTAGAACATGGCCTTGCGCTTGCGCTCCATCCAATATCCCGCTGCAGACAGCACCATGCCTGCGCCCAGCATCAGGTCTGCCAGCCAGCCGCTGGTGCCGGTCTGGATCAGCTTGGCATCCTGCACCGCCGGGAGCACCGGGGTCTCAGGAGCGGGAGCCGGAGTGGGAGCCGGGGCGGGAGCGGGGTCAGGTCTTGCATCCTGCACCACGGGCAGCACCGGGGTCTCGGGGGCGGGAGCCGGGGCGGGGGCGGGCTTTGCGTCCTCCACCGGCGGCAGCTCGGGGGTATCGGGGCCCGGGGTCACGGGCGGCACCACGGTCTGGGTGTAGCCCTTGATCCATACATCCCGGCTCTCCTGAGAGGTAAAGGTGTAGTGCACTTCCGCATCCTGCTTGGTGGTCACTACCATCTTCTCTGCCTCAAACGGCACGGGGTTGCCGTCCTTGTTCTTCTCGGTGTGGTACTCGTACTTGATAAAGCCGCCTTCCACGGTGCCGGTGCCCTCACCGTTAAAGATGTTCCGGATCAGGTTGGTAAAGCTCTTGTAGGAGCCGGTGCCGGTGCCTTCAATGCCCTTCTGCTGTTCGCTCGTGTAATCTGCCGTCTTGGTGTAGTTGGCCTGATAGCTGCCGGAAAGGTCAGTGTCCTGCTTTACTTCGCCCGAGATGACCTCGGTCCACTTTGCAGACTTGGGGGTGTAGCGCAGTTCTCTGTTGGTCAGGTTCTCCACCAGCTTCCTGCGCTTAATGGTTGTGGAGAAGACGTTCGTGTTCTTGCCCATGGCCACCACATGCATCTCATCGGTCTGGGTCAGGTTTCCAAGCGTCAGGTCGTAACCGCCAATGTAATCGGTCCAATCTTTCGGGTTGAAAAGTGCATTGCCGCAGGTGTTGTTGTCATCGGACATGTAGCCGTAGGCCGTCAGGTCCGACTGGTACAGGTAGATCTGGTAGTAGTGTACGCCGCCGCCCTTTGTCTGGTCCTTGTAGATCTCAACGACCTGTGCATTACTCAGGTCCAGCAACGGATTCTCTGCCTTATATTTTTCCAGGGCATCCACTGCTCTGTTTTTAGCGGCCGCATAATCCTCATCGGTGTACGCTCCAAACCAACCGGTAGGCGTTGCCTTATAGTCGCCGCCCAGTTTGCCGTAAGCCACCTTGCCCTCGACCTTGTAGAAAACGCTCTTTGTGGGGGCGCTGTCTTCTGTGAACGGGCCAAACAACTCATCATCATCCCAGCTGGCACGGGGATACTCGTGGTGGCCGGTGTTTTTATCGTTGTCAGCCTCGTTGTCGTAGGTAATGCGGTCTACAAAGTTCGCCTGTGTGCCTCCTCCCTTTACAAGCGTTTCAGCGTTCTCGCTCCATTTCAGCGTGGGGTTCAGCAGGACGCAGTCCGTGGTTTGAGGCTTGCCGTCTTTCTTCTCCGACAGGGTCAGATGGGAATCCGTTGCCAGATCAAGGTGGTCGATGTTGTTCTTGTTATAGTAAACATCATACTCTTTACCGTCGATCTTCACATGGTACTTCCAGCCCACGTAAATCGCGTCCCACGTCTTCCCATAAATCTCCTTTTCCTTCTCCGGAGGAACACGCTTCATCATCTTATCAGTGGCATCCCAGTAGTAAGGCGTTTTCCTCTTGGTGGAGCCGGTGTAGTATTTGCCTTTCTCCTTGGCGGTTTTTTCCAGCTCCTTCAGGTACGTAGTCAGCTCGGCATCGGTCATGGCATTATAGTTGACCACATGTCCCACTACCTTGATAACCTCTTCCCATTTCGTTTCGCTGGTATAGATCAGGGTCTTGATCACGCCGTTGTCATCGTACTCGATGACAAGTTGCTCACCGTCATCCTCAGCTTTTTTACGGGCTTCATCCAGCTTCGCGTGGAACGCATTTTCGGCTTCTTCCTTCGTGCTGCCGGTGCCTGTAACCACGTCCGGCTGCGGCTTCTGGACTTCCACAGTCAGCTCCTCTGCCCGATCATCGTAGCTTGCCGTGTAGGTCTTGCCATCTTCTCCCGTGTAGGTAACGGTACGTTTGGCAGCATCCCTTTCGTACTTGCCTTCGCCGAATTTTCCGTCAAACTTAGCCTTGATCTCATCCTCAGTCAGCTGCCGGGTGGTAACGGTGATGATGGTCACGGTGCCATTGTCTTCGGTCTTTTTGTAGGTTTTGGTTCCAGCTTCATCATCCGTGCTATCCAGCTTCATCCCTGTATAGGTCGTTCCGTTGGGTTTAAGATCAGTAAAGTTAAACGTTCCATCGCTACTGTTCTGGCTGCTGCTCCACTTCTTCTCTTCTGACAGGTCAACCGGCGGCCTATTAATGTTCTCGGTCTTGGTTTCCGTGGTATCGGGGGATTTGACCGTCCAGCGCACCCGGGTCAGGTTTGCGGTCAGGTCTTTCGTAGTCCAGCCGTTCTTTGTTGCAGCCTTATCCAGTTCTGCTCTTTCTTCGGGAGACAGGTGTTCCAGGTCAACATTATCATCATACTCAAAGCTATGGGTCTTGCCATCTTTATCCTTATAGCTGGTGATCCGGCCAGTATTGGGATCCGTTTTAACCTCAGTTGCACCATCCGGTTTCGTATTGAAATTCTCACCAATACCCAGTCCGCCCATACCAGTGGTTGCATATTTTCCACCATCGAGATAGGTGATCTTGGAGCCTGTCACATACGCCGTGCCGGTGACGGTGTTGTCCATCACATCGGTGATGTCCTCGGGGTTCTTGCCGGGAACATCGGGCTTCGTGGCATCCTTAGTTTCAACCTTTACCTCGGCACCGGTGTAGGTCAGGGTGTAGGTCTTGCCGCCAATTGTTTTTGTAAAGGTGCCGCCGTTCGGGTTAAGAGTTTCGTTGGCAATGGCACTCGTCAGCTCTGCCTTGACAGGGTCCTCAACGCCCAGCTCACCCACCGCGTTGTTCAGGGCATCCCGGATGGCGTTCATCTTAGCCTTGCTCTCTTCTTCGGGCCTCGTGCTCTCGTTTTCTACGCTCCCCTTCTCCGTGGTCGTCAGGGTCACGGTATAAGTGAGGCTCCGGCGGAGAAGCTCGTTCTGCGTTACGTCCAGCTTAACGGTCTCGTTGTGCGGGGTGGTGTAGTAGATCTCGCCGTCCGCACCCAAAGTATACTCTGTGTGGCCGTCTTTTTGCAGTCTTGCAACGATCTCTGCGTTGCTCAGCTTCGTTTCTCCGGGTTGGGTAGTCTCCCGAATAACGTACTCCTTGCCGTCCTTGGTGAAATGAATTCCGTCATCCGCCGCTGTACCCTTATTGAGCATCTTTTCCAGATCCTCGGGCTGAATGGTCTCAACCACTTTGTCGCCATCCTTGATCTGGATACTGGGGTATGTCATCTCGTCTCTGAACGATTCACCGCCATCCTGCTCTGCCTTTTTCCGGGTGATGGTCAGCTCGGTGGTGGTTTTGGTGGTGACCTTGTTGTCCTGAATGGTGATGTAGGTGGTGCGGGTCTGGGGGTTGCCCTCTGCGTCCAGAATGGTCTCGGTCCGGGTGAGGGTATAGGTGCCGTCGGGGTTCACCGTGGGCTTTTCGGCATCCACCAGCTTGGCGATGTCTTCGGCGGTCATCTCGGCGGTGGTCACTTTCTCTTTCTTCAGCTTGAGGGTCTGCTGGTTGCCGTCGGGAGAGTTGGTCACTTCCTCTACCTTGTAGTCCTTGCCTGCAACTGCCTCAGCACCCAGCTTGATATCCCAGCTGATGTCCGGGTTCTCGCCCAGCTCTTCCTTTAGGTTGAACTCTTTGACTTCTTCCTTTTTCTCGTGCAGATTGCCCTTGGCTTCGCCGGTGCCGGTGGTGGTGGTGATCTCCTTGCCGGGGGTCAGGGTGGACTCGGTGATGGCGGTGGAGCCGTCCGGTTTTTTCTCCACAGTGGGCGGGGTGTTGGTGTCTACAATCGGCTCTGCGCCGGGGTTGGTTTTCGTCTCCACGTTGGTCTCGGACTTCTCGGTCTTTTCAGCGGTGCCGATCACCACTTCCTCGGGCTTTTTCTCTTTGGTGTCAGTCTCGCCGCTGCCGGGGTTGGGGTTGGGGTCGGTCTCGCCGCTGTCGGGGTTAGGGTTGGGGTTGGTCTCGCCGCTGTCGGGGTTGGGGTTGGGGTTGGTCTCGCCGCTGTCGGGGTTGGGGTTGGGGTTGGTCTCGCCGCTGTCGGGGTTGGGGTTGGGGTTGGTCTCGCCGCTGCCGGGGTTGGGGTTGGGGTCAGTTTCGCCGCTGCCGGGGTTGGGGTTGGGGTCAGTCTCGCCGCTGTCGGGGTTGGGGTTGGGGTTAGTCTCGCCGCTGTCGGGGTTGGGGTTGGGCTTGGGGTCGGTCTCACCGCTGCCCTCGGGGTTGGTCACGATCACGCCATCCAGCTTCTGGGAGCCGTCAGGGGTGGGCTTGGGATTTTCTTTATCGTATTTGACTTCCGCATCCTTCAGGGTCTCCTGAGCATTTTCAGCCTGCTTGTTGTCCTGAGGTTCTGCGATGTTTTCCTCTTTCTTGGTTTCCTCCGCCACAGGCTCCTTTTCTTGCGGAGCTGCTTCCGGAGCATCTGCGTTTGCTGCCAGAGGGCTTGCGGCCACACAGGCGGTCAGGGCCACGGACATTGCCGCCATCTTCAGTTTCTTGTTCGTCATGGTAGTTGCTCCTTTCCAGAATCATGCTGTTTGTTTCAAGGGGGTCACAGGGCATCGATCATAGCAGAGAGATAGTCGGAGGAGACAGAGCTGTAAAAGAACCCGTCGATCAGACCGTCCTTTTTCGCCCGCCGCACCTGGTCCGCCAGTTGAGGCTCGCACACCTCATCTACCACCAGCGCCACCCGGCAGCCGGGCAACCCTTGCCGCAGCCTCCGGCACAGGTCCAGCCGCTGTTCCAGCCGCCACGGCGGGGAGGCCGTGACCTCTGCAACAAGAACATCGGCATGGGTATCCACACACAGATCCTCCGCAGCGGTTCCTTCGGTCTGGTAGACCCGGAACCCTGAGTCAAAGTGCTGCAGGGAACCCGATATCGCATCGCCAAAGAGCCTGTTGCGCATATCGACTACGACACATTTCATGTCCACGGCCTCCTTCCCGGGCAGTGTCTCGCCACATGGATGCAGAACGTTTTACTGTATCAAGGATACCACACCGCCCCGCGGCTCCGCATGGGCCATAAGGGACAAAACTGTGAAAATTTTTCGGTGTTCTGCCCAAAGTTTTTCCAGTATTTCCGGCGTGTTCCACAATTTGGCACTTTTGGGAGCAAAATGCGCATAAAAAAAGCCCCCCTTTGCAGGGGGGTCTGTCTCACGGGCAGGCTTCGCCTTTGTACAACCCTTCCGTCTTTGCTGCGCAAAGCCACCTCCCCTAGTAGGGGAGGCCTTGGCAGGGCGGCAGCGTCTGCGTGTTGACCATAAAGCAGAAACTTATCCTCTTTGCCAAGGGCCCCACTACTAGGGGGGCTGGCACGGCGCAAGCCGTGACTGAGGGGTTTTGTACAACAAAATCTCACTCCTCCAGATGGGGGAGGATGAAGTTTTTTTTGGTTACGGCAATGGCCAGGCGGGTGCGGTTGGAGTAGCCGGTTTTTTCCAGCAGGGAGGAGACAAAGCGCTTTACGGTGCGGGAGGAGATGCCCAGCTCTGCGGCGATCTCCTCATATTCCAGCCCCTCACACACCAGCCGCAGCACCTCGATCTCCCGGGGGGTGAGCTGGGTGCTGCTGACCTGCCCCAGGCGGGTCTCCGGGGTGCGGTCCGGGTAGAGGCTTTCCCCCGCCATGGTGCGGTCCATCACCTCCAGCAGGCTCTCCGGGGACACATCCTTATACCAGAAGCTCTCGGCCCCGGCGGCCTTTGCCCGTTTCAGGTAGCTTTCCTCCACCATGGAGGTGATGATGATGACTTTGATCTCCGGGTACCGGGCCTTGATCTCTGCCGCCACATCAATGCCGTCCCGGCTGCCCTTGGTGCACACATCCATCAGCACCAGATCCACGGTGTGCCGGGCGCACTGGGCCAGCGCCATTTCCGCTGTGCTCAGGGAGGCCACCCGGCGGTAGCGGCCGCTGTCCTCCACAAGGTGCTCCATGTTCTCCCGGGGCATCCGCTGGTCTTCCACGATCAAAACGCTGGTCATATCGTTTCCTCCTTTGGCAGGTTCACACACAGCCGGTAGCGGGGCCGGGCCTGCACCTCCATGGTGCCGCCCGCCTGCATCACCCGGCGCTGGATGGCGGTAAGCCCTCCGCCCGGCGTAATGGCGGGGTCTGCGGGGGGCGGGCCGTCGTTTTCAAACTGCCAGCGCTGGCCCCCGCCCTGCGGGGTGATGGTGATCTCCAGCCGGTTGGCCCCGGCGTAGCGCACCGCGTTGGTGATGCACTCCCGGGCAATGGTCAGCAGCAGCTGCTGGCGCTGCCGGGGCATGGGCCCCTGCAGGGCCACCGTGACCCCCAGCTGGGCCGCGTCCTCCACGAACACGTCCCACTCGTTTTCCTCCGGCGGGGTCTCACTGTCCTTCCGAAACAGCTGCACCGCCTTGTTCATCTGTTCAAGGGAGGCTTCCAGCTCCGCCGGGTCCTTCCGCTGCAGCAGGCACTGCCGCACCGCCGTAAGGCCGTAGCCCATTTCATCATGGAGCCGGGTCTTGAACTCCAGGATCTCTTTTTCCCGGGTCATCTCCTGCACGTTCTCCGACAGCCGGCGCAGCTCCCGGTTCATCCGCAGCAGCTCCTGATTCTGCCGCAGCAGCTCCTGCCGCTGGCGCTGCAGGTCTGTCACCTCCGAAAAGATGCACTCCACATGGGGGCGGACCCCCTCCCCGAACACGGTCTGCTCCGAGTAGAGCCAGCAGGTGCCGTCCGGCAGCACAAAAGACGGATTTTTGCCGTCCACCCTTCGGCCATGGGTGGGGGCCCACACCTGCTGGTGCAGCTCCTCCAGCGATTGCAGATCCCGGCCGGAGAGGGCACGGTAGACCCGGAACATCTGCCGGTTGCACAGCCGGATGATGCCGTCCGGGGTAAAGTAGCACACCGCCGCGGGCAGGTCGTCAAAGCCCTCCTTGATGGAGCCACGGGTGATGTGGTCCGGGTGCAGCCACTGCTTCAGTTTGTTCCACATTCCGGGGCACCTCCTTCAAAGTGATCGTTCAGCACCCAGCTGCCCGGGGCCTCCTGCACAGCGGCGGGGCAGGCGGCTTTCAGGTCTGCCCCGGTCTCCACCGAAAGATAAAGGTTCAGCCGGTGGTCCTTCCAGATGGCCCGCACAAACAGGGCATCCAGCTGCCCCAGCGCCCCCTCCACCACCGACTCGAACCGGCTGTAACAGGCCGCTGCCGCCTCTGCCGGAAGCCGGACCCCTTGGGTCACCTCCATGGCGCACTCCACCCCGGCCAGCTCCAGGCTGCTGATGGATTCCTCCAGCGCGTACCGCAGCTCCGCCGAGGGCACATATCGGTGCTGCTGGGCCAGAAACATCAGGTTGGCACCCCGTTTCAGGTAAGCGCCCAGCACCGCCACCTGCCCCAGCAGCTGCCGCCTGTCTTCCTCCGGGGCCGCGCGGTACCGGGTCAGAAGCTGATCCATCCGGATGATCTGGGGGGCCAGCTGGCGCTGCAGCAAATCGTACAGGCGGTTCTTCTCCCGCAGGGCGTTGATCTTGCGCTCCACCTCGTAGTTCTGCTGTTCCAGATAGTTGCGCTCTGCCAGCTCCGTTCGGTTTTCCTTCAGGCGCTCCATGTTTTCCACCAGCTCGGTGATGTCTGTCTGCCACATCACATAGCCGCCCTGCACCGGTGCGCTGCGCAGCAGGGTGTGCTCGTCCAGCTGCACCGTGCCATGCATGGCGGCCTGCAGCTCCCGGCGGTCCACCATGCGGCCGTTCTCGGAGCAGCAGTACACGTTGCCCTGCCGGTCCACCAGCTGCACCGCCAGAGAGGTGACACGCAGCAGCTCCTCATAGCCGGTGTTGGACTGGATCAGGCCGCAGCGCAGGCCGCCTTCCAGCGAAGCCGCCGTCATCAGGCAGTGAACGATGGTCATATCCCCCAGAAACTGCCTGATCAGGGGAAAATGGAAGCCGTAAAGCACCGCGTATACCCCCAGCAGCACCATCGGAATGGCAGGCAGGGGCAGCCGCCGGAGGATCCGGGGGTTCCGGCTCTTGTGGGCGATGATCCCAAAGGCCAGCAGGATGCAGATCACGATCCACCCCACCACCAGACCGAAAAGCCAGCCGTACTGGTAGTTTTCGTTCCAGGGCTGCTGCAGCCGGAACACCTGCTGGTGCAGGTCGTTGGTCAGCACCAGCTCCAGCAGCACCGCCGAGGGCAGCCACAGCATTCTGGCCCAGGCGGACAGGCGGTAGCGCTCGGATCTGTCCACCGTCAGGACCAGCTGAACGCAGAGCACCGGTATCCCCAGCATGGGGGCATAGTAGAGGTACCCCAGCATCCGATCGATCTCCGGGGGAGTGTTCAGCTGGAACCGCAGGGTGCGCACAATGATCCAGAACAGCATCAACAGATCCACGTTCAGCAGCAGCCGCCGCACCTGCGGATGCACCGTGCGGTTGTACAGGGAGATTCCCCACCCTGCGAACAGGCTCAGATACAGCAGGCTCCGGAGGATGCCGCAGGCTTCCCGCAGGCCGGAGGGCAGGCCCTCCAGCGGGAGCACCCGGCACAGCCATGCCAGCAGCACCACGGTACCCACCGCACAGCCTCTTTGAACCTGTTCTCGCTGCCTCTGTTTCATCCTGCATCCCCCGTCTTTTGTGCCGTTCCCCGGTGGTTTTTCTCCATTATATCACATCCGCGCTGTAATTTGCCAGAGAGCAGAGGGGAATGTACCTCTGTGCTGCTTGCGCCTGCTCTGAAAACCGTTTGAATTGCAAAACGATTTTTTAGTTGCTATACTGGGCTTATCAAATTTTTTTCAGGAGGATGCCGCAGTGACAGCACAGACAATGCAAATCGGGAACACACCTTGCCGAATTTACGGCGGGGCTAATGCAGAATACTTGCTGCTCCAAATGACAGGTGAGCATGAGCTGCAAAGTATGGATTATGAAGTGGCGGCCATTGCTCAAAGCAGCCAGAATTTTCTGTTCGCAGCTATCCCGGTGGAAAGCTGGAACGATGCGCTTTCTCCGTGGAAAGCCCCTGCCGTGTGGGGAAAGCAAGGCTTCGGCGGCAAAGCTGGGGACACCCTGCGCTTTCTGACGGAGCAGGTCATTCCCACACTGGAGCAGCAGTTTCCTCTCCCGGAAAACGTCAAAATCATTCTGGGCGGCTACTCGCTGGCCGGGCTGTTCGCTTTGTGGGCATCCACCCAGACCGATTTGTTCTACGGTGTCGCCGCCGCTTCTCCCTCTGTGTGGTTTCCGGGCTGGATGGAATTTGAACAACAGCACCCGATACAGGCACAGCACGTTTATCTGAGCCTTGGCGACAAGGAAGAGCGCACGAAAAACACCATCATGGCTGCGGTAGGGGATAATATCCGCACGCTGCACAGTCGGCTTACAGCGCGTGGCGCAGACTGCACCCTTGAATGGAACAGCGGCGGGCATTTCAAAGATACCGACCTGCGCACGGCGAAAGCATTTCGCTGGGTGATGGAGGAACACGCATGACCATTTTGATTCATGCAGATGGCTGCCCAGGGGTCAGCGATGTGATGAAGAACAAGACCAGTAGCCGCATTCTGCCGCTGATCCGTTTGAATCTGCGCCTTTGGCGGAGATGGTGGGCATTCTCCCGCGGGCTAAGCAACAGCCCGCAGGGCTGATTACTTGCGGCCTGCGGGCCGCCGCCCTGTTCTCATCCACACCATCTTTGCCGCAAAAAAGGCACCAGCCTAAGCCGGTGCCTTTTATTGGCGGAGATGGTGGGCATTCTCCCGCGGGCTAAGCAACAGCCCGCAGGGCTGATTGCTTGCGGCCTGCGGGCCGCCGCCCTGTTCTCATCCGCACCATCTTTGCCGCAAAAAAGGCACCAGCCTGAGCCGGTGCCTTTTGTTGGCGGAGATGGTGGGATTCGAACCCACGTGCCCGATTAAGGACAAAACGATTTCGAGTCTTTAAAATTGTTGGATGAAGCTGGTCCCTTGAGGCTGTCATTGGCAGCTGAGGGCATTTTTGCAACCTCCAAAAAGGCACGTCACACCGCAATTTGCAGGCAAAAATCAGCCGCTTTTTGCGAAATGACGTTAGAAAAAGCCTTTTTCACACGGGCCGTCAGCGGCTGCATTTCAGGTGTAGTTGTGTTAGATGTCCGTTAGAAATATGCAGTGCTGCCGTTGCTGTGCCAGCTCACAGCAGGCTTCCCTGTCTGAACGCAGCGTTTCCCGAAAGCCGGGAGATGCTGCGTTTTCTCTTGCCCGCATTGGGCTGAAAGGGAAGCCGCCATGTCAACATTCCGCGTCAATAAAAACGTCAACTACACCGTTATGAGCAACCACCACCTGCAGGATAAGAGACTGTCCCTGAAAGCCAAGGGACTGCTGTCCTATATGCTCTCCCTGCCGGACGATTGGGATTACAGCCTGAAAGGGCTGACAACCGGGTGCAGGGATGGCATCGACAGTGTGAGAAGTGCGGTTCACGAACTGGAAGATGGCGGGTATCTGTGTCGGAGCAAAGTCCGTGATGCCCGTGGCCGCATTATTGACTACAACTATGAAGTCTTTGAACTGCCGCAGAAAGAACGGATTGAAAAACGCCCTGCTCCAGTGCCAAATTCACCATCATCGGAAAATCCAATGTCGGGTTTTCCAACGTTGGAGAATCCAACACAACAAAATACTAATAAACAAAATACTAAAAGACAAAGTACTAATCTATCAGGGCCGACAGGCGAATCCGCAGATTTTGACCAGATGGAAGCACAGGTGCGGGAGGAGTTCCGGGAACGGCTGGAAATTGACACCCTTGCCCAGCGGTACGACCCCGACAAGCTGGAGGAACTGCTGGACAACATTGTGGAGATGTACTGCTGTCCTCGGCAGACCCAGTACGTCGGCAAGCAGCCGCAGACCACCAAAGCCATCCGGCTGCGGCTGGACAAGCTGACCAGCCAACACATTGAGTACATCTTCGATGTGATGTCCAACACCACCCAGCCCATCAAGAACATCATGGCCTATCTGCGCACCACCATCCTGAACGCCCCCACCACGATGGAGCACTACTATCAGGCGCAGGGCAACTGGCTGACCGCACAGAATCGGAAGAAGTAAGCGCTGTTTTCCACAAAGACCACAACACACGTTGAAAATGCAAAGGAGAATTTCCATGAAGAACACGAACGCCGTCCGCACCGAGATCCATTACGCACAGGTTGGGGAGTATCAGCTGCCCCTGCTCACCCTGCCGCAGACCGATGATACCGAACCGCTGGGCAAGTATGGCCGGATGCGGCTGGTCTATCTCAAGAATCAGCGTCCTGTGCTGTACAACCGGATGTTGCTGAACGGTACGCTCTGGCCGCATTTGCAGGATGTCCAGAAAACGGCCTGCGCGTGGCTGGAACGCACGATGACCACTCTGTTAGACAAGTACCCCGCGCCGGACAAAGAGCGTGCACAGCTTCTCTGGGTGGCGCACATGAACGGGCTGAAAGCGCAGGCTGAGGAAGTGGTGGTGAGGGAAGTCGTGTATGCAGAATGATCCCTGATAGCATCCGAATGGTATCAAAAGCCGATATTTTAGATTTTATTCTTGATTTTTGCGGAATATTTGCAAATTTCAAAATCAAAATTTGACTTTTCGCCCAGAATAGAGTACACTGGATTCAGAAAATCATCTGGGAGGAATCGCGATGCTGCTTCAATTTTCAGTCACCAACCACCGCTCCATCAAGGACACGGCTATTATCAGCTTGAAAGCATCTACGGATAAAAGTCTGTCTGATTGCCTGATTTCGCCGGACGAAAAGAAACAGCTTGTGCCTGTGCTGGCACTGTACGGCGCAAATGCAGCCGGAAAGAGCAATGTTCTCCATGCCCTCCTGCTCATGCGGGAAATGGTCTGTGGCCGATATGCCAAGCTGCTGAAAGGCGAGTCCCTTCCGCAGGAGCCGTTTGCTTTCACTGACCAGCCTACACAGCCGACCAGCTTTGAAGCCATCTATTTTTATGGCGGCATCAAGTATGCCTATGGGTTCTCGTTTGACAAGTCCAAAGTCCTGACCGAATATCTCTATCACTGGCCGAATGGCCGGGAAGCCTTGATTTTTTCCAGAGAGGGAAATGGCTACCAATTTCGTGAAAACATCCAAGAACAGCTTACGCTTTCTGGACGAACTGCTGAAAATCGCCTTTATCTGTCCAGCTCGAACGAGTGGAACTGCCCCCAGACTGAAAAGGCATATCTGTGGTTCTTTGAAAAACTGACAGGCTTTATGGGAACCGAAATGCGGCTGGATGCTACATTATCTGCCATTCGGCAGGGCGGCTCTGAAAAGAGCCGTATCCTGCATGAAATGCTGTATGCAGACCTCGGTATCAAGGACATCCGCATTACAGGCTCCAAGGAAGAGCCTATCATTTCCGCACTGCACACCCTCGATGCCGAAGATGGCACTTCTAAGGGTTTCTGGCTCCCGTTGGGGCAGGAATCCGTTGGGACACAGCGTTTCTTCTCTCGCATCGGTATGTGGCTTGCCGCTTTGGAATCCGGGTCTGTTTTGGTAGTAGACGAGATCGAATCCAGTATGCACCCGCTGCTGACAAGGCATCTGATCGAGATGGTGCAGGATGCCGCTATCAATACAAACCATGCACAACTCATCTTCACCACGCACGATACCGGACTTCTCGACCTGACGTTGTTGCGACGCGATCAGATTTGGTTTGCAGAAAAGGATGAAAAGACCATGCAGACCGATATTTACGCTCTGACCGAGTTTTCTCCCCGGAAAGGCGAGAACATCTCCAAGGGCTATTTACAAGGTCGCTATGGTGCGATTCCGTTCATTGGAGGGGATGCAGCATGGGCAGAATAAAAGAGATCAGCCGCAAGTCTGCCCACACCAGAAAGCGCAACCCGGTCGTGTATCTTATCTGCGAGGGCAGTGAAACCGAGATCCGCTATTTCAAGCGTTTCCGCAGTCGAGGATGCAATATTGACATTATCCCGATTTCTTCTCAGTATAAGTCTGCCGACAGGCTTGTGCAAAAGGCCAAAGCAACGATGGGCAATAATCCATACTACCCGGAAGATGGCGACTCCATCTGGTGCGTATTTGACCGTGACGATAACTCCAACGAGGTTCTTCTGCGTGCCAAACAGTCCGCTCAAAAGGAAGGCTACCATCTGGCCTATTCTAACCCATCTTTCGAGTTGTGGTTCCTACTGCACTTTGTAAATCAACAGGCAGAGGTTGAGGATTGTCAGTCATTGATCCGCTTGCTGAAACAGCCGAACAGAATCCCTGATTATGAAAAGAATAAGGATTACTTTGACGTTTTGAAGCCTTTGCAGGCAACTGCAATTCAGCGAGCAAAAGCTCGTGCCAATCAGATTCAGAATCAAGGCATTGAACCGATTTCGCGGCAGAGCAATCCGTTGACAACGGTTTGGGAACTGGTGGAGTATTTGAACTCCAAGATTTGAACGACATCAATTTGAAAATATAGCAAAGCCCACAGGCTAGACTTGTATCTAGCCTGTGGGCTTTGTATTAAGGTTCAGTATCTATTATTTTGCAATCGGAGGCTTCTCTCCACTCGGAAAACTCTTTGTATCAATTGGTTCTGCGCTCCCAGATAACGCACCGCCGCACTTGCGGAGAGTTTTATTCAATGACATAATTTCAGCTATTCTTTTCCTTCAGCATTTGCTCAGCCTCATCGCGTGTAACCATATAATATTGAAGGACGTCTCTTGCTTCTTTTGAATATTTTGAGAAATCCAAATTCTTGAACTTGTTTACTGCCACAACAGATTTCACTTTTTCAAGTTCCTCAGTAGGCAGACTCCAAAACTTTTCTTCCCATTCCTTTGCGAGATTTTCCTTGAACATAAAACGATAAATTATAAAGGTTTCAGGCATCCAGAGAATTGTCCAGAATCGATGCTCATCCGCACCAAATGCTTCCTCAAAGAAATGCTTCCCTTTGCCGACTTTACCCTTGGTCGAATTCAGTACAGCCTGAATTGCTCGAATGAATTTTCGGTTCCAATGTTCGCCTATATAATCTCGGTTCATAAAGAAATCCGGATCATTGATAGGATGGTATTTCATCGGGAAAGAATAGATGTTTGCCCCTAATTCATCACACAGATCAACATTCAACTTCATGCGATAATACAGATGTTCTGGTTTATCTCTGAAATTATATAGCATATAGTTCGATAGATTTGTAATGCCATGTGCTACTGCGGTACGAACCGCTTTTTCGTAGATGTCCTTTTGCTCCCAATGGTCAAAAGCAATTCTAAGAGGCGAAATATTGATTTCAGCCAATTTTGCCATGTTTTGATCATTTATCAGTCTTGCGTCAATCCCTTGGTTAAAATCAACAATGCGTTTCACCTTTTTTGTATGTTTAAAATGTTTCTTGAATAATGGCGCAACAAATTCATCAAGTTTTAAAATCTCTTCTTTTGTCGCAGTTTCATAATGCAAACATGCTGCTTGTTCTAAACGAAGATATAACTCCGTTTTTTCTTCCAACGGGAGTTTCTCCGTCAATTCTTTATATAGCCTTATGCACTTTCTTACATAGGCACGATCATTGTAGCCATCCTTTAAATTTTGGATAGCAATTTCGTACTGATCAGGCGGCATATAAGTTGCACCTTTTTGAAATCCGCACGCTTTAATCTCATCGATAATTCTATCATAGCATTTGGATGCCAGCACATTATTGTCCAGCAAAAGCAAATCACGTTGCTCACCAAATCGGTCTCTTGCCCGTTCTATTTGCTCTTTAAGTCCAATATAATCACAATAGTGTGGCTCTAGTTTAGGAACTGCACAAAATGCGCAATGATTGATGCAGCCACGTGTCATGTAAGCAAAATACGCATTATTCGCCGGATATTTATAGTCGATTTCTTCAAGAATCGAATAATCCAACGGAAGTGTATCTATAATGCGTGTATCGCCTTTATCAATATCTCCAGGATGGTTCAACAGTCCTTCGAATGGATGAATTCCTGTTGCTTCGTACACTTCGTTAGGCAGAAGTGTTGACATGATACCGCCGACCATCACATCTTCGGGCTTTTTGCATAGCTGTTTTACGAAGTTTATCGTATCAATAGTAATATTCCAATAGAATGTAAAAAGAGTAGTTATACCAACCTTATCAAACGGTGGGTTCTTGAAGTATTCTTTCTTTCGATAGGAGCTTCTAGCGTTCTTTACCAACTCTATGGCATCTGAATTGTTTTGGAAATGTGCTTGTTCATCCAATAAAGAAATCGTTCCTTTTCTGACACACTCTACCAGAATTTTTTTATCGGTTTTCCAGTTTGTTTCAGCGTCCAAAGTCGCAAGTGCGTTCAACAAATCCTCAACAACGATATCTGCTGCTAAATCTAAAAGGTCGCCTTTGAAGAACCTTACGTCATCCCCCGATTCTCGATAGTATGTTGCCAGTTTCATCAATCCCATTGGAGGATATTTGTTTTTATAATTAGGCTCTACCAGAAGCACTTTTCTGTTCATTTTATCTAAATTCCTTTTCTATTGCTTCCTGAATTTGGTCGGCAACTTCTTTCGATACGATACGTCTTACAATCGCCATTATCTGTTGCACCAGTTTTCGTTTATTTCTATCCAGCTTGGATAGATTATCAGTAAAATATTTTGTTTTTGACCCTCCTTCAGTTACTTTAGAAACAGCCTTTTCTGCATCCTCGGCGCGCTGCGTGGTTTTCTTATCTTCATATTTTTGCTCAATAGCCTTCCGAACTCGCTGTTCGGCTTCACTCCCTGCGCCGGATTCTTTATATCGAGCAAGTCTTCTCTCGGCTTCTTCTTTCCTCTTTTTTGCAGCCTCTAATTCAGCTTCCATTTGAGCTTTTTCAGAACCGTCAATAAAACCTTTCCGACTCTTTTCTTGATACTTAGATACAGTATCTGTGTACGCTTCGAGCTTTTTATAGTCGCTCTTTGTGTCGCTTGCTACATGGTATAATTTATGCAGTGTGTCATAAAAGAACAGTTTCAGCTGTGTTTCAAGCTCAATTCGTTCAACTGATTCATTAAAGTAGTTTCTTTGTGAGTTTGGAACCAGTTTCTTTGATGCCGCAAATATTTCACCTACAAAATAGCTATTGCCCCGATCTTCTTTAAAAAATTTAGCAACAGCTGTATTATCACCAATTTGGATGTTTCCCTGACGGAGTCTAAAACCATACATAGGATTTGCAGCTTTTGGAATGGCCTTTTCAAAACGTGATATTCCATACCACATCCATGCAAGAAGATTTCCATCCGCATCAGCAAAGTCTTTGAAGCCGACATCTACAATGTTATCGTATACCTTGCCAGTAGCATCATATAACCGATTTTTATATCTTTTTAAGAGAGGATCTCCGTTTACTCGGATGTTATATTCATCAATTTTGAAATGCAGATTCGCAGCATGTTTATAAATAGCATCTCTATGATAAAAACTACTCACATACGGAACCGGAGCAACAAAACTCAAGTAATCAGAAACCAACTGTTTATCCAATAAATCCGTATTTTCATGGTTTATATCAATCATTTCAACCTTGAAATAATGCTTTTCTTGTTCTTCCGGGAACTTTTCTGTTGAAACTATAGCATTCAGAATATCATCTACGGTGTACTTCACTGGAGAACTTAGCATTTCACGCATTTTCTTTGCATCGAATATCATTTTCGAACCTTTAGTTTCGCCCCTGTACGAAGTAGAAAACACCAGCGTCTTACAATATGCCAAGCCGCAGAGGCGTCCTATTCCTCGAAAACCTTTATCAACACCTACTTTTTTGTCAGAGTTTGCAATATCACCCAGCTGTGCAACAAAATCCGCTTCCTTAACGCCAGTAGCGTTGTCTTCAACAGAGATAAATCTTTCATCTTCTTTTATTGAAATGAAAACCTCAGCTTGCTCTCTATCAATGATTCCAAGTTCAACTGCTTTATCTATCTGGTCGCATGCATTTTGGACATACTCGCGGTATATCACTTTTGAATCCGCATACATACCAGTTGTCAAATTTTCAAGGATGTTTTTTCCTATGGTTGCCATAGTTGCTTCCTTTCCGTTATTTCACCTGTTTGTAAATCGGTTTCGGGAATTTTATATGAAGCATTGATCTGAAAATTGGATTCTGAACAATATATTCTCCCTGCTTTAAACGAGTCATCATCGTCTTATACACAGGGGGAACACTCTTATAATCGCTCTTTGTCACTTCAATGGTGTTAGTGCGTCCATACGCATGTGTAGAACAGTTTCCAGTTACCCTATCATGAATGGCACTTCTAAATTGTTCTGCTGCAAACAGCACGACACCCAAAGAACGTCCACGCTCTGCAACATCCAAAATTTGGTGGAGAATAGGGGAATTTTTAGGAGAATCTTTAGAAGCGTACTTATTCAGCTCATCGATAAAGATAATAATTCTTGATGGAGGTACAACATTTTCATCGCCATTATATTCGCCCAATTGCAGGTTGTAAATCGTCCTTACTGCATCACCAAAAACGTATGCCTGTTTATCTTCTGAAAGCTTGGCAATATCAATAACATGTACTTCGTTCTTTTTGATGTATTTTAGGGCATCTCCGAGCCGTGTTTCGCCTTTGCTTGCATTAATATCTCTGGCAAAAATTGCAGCCTTATCATTGATTGCTTTGTTGACAATACGATAAAATTTCCGCCAACTTGCTATAGGAATCTCTTTTTCCCTATCAGATTGTGCTCCAGCTGCACATTTTTCGCGAATTATTTCAAGAAATTCTTGCCAATCATCAGCACCGGAAAATTTACCCTGCCCAGCCATGATATAATTGATAATAGCATCCATGGTCTGAGTCGAATCATCAATATTAGAGAACATCAGATCCAAATTGTTCCGATCTTCTCTATAAATGTATTTATACTTTTTAGCTTTTTTGGTTTTTATCGCATCATCAACTTCTTCGGGAGTTAGATATGTGTTCCAGCTTCCCTCGGTAGAATACGGATAATAATAGTGGACATTATGAAACGGCTCAGGCGAAAGGCCAAGTTTTTTATACAGAGCTTCATTTTCAGCCTTTTCTTTTGCCGGATCATCCTCATCATCATAATCGTTTGGCTGATCAATCGTCAACAAGTCACGGCCTTTAACATTGAACATAACGAATGCAACCGATTCGTCCTCGCTTTTGTTCTTAATGTAAGTATCCTGAATGGCCTTCATCAAGAACATTGCATAAGAAGTTTTTGCTGCCAATCCAGAAATGCCAGAAATATTCAGATGTGCACCTTCCGGTCCAATAATAAACTTTGAATTGAGCCGAACAGGCAGTGTTACTTTTTCACTGCCGCTTGTGCCTTCATACATTTCCAAATAGCCACAAACCAGCGGATTGCGAATATCTTTCAAGCCAAGTGCATATTCGATTTCTTCAGCAGTTGCTAAAAACACTTTCGAGTTGCTTTGCAACGGTATATAAATGTTTTTGTCATTACATACTACCTTTGCCTGAACATAGTTCATTCCAACTCGCAAAGTCGGAGATTCTACTTCTACATCGCCAAAATCGCTCGAAATATAGTTAGTCAAAAAGCTCGCCGCATCTGTTATGTGCGAAATATCTTCTATCATGCCATACGAAAACGAGCCATTTACATGTTCAACCTTCACAATATCAAATGGATTTAATATTAAGCTCGGATTCGTCCAAAAAGCAAAGTTGTCAATCGTTGTTGGTGCTTTTTCTGTTGCTAAAATGCGACCAATGATCACAGGACTAGGCATTGTTTATTCCTCCTCAAAACAAATGCAGAAACATTTCCGTACTCATATACTGACTTTTGACATAGGATTCTGTCAGAAAGACTGGATATAGATGATTAGCCCATCTCTTATCCGTTCCATAGCAAGTAGGCGTTCGTTCGTTAATTAAGGTTGCACTGATCAAATCGATTTCTTCACTATCAATTCCAGTGTCTTTTTCTTCATCCATCATGATTTTCTCGACCTTGATCACGCCATCGAAAGGAGTCCGTGTATACTTTTTGTCTCTGATTCTGATGTACCAAACACCAAATTTCACATCGCCTAAGTAAGAAGCATTTTCATATCTTGCTACCGGTGTTCTATGAAAAAGCGGTAAGTCTGCGATATAGTTTGCATTTGCCTTTCCCGTGTGGTCTAAAATGCTTTCTGGATTGAAAGATTTTGATACGCCAATGACCCATTTATAATTGTGTTTGATCTTTTGAAGCGTCCTTAAATCCTCTCGTCCTGATTTCATTGGTTTATATTCGAGCGAACCGTCTTTTAAAAGATAATTGTCCTGATTTAGCTTTCCAGCTTTCACCAGCTCAGCGACCATTTCTTTTTCAGACTCAATCATATAATCTTGAATTCGTGCAATACCCGAATCCTCCATCTTCCCATTTTTCTGATCCTTAGGCGGAGAATACGGAAGGATCGTAGCAAATTCAATCCCTAGCTTCTTCAATTTTTCACTTTTATTGAGCTTTTTCGTTTGAGCTGCAAAAATACATCATCCTTCCAGCCATCTGCGTTACTAACCGTTGGAAGTGACAAAACCAATCGTCTGTAAAATTTTTCGGGTCGCATTCTTCCATCGGTACGTTTGCAACATCCAATACCAACTTGTCCTGCGATAACTGGATAAACCTTTTTATTGTATGAAATATCATCCACCTTATAAGTGTGCCTCGATCCGTCCAAAAAGTAGCTGATGACTGGCCGCTTTCCAATCTGTCTTTTCGCTTCATTCGTTAAATCAACATACGTTTTATGCTTTTCCGTCTCCCCGGACACTTGCCATTTTATAAATTTTTCGCCATCGTCATCGTAGTCAAATGATGGCATACCAATTGTGTCATAGGAATACTTTTCCGTGTTATAACTTTTTCCGCCTGTCTCTTTGGAGATAATTTCCATGATTTTTGCCATGAGCTTTCCCTCCACTCAACCAACTTTTAGTTTTCGAGCTCGATTGTAAACGTCAAACCATGCTTTTCAGAAAAATTCTTAAGCTTCTTTAATGCCGCATAACTCGGTCGGCTCTTTCCCATTTCCCAACGATTTACGGTTGAGAAGGACACTCCCAATTCTTTTGCAAATGACTCCTGACTTAACAGTACCGCTTTCCGCAAGTTTCTAATGTCTGTAGGCAATCCCATGTAGTTCACCTCGCAGTTGCAAATTCTTTATTTGAGTATAGCATCTGCGCTATAGTGTTGCAATAGCATTGCTATAATGAATTTTCCTATTGCGTAAAAATTTTTAGGAGCTTTTTTCATTATCTCAGCAAGCGGTGCCGTTGTGCGCACAACAGCTAAATTCTTTCGATCATCACGATTCCGTGATGGTTGCACACTCCTGCGGAGTCCTAAAAAAGCGTTTTGCAAAAAACGCGTAGCCTGCATCCATCGGATGTAGTTCAAGGGTTTGGGATTTCCCAACAAGCATTTTGCAACGCAAAAATGGTCTTTGTATATACGAAGACACTGCTTGCTACGACTATGAACGCTTTTTGAATTGCAAAATGATTTTTCAGTTGCTATACTAGGCTTATCGAAAATTTTCTGGAGGACGTCGCAGTGACCGCACAGACAATGCAAATCGGGAACAGACCTTGCCGCATTTACGGCGAAGCCCATGCAGAATACCTACTGCTCCAAATGACCGGTGAACATGAGCTGCAAAGCATGGAAAGTGCGGTTACCGCTATTGCACAGAGTGCGCACCACTTTTTGTTTGCGGCTATTCCGGTGGAAAGCTGGAACGATGCACTTTCCCCGTGGGAAGCCCCTGCTGTTTGGGGAAAGCAAGGGTTTGGCAGCAAGGCCGGGAAGACATTGCGCTTCCTGACAGAGCAGGTCATTCCGTCACTGAAACAACAGCTTAATCTCCCGGAAAACGTCAAAATCATTCTGGGCGGCTACTCGCTGGCAGGGCTGTTTGCTTTGTGGGCCTCCACCCAGACTGATCTGTTCTATGGTATCGCTGCCGCCTGGCCCTCTGTTTGGTTTCCGGGCTGGATGGAGTTTGAACAGCAGCGCCCGATACAGACGCAGCACATTTATCTGAGCCTTGGCGACAAGGAAGAGTGCACGAAAAACACCGTCATGGCTGTAGTGGGCAATAACATCCGCACCCTGCACAGTCAGCTTACAGCGCGTGGCACAGACTGCACCCTTCAATGGAACAGCGGCGGGCATTTCAAAGACGCCGACTTACGCACGGCGAAAGCCTTTCGGTGGGTGATGGAGGAAAGCCGATGAATATTTTGATCGATGCAGACGGCTGCCCGGTCGTCGATCTGACGTTGCAGATTGCAAAGCGGTTCGGCATCTCGGTCATCATCCTGTGCGACACCTCTCACCAAATCGAGCGAGAAGGTGCGCAGACGTTGGTATTCGATAAAGGTTCTGACAGCGTGGACTTTGCGCTGGTGAACCGGGTAAAACCGGGGGATGTGGTCGTAACACAGGACTACGGGCTGGCTAGTATGTGCCTTGCCAAGCGCGTCCGGGTGCTGAATCAGAACGGTTTGGAATACACCGCCGACAACATAGACGCTCTCATGCTGCGACGGTATGAAAGCAAAAAGCTCCTCCGTGCCGGAAAGCACCCCAAGGGGAGCCCAAAGCGGACGAAGGAGCAGGATGCCAAGTTTGCGGATACGCTTGAGAAGATTCTGAGCAAAAATTATTGATACATACTTTTTGAAGGCTGGAGAAATCCAGCCTTCTTTTTTGGCGAATATCGATTTGAATGATTACATCTTGGTTACAGGTTATAAGTTGTGGGTGCAGAATGGCCTTTCCCGTCGGCTACCTATTGAGGGCATCTTTTTTCAAGACCACTTTCAACTTCAGGCACTGCCATTGTTGCCAAGTTCCGCCCTCCATCGGTCGCCCCGTAGACCGACGTTATTTTAACCAAGAGGCCACTTCGGCTATATTTTCCAAGAACTTTTCAACAAATTTCTTTTTCGGGTAACAAAAAGCACTTTTTCGTCGGCTACCAATTAGAGGGATAATTTTTCGGAAGTCCTAAATTCTGAAGATTTTCTATATAACTCCGTTCTTTGAAAACAGAATAGTTCAATCGTCCGGTACTTCACAAAAGGTACTTCTGTAATTCGCAGCCCGGTCATAACGAAGACGGGGTGGATGAAATGCCAATGGTGCGGTGCAAGCCCGCCGCCGGATGATTCCCCACTCCTAGGGTGCCGAGGGCGAATATGGGAGACCCATATCATATTGGCGCAGACGGGATTGTAACCCTATCTGCGATGCGAGAGCTGGAATTGCTGCCAGTTCTCTTTACATTGCCACCTATCCGCAGGTGACACACTTTTTGACATTATGAAGGCTTCTTTTAGGAGTTCACTTTTGTCTGCCTATTACAATTCGGTTACAGAATCGTCTTGGATGCTATGGAACGACCTATTTCAAGGGCTCGTATATAGAGGCATCTTTTTTCAAGACCACCTTCAACTTCAGGCACTGCCATTATTGCAAAATTCCACCCTCCATCGGTCGCCCCATGGACCGACGTTATTTTAACCAAGAAGCTACTTCGGCTATATTTTCCAAGAACTTTTTAACAAATTTCTTTTTCGGGTTACTTTTTGGCCTTTCTCGATGCCTACCAATTAGAGGGACAATTTTTCGGAAGCCTTAAATTTCGAAGATTTTCTATAAAACTCTGTTCTTTGAAAACAGAATAGTTCAATCGTCCGGTACTTCACAAAAGGTACTTCTGTAACTCGCAGCCCGGTCATAACGAAGACAGGGTGGCTGAAATGCCAATGGTGTGGTGAGAATCCGCCGCCGGACGATTCCCCACTCCTAGGGTGCCGAGGGCGAATATGGGAGACCTATATCATATTGACGCAGATGGGCTGCAAGCCCATCTGCGATGCGAGAGCTGGAATTGCTGCCAGTTCTCTTTACATTGTCACCTAACCGCAGCCTTGCTGCAAAGGATGACACACTTTTTGACCTTAAACTACTTATGCAGAAGGAGTGCCTATGAAATTTAACGATGCCTATTCCCAGACGTTTCCCGGTTACCCCGATGCCGTCAGCCTTCAGCAGGCTGCGGAGATGCTTGGTCTGAACCGCCACACGGTCGGGGAACTGATCCGTTCCCGCCGCCTGTTTGCGCTTAAAATCGGTCGCACCTACCGTATCCCAAAGCTGAGTGTGATCGAGTTCCTGCTCACCGGGCAGAGCACCTTCCCGGCTGGAAATCCGCCGCTGGATGTGGTATGCTGTGGGTGCAGCAACGGACAGCACGCCTGTTGACCCAAAGGAGGTTTATGATGAAAACTACAGGGTCTGTCCAAGAGAAAAATGGACGTTTCTATTTCGTGATCAATCTTTATGATGCCAACGGCAAGCGGAAGATCAAGTGGATCTCCACAGGTCTGACCGTCCGGGGCAACAAGCGCAAGGCAGAATCCATGCTCCGGGAAGTATTGCTCCACTATGATGAGACCGGGGAGCTGCCCACAGGGCGGGGCGGAGCCTACGAAAAAGTAGATGCTAAAACCGCCAAGCCCTTGCCGCAGCATCTCCAACCCGTCAGCAAGTCGGAGATGCTGTTTCTGGACTATCTCAACGAGTGGGTGCAAGTTCACAAGGCATCCATCCAGCCTGCAACCTTTATCAGCTACAATCGGATGATCGCCGGTCGTATCACGCAGTATTTTGAGCCGATGGGCTTGAAGCTGTGCGAGGTCACGCCGCAAGTGCTGGATGAGTTTCAGGAGAAGATTTTGCTGGAGGGGTACACTACCAACACGGTCATTCACTACCACGCCATCTTCGGCAAGGCGTTCAAGGATGCCGTCCGCAAGGATTATCTGGAAACCAACCCGATGCTGAAAGTTGACCGCCCGAAGAAGAACAGCTTCCGGCCCAACTTCTACTCCAAGGATGAAGTCCAGCAGCTGCTGGAAGTCTCGCAGGATGACCCTCTGCACCTTTGCATCCTCATTACAGCCTACTACGGTCTGCGCCGCAGCGAGGTACTGGGGTTGAAGTGGTCGTCTATCGACTTTGAGCGCAAGTCCATCACCATCAATCACAAGGTGACGGAACAGTTGGTGAACGGCAAGTACGTTCCTGTGGTCAGCGATGTGATGAAGAACAAGACCAGCTGCCGTACTCTGCCGCTGATCCCAGCTGTGGAAGAAGAACTTCTGAAGCAGAAGGAAAAGCAGCAGCTTTACCGCAAGCTGTTCAAGAAGAGCTACAGCACTGAGTATCTGGATTTCGTCTGCACCGATCAGGAAGGCAAGCTGATCCGCCCGAACTTCGTGACGGAGCACTTCGACTGGTTGCTGACCAAGTACGGGCTGAAGCACATCCGTTTCCACGATCTGCGCCACAGCTGCGCCAGCCTGATGGTGATGAACGGCGTATCTATGAAGCAGGTTCAGGAGTGGCTGGGGCACAGCACCTTTTCTACCACCGCTGACATCTACGCACATCTCGATTACAAGAGCAAACAGGGGTCTGCCGGGGTCATTGCGAACCTTTTAGGAGAATCCAAGCTCCCTAAGTAATCATGGATTTATCGTTCATGTATAAAGCATACTGCAATAAGAAAAAAGCGGCCTTTCTCTGCTTGATGCAAAAGAAAAAGTCGCAGATTCGTTTGAATCTGCGACTTCTGGCGGAGATGGTGGGATTCGAACCCACGTGCCCGATTAAGGACAAAACGATTTCGAGTCGTTCTCGTTACGACCGCTTCGATACATCTCCAAGTATATTTTCATGGCAAATTTACGATTTGTATATCGCAAATCAGCCTTGAAACTTGGAACAGTTGCTGTTAGAATATTGTTAGAAAACGCATCGTTCAGACAGGCTTTGAAGCCTGTCAGGACATCAAAATTGACGTTCCCTCGTGTGATATGGAGACATCCGGCGAAGCATCCACTTGGATTTCGAGTCGTTCTCGTTACGACCACTTCGATACATCTCCATATTCATAGCTATATAATTATAGCAAAAAGCCACCGTTCCGTCAACACTTTCTGCCGGAGGGACCCACAGCGCCAAAGAGGCCTTCTGGTCAGGGATGCGCGGAAGCCGTTGCCACCCTCTGTGGGGTGGGGCACCCTCTTTTTCGTCTCTGCTCCGGGGAGCCTTTTTCATGCTGTACTGTCATTTTCAAGGGCAAGATTGTAAAATCGTGGAATCATCGTCTGGATTTTCACAAAATATTACTATTTTGCCCAAAGATTGTACAAACTCTACCCCCCTCTGATGTGCTATACTGAAATCAACAACCGGCCTGTTTCCGGCATTTCTTCTGCCATACAGGCCGCCGAAACAAAGAAGAAAACCAGAAGGAGCAGTATCGATGAGAGAGATCATTTCCTTGAACGAAAACTGGACCCTGTCCTTCCCCAAGGGCGAGCGTCCCACCGAGCAGGTCACCCTGCCCCACACCTGGAACGCTGTGGACGGCATGGACGGCAACGGCAGCTATCTGCGCACCACCGGTGTCTACACCCGCACCTTTACCCAGCCCAAGCAGCCTCTGGCTGGCGGCCGCACCTACGTTGAGGTGCTGGCAGCTGCTCTGGCCGCAACCGTAAAGGTCAACGGCCAGGTGGCAACCACCCACGAGGGCGGCTTCTCCATCTTCCGTGCCGATGTCACCGACCTGTGCCACGAGGGCGACAACGAGCTGACCATCGAGGTCTCCAACGAGGACACCCCCTCCATGTACCCCGCTTCCGCCGACTTCACCTTCTACGGCGGCCTGTACCGCGGCGTGAACCTGATCAGCGTGCCCGGCACCCACTTTGACCTGGACTACTTCGGCGGCCCCGGCATCAAAGTCACCCCCAAGCCCACCGAGGACGGCGGTGCCACCTTTGAGATCGAGAGCTGGGTCACCAACGGCGAAGAGGCCTATACCGTGATGTACAGCATCGAGGACTGCTACGGCAACGAAGTTGCTTCCGGCGTGCGCCCCTGCGGCAGCACCAAGGTCACCCTGTACGTTCCCGATGCCCAGCTGTGGAGCATGGACGAGCCCAACCTGTACACCGTAACCGCCCGCCTGCAGAAGAACAACGAGACCTTTGACGAGATCTACGCCAACGTGGGTGTCCGCAGCTATACTGTAACCCCGAACGACGGCTTCTCCATCAACGGCGTGCCCACCCCGCTGCGCGGCGTGGCTCGCCATCAGGATCGTCTGTACAAGGGCAACGCCCTGACCGCTGAGGATCACTACGAGGATGCCATGCTCATCAAGGAGCTGGGTGCCAACACCATCCGTCTGGCCCACTATCAGCACAGCCAGGACTTCTACGACGCATGTGACGAGCTGGGCTTCGCCGTCTGGGCTGAGATCCCCTTCATCAGCGTCTTTAAGAAGGACCCCTCCGCTCACCAGAACTGCCGTCACCAGATGACCGAACTGATCATCCAGAACTACAACCACCCCTCCATCATGTTCTGGGGCCTGTCCAACGAGATCCTGATCGGCGGCATCTGCCAGGAGCTGGTGGACAACCACCACGACCTGCAGAAGCTGGTGCGTGAGCTGGATCCCACCCGTCTGACCACCATTGCCCACGTCTCCAACACCCCTGTTGACGGCCCCATGCATCACATTACCGATGTAGAGAGCTACAACCACTACTTCGGCTGGTACGGCGGCAAGATGGAGCAGAACGGCCCCTGGCTGGACAAGTTCCACGCCGAGCACCCCGACATCTGCATCGGCATCTCCGAGTACGGCACCGAGGGCATCATCAACTGGCACAGCAACGATCCCCAGTGCAAGGACTACACCGAGGAGTATCAGGCACTGTACCACGAGCATCTGGCTCAGGTGTTCGAGGATCGTCCCTGGGTGTGGGCTACCCACTGCTGGAACATGTTCGACTTTGGCTGTGCTGCCCGCAACGAGGGCGGCGTTGCAGGCCGCAACAACAAGGGCCTGATGACCATTGACCGCAAGACCAAGAAGGACAGCTACTTTGTCTACCAGGCATACTGGTCCAAGCTGCCCATGGTCCACATCGCCGGCCGCCGCCATGCACAGCGCGCAGGCGAGACCACCGAGATCAAGGTCTATTCCAACCAGGACACCGTTGTGCTGTACGTCAACGGTAAGGAAGCCGGCCAGCAGACCGCACACCGCGTGTTCAAGTTCAATGTTGCTCTGGAAGAGGGCTTCAACACCATCCTGGCCGTTGCCGGTGACGTGAAGGATTCCATCACGCTGGAAAAGGTCGAGAAGGAGCCTGATTGCTACACTCTGCCTGAGTTCAACGAGCGTCAGGAGGGCGTTGCCAACTGGTTCAAGCAGGTCGGCAGCCTGGATCTGAAGGCTCCGATGGAGTTCCCCGAGGGCTATTACAGCATCAAGGACAGCATGGAGGATCTCTCCAAGAACGAAGAGGCTCTGGCTCTTGCTACCAGGGCTGTCAAGCTGGCCACCAACTTTGACATCAAGCCCGGCGTTGGCATGTGGGATATGATGAAGCGCATGACCCCTGAGACTATGGCTAAGATGATCAACATGCCCGACGGCTTTATCGAGAGCCTGAACGCACAGCTGATCAAGATCAAGAAGTAAGTACTTCCTGCATCTGAACACCAAAAATGAACGAACCGCCCCGGCACTGCACAAAGCAGCCGCCGGGGCGGTTTTCGTTTTCTCATCTCCACACACGCTGGCAAACCAAAAGGGCCCTGCGGCATTTGCAGGGCCCTTTCGGTTATGGGAGATCATGAAATATCAAAGCATCTTTACCATGCTGCCCCAGCCTGTGGCTCAGCGCTTTTTGCTGCGCTTCTTCTTGCGCGGGGCAGAACGGGCAGGGTTCTGGGTGGGAACAGAATCATTGGAGCGCTTCTGCTCCATCCGATATCTGACGTAATTGGGAATCACGACCGCGATCACGATCAGCAGGACCCAGACCAGGATGCTGGGCTGCTCGTGGTTGGTGTTGAACAGAAACTGCATGACATTATCCATAGGGTGTTTTCCTTTCCGGCCCAGCAGGCCGCCAGAGGGCTTTTTACAGCCAGATGTTGCCGTTCTCGTCCGGTTTCATGGGCACGGCAATGATGAAGTCCACGATGGTCATAGCGGCAGAGAAACCACTCCAGAAGGTTGCCAGATACAGCAGGCCCAGCACTGGGCGCTTGGCATAGAACTGGTGCGCACCAAACGCACCCAGAATGCACAGGCGCATATACTTCTTGCGGCTGACACAGTGCTTTTCACGGTGTTCTCTCCAGTATAACAGGTGGTCGATGGTGTTCCAGATGAACCCATGATCCGGGTCCTTTACCCACTGTGTCTTTTCTTCCATTTACGATGTACCTCTTGTTTGAATTTTGTTCCAAAAGCAGAAAACCGCCCGCCGCAAGGGCGAGCGGTTTTCCTATTTGATTTTACAGGTTTCCGCAGAAAATTGCAAGTACCAATTAGGCGTTCTCAGCCATGGTCTTCATCTTGATCTGAGCGACCTCATCCTGGATCTCTTCCATCTTCTCCTTGGTCAGGGGATAGAACTTCATAGCGATCAGGTTGCAGACCAGGCCGATCATGATCATGCCGTATGCGCAGAAGACAACGCCGCCGCGCAGGCCCGGGGTAACGGGGTCACCCATAACGGGGTTGTGGTCGGTGTAGCCGCACATGCTGAACATGACACCGGCGACCATGGGTGCGAAAGAGGAGACCAGCTTATCCACGAAGCTGAACAGGGTGCCCATCAGGCCGGGGACGTACTTGCCGGTACGGTAGACTTCGTAGTCGGCGCAGTCAGCGGTCATGGGGATAACGATGTTGCCGGAAATGCCCTGGAAACCAGCGGCGATGATGGTCAGAACGAGGTACAGGATCAGGAAGTAGCCCCAGTTCAGAGCACCGGTAGCGGGGTTAGAGGTCATGGTGGTGGGATCGCCCAGCAGCCACAGGGCTGCCAGAGCGCCGTTGATGACCAGACCACCCACAGAGCCGATCAGCATGGCCTTGCGCTGACCCAGTCTGGTAGCAAAGAAGCTGATGAACAGGAAGCACACGATGGTGCTGGGGATGGTGACCAGACCGGTAACGTTACTCTGCAGCAGGTTGGAACCGGCGATGCAGGCGAACATGGCGACCATGACGGCGCTGGACTTTGCAGAGGAGCCCAGTTTATCGGTAGATGCGGACAGGACCAGCATCTGAATGGCACGGTTGTTCTTCAGGGTATCCCAGTAATCCTTGATACCGACCTTGATGGGCTTGCCGGTGCCGAAGAACTCAGGACGATCCTTGGGGGTAATGGAGATCACAGCGATCACGGTGAAGCAGGCGGACATGATAGCGGTCATCAGCCACAGGGTGTGCATGAACTGGGTGGAAGCGTAGCCGCCCACATCGGTGTAGCCATCAGCAATACGAGGGATGATGATGCCCAGAATGGCGAACAGCAGGGTGTTGAACACGCCGTCGAAGGAAGCGAACATAGGGCGCTGCTTGGGGTCATTGGTCATGCAGCTCTGTGCAGACTTGGTAACAACACACTGGCAGGTGTAGCCCAGGTAGTAGACCATCAGAACGACCACATAGAAGGGGAAGCGCACGCCCTGAGGCAGCTTGTGGGTGACATGGAAAGCGATGTAGCTGGTCACGCACAGGATGATCTGACCGATCACGATGAACGGGCGGTTCTTGCCGAACTTGCCGTTGGTCTTATCGACCATGAAGCCGACGAACGGGTCAGTGACACCGTCCCAGATACGCATCATCATGGTCAGGGAAGAAGCGACCATCATGCCAACGCCGACCCAGCCCATCAGGTAGTAGGTAGCGTAGTTCATCATCATCAGATAAACGTTGGTTGCGGTGTTGTTCAGCGCGTAGCCTGCGATACGCCACAGGGGAACGCGGTGGATGCCGTTGTGCTCATAGTCCTTATCATAGAACTTGTCCGGCAGACTTCTGGTTTTTGCCATTTCATTCTCTCCTTTGTTCACACGGGAACATTCTCCGTTTTCTCCATGGGGCTTACAGCTGCCACTGCGTACCAGCCCGTCCGGAACTTTATGTCTATATTATGAACGCTTTTTGATATATCTGTTAGTAATATTTTAAGGTGAAACAGGTCAATTTTACGATTATGGGAAAAGTTTCACTAATGTGAAAATTTCTATTGTGCTTATTGCACAATCAATTGATATACTAGTATAGCACAACGCCAGTTAGCTGCCACTATGTTCTGCGCCGGGGAACGGGCCTGCAAACGCCAGAAAGGGCCCACGGCAAATGCCGCAGGCCCTTTCTGGCGCTAGGAGGTAAATGAATGAATAGAGGAAGATGTCAGATCAGGATGTCGCCGTTCTCATCGGCCTGCATGGGCAGGGCAATGAGAAGGTCAGTCACGCAGAGGAAAAAGGGCACCACGCTCCAGAAGAACAGGGTGTAGAAGGCCGCCAGCGCATACCGCTTTTCATAGTAGCGGTGGCCGCCGCACCAGCCCAGAAACAGGCAGAGCAGAAGGTACTTCTTTTTGTTCACCTTGTGCTTTACGCGGTTCTTTTTCCAATCGTGATACTTACCAATGAGGCCCGGGCTCTTCTCCTTTTCGAGATCGATGCCGGCTTCCAGCTTGGCATCCTGCAGCGCCAGCTCCGCCTTGATAAAGTCATCCCGTGTGAACTCTTCGCCGGTCTCCAGCTTGTGGAACACATCGTCCGTTACCTGCTGGCGGCTGCCGGTGCCGTAATAGCCGGTGCTCCAATCGTCCTTTTCCTCGTCGTAGTGCTCCACATCGCCCAGCAGTTCGCCGGTGGTGGGAGCCTTTTCCGGGGCCTCAGCGGAGGGGGCCGGGGTGGTCTCAGGGGTCTGGTTCAGCTTGTTTTCTTCTGCCATAGTGGTATTCCTTCCGGGTCTCAGGGTATCAGAAAGTCCTGCGGCAGAGGATGGCCCGCCGCAGGACATTTCCGGTTACGATGCAGGACAGCGGCGCTGTCCCGGATTCAAAATTTCCGCAGGGAGATGGTTGGCCTTAAGCCTGCTTTGCAGCAGCCTCAGCCTTGATGCGGCCGATCTCAGCCTGGATCTCTGCCATCTTCTCCTTGGTCAGGGGATAGAAGTGCATAGCCACAACGTTGCACAGCCAGCCAACGATGGGCAGCAGGACGAAGCAGCCGATGGTTGCCCAGAAGATGCCGTCAGAGTACGGAGTCATGGTGTCGGGCAGAGCGTCCTTGAAGCCGACCATGGAGTAGAACAGAGCCACAACGGTAGCAGCCAAAGAGGAGACCAGCTTATCCACGAAGCTGAACAGGGTGCCCATCAGGCCGGGAACGTACTTACCGGTACGATAGACCTCGTAGTCAGCGCAGTCAGCGGTCATGGTGATAACGATGGAGGAGGACAGTGCCTGCACGCCGGACCATGCGATGACCAGCAGCACGAAGATCAAAGCGGTGGTGGTCCAGCCGGTGAACAGGGTGCCCCAGGTGTCAGGACGGATCAGGCGGAATGCGGGCAGAGAGAACTTGGAAGCATCGCCCTTGGGGTTGAAGAAGAACAGGAACAGGGTGATGGCGATGGAGCCGATGATGCCGCCCCAGGTACCCACCAGCATGGATGCCTTCTGGCCCATCTGACGAGCGATCTTGTTCATCAGCAGCAGAGAAATCAGGCAGATGGGGATAGAGGTGATCTGAGAGTAGCTAGAGAATGCGGCATAGTTGCCGAAGATGATGCCGAACAGGCAGATCATAACGGTAGCGTTGCTCTTGGTGGACATGAACAGCTTATCGGTAGATGCGGAGACCACCAGCATCTGGATGGCACGGTTGTGAGCCAGGGTGTCAACGTAATCCTTGATGCCGACCTTCTGGGTGGTGCCCAGACCGAAGTACTTCGGATTGTCCTTACGCCACAGGGCGATGATGGCGCAGACTGCAAAGACAGCGGACAGGCCGCCGAACATCAGCTGCATGGTGGTGAACAGGCCGGGGTTGTAGAAAGCGGACAGGCTGCCGCCGGACTTCTCCACGATGCCTGCCAGAGAGGGGTTCTGTGCCACCAGAGAAGCGATCTCGGCAGCGTTGGCCTCGGCAGTCAGGGTGAACTTGGGCACCAGGACATCGGTGACAATGATGGGGAACATGATGTTCATCAGAACAATGTTATACACAGTATCGCACATTGCGAAGATGGGGCGCTGCTTGGGATCGTTGGTCAGGCAGGTCTGAGCAGACTTGGTGACAACGCACTGGCAGGTGTAGCCAATGATGTAGATCATGTAGATGATGATGAACGCAATAAAGCGGACACCAGTGCCCATCTTGGGGATGAAGTTGAACATCACGAAGGTGGTGGCGAACATGATGATCTGACCGATGGCAATGAACGGACGGTTTTTGCCGAACTTGCCGTTGGTCTTATCGACCATCATACCAACGAACGGGTCGGTGACACCGTCCCAGACACGCATGATGGTAACAATAGAACCGGCCAGCACGGATGCCAGACCGACGATACCGATCAGGAAGTAGCTGATGTAACCGACCACGACCATGTAGGTGTTGGTGGAGGTGTTGTTCAGAGCGTACATCATGATCTCCCACATTTTCGCTCTGTGGATGCCGTTTTCTTCAAGCGGCTGTTTGACCTTTGCCATAGAGAAGCTCTCCTTTCAATTCTGCGGCCGGTGTGCTGCCACTCACTCCGGCCTTTCATTCGGTCCCCCGTGGGCTGCGGCTGCCACATCGCGAACCGGGGGATTTTTATGTATACATTATGAACTATCCATCAAATTTCTGTTAGTAAAATTTTGAGGTAAAACAGGACAATTTTACTCTCCTTGGGCGAAATCAACAGTTTTAAAAAACAGCGTTCGTCATTTTGCACATGATTGCAAGATACTAGTACAGCACATTCCACAAAATAGACTTGTATTCCAACCGCGTGCAAAAAAAGAATACAAGGAAAGTGCGGAAATATCCAAAAAATTTTCTAGTTGTTCCGCGCGGCGGCCTATTATAATAGGTATAGCATCTGCGGCTCTGTGGCATGGGCCGCTGCGTTCAAAAGAAAAGGAGAAAACACTATGGCAGTGAAAGCATCCGAGCGTGTAAAGCGCTACCAGAACCCCAACGGCCCCACCATCAGCACCGTGGAGCGCAAGGTCATCGAGCAGGACGGCCTGTATTTCAAGGACATCGACGGCACCGGCACCGTCAGCGCAGTCAACGACTGGCGCTTGACCCCGGCTGAGCGCGCCGAGGCCTATGTCAAGGTTCTGACCACCAGCGAGAAGATCGGCCAGATCTTCACCTCCGACTGGCGCATGGGCCCCAAGTATCCTTCCCCCCGTCTGGCAGCCAACGGCCACAAGCCCGTGGCGGACGAAAGCGGTCTGCTGGACGAGGCACCCGTGAACGTCTCCGACAGCATCTTCGGCTCCCAGTCCCTGCCCAGCACCTCTGACATGGTCAAGAAGAGCTTCAACCGCCACGTCATCCTGCGCGAGAGCCCCACGCCCGAGGATCTGGCAGATTACCTGAACCAGCTGCAGTACCTGACCGAGACCTGTGATCACTTTGTTCCCATGCAGGTCATGTCCAACAGCCGCAACGAGAACGGCGAGGTCGTGTTCGGCATGAACGATGCCACCGGCGTGTTTGCCACCTATCCCGGCACCCTGGGCATTGCTGCTGCCGTCAAGGGCACTGCACGCATCGACATCATCGACAAGTTTGCCGACACCATCCGCCGCGAGTGGAACGCCTGCGGCCTGAAGAAGGGCTACATGTACATGGCCGACTGCGTCACCGACCCCCGTTGGCAGCGCACCTTCGGCACCTTTGGCGAGGACCCCGCACTCATTGAGGAGATCTTCGACCACCTGATCCCCGGCATCCAGGGCGGCAGCAACGGTGTTACCCCCGAGGGTGTTTCCATGACCGTGAAGCACTTCCCCGGCGGCGGTGCCCGTGAGAACGGCTTTGACCCCCACTATGCAGCAGGCCAGTGGAACATCTACGCCACCCCCGGCTCCCTGCAGAAGTACCACATCCCGGCATTCCGCGCAGCCATCCGCCACAATGCCGAGTCTATCATGCCCTACTACTCCAAGCCCAGCGCCGAGAAGAGCGCTCCGCAGGAGGACTTCAACGGCAATCCCATCGAGCTCCAGCCCTACGGCTTTGCCTACAACAAGGTGTTCATCGACGGCCTGCTGCGCGGCCAGATGGGCTTCAAGGGCTACATCAACTCCGACACCGGCATCGTCCACAACATGTGCTGGGGCGTTGACATGCTGGACGAGCCCGAGCGCATCGGCTATGCTGTCACCCAGAGCGGCGTGGACCTGATCTCCGGCCTGCTGGACAACGAGCTGGGCGAGGAGAGCTACGCCCGCGGCACCAACGACTACTATGACACCCACGCGGTGCCCGCCGGTTTCAAGAAGGAAGATCTGGTGCTGACCGATGCCAGCCTGAACCGCGCTGTCAGCCGCACCCTGACCGAGCTGTTCCGTCAGGGCATGTTCGAGGACACCTACGCCGACCCCAGGAAGGCCGCCGAGGTCGTTGCCACCAAGGCCGACTGGGAGGAAGCTTCCCGCGTGCACCGCGAGTCCGTTGTCCTGCTGAAGAACGACGGCACCCTGCCCCTGAAGGACGGCACCAAGGTCTACGCTGAGGCCTTTGGCAAGAGCGCCGAGGCCGGTGAGGCCGCCACCAAGGCCCTGCGCGAGATGCTGGGCAATGTCACTCTGGTGGACACCCCCGATGAGGCCCAGGTGGCCCTGCTGATGGTCAGCCCCCAGTCCGGTGCATACTTCAACGCCACCCCGGGCTACCTGGAGCTGGACATCTGCGAGGACAAGACGGTCTGCAACGTGGACGAGAGCGGCAAGCCCACCACCGAGACCCACAAGGAGACCACTCTGGTGGGCGCAAACCGTCTGGCCGGTATCGCTGCTGCGGTCCACGCACACGGCGGCAAGGTCGTTTCCAACATCAACTGCCCGCTGGCCTGGGAGGTCGGCAATGTGGAGAAGGTCTCCGATGCTCTGACCGTCGGCTTTGACACCTACCCCTCCGCAACGCTGGATGTGATGTTCGGCCGCTTTGCTCCCGTTGGCAAACTGCCCCTGACCCTGCCCAAGGGCGACGAGGTGCTGGCTGTGAACGCGGACGGTGTCTGCATCAGCCCCAACGACGTGCCCGGCTTTGCAAAGGATGCCTACATGCCCGACAGCATGAAGGACGAGAACGGCAAGGCTTACGCCTACCGTGATGCCGCAGGCAACTACTACGAGATGAACTTCGGCCTGACGTTCTGAGGGCAGCCCTCTCCGTCTCGCTCAAACCAAAGGAGACACTTTCCATGGCACAAACGCAGAAAAAACAGCAGGATATGGGCACGGGTGACGTGAAAAAGCTCCTGCTCCAGCTGATGATCCCCGCCGTTGTGGCGCAGGTGGTCAACCTGCTGTACAACATTGTGGACCGCATCTACATCGGCCACATCTCGGGGATCGGCGCAGCGGCTCTGACCGGCGTGGGCCTGTTTACCCCCATCCTGATGCTCCTGAACGCCTTTGCCATGCTCATCGGCTCCGGCGGCGCGCCCCGCACCGCCATCGCCATGGGCCAGGGCGACAAGAAGCAGGCAGAAAAGATCGTCAGCAACAGCTTTACCATGCTGCTGCTCTTCTCGGTCGTCCTGACCATCGTCTTTTACGCCGCCGCACCCACCCTGCTGCGGCTGTTTGGTGCCAGTGACACCACCCTGCCCTACGCTCTGGCTTACAGCCGCATCTACATTCTGGGCACCATCTGCGTGCTGATCGTGCTTGGCATGAACACCTTCATCACTGCGCAGGGCTTTGCCAAGATCAGTATGCTGACCACCGTCATCGGCGCGGTCATCAACATCGTACTGGACCCCATCCTCATCTTTGGGCTGGGCATGGGCGTAAAGGGTGCTGCCATTGCCACCGTGCTGAGCCAGGCAGTGGGTGCCATCTGGGTCATCCGCTTCCTCACCGGCCCCAAGACCATCCTCAAGATCCGCAAAGAGGACATGAAGCTGGAAGGGAAGATCATCATGCCCGTGCTGGCACTGGGCATTTCCACCTTCGTCATGCTCTCCACCGAGAGCCTGCTGTCCATCAGCTTCAGCTCCAGCCTGGCCCGCTACGGTGGTGACGTGGCCGTGGGTGCCATGACCGTGATCACCAGCGCCTCCCAGCTGTGCACCATGCCCATCTCGGGCATCTGCCAGGGCGGCCAGCCGGTGATGAGCTTCAACTTCGGCGCAGGCAAGAAAGACCGCGTCAAGCAGGCATTCCGCTTCCAGCTGACCCTCTGCCTGAGCTACACCACCATCTTCTGGCTGCTGATGATGCTGGTTCCCGGTGCAGTGGCTGGCATCTTCACCTCGGATGCCTCCCTGATCGATTACACCACCTGGGCCATGCGCATCTACATGGCGGGCATCTTCTCCACCGGTGTCCAGATCGCCTGCCAGCAGAGCTTTATGGCGCTGGGTCAGGCCAAGGTCAGCCTGCTGCTGGCCTGCCTGCGCAAGCTCATCCTGCTCATCCCCCTCATCTTCATCCTGCCCCATGTGGTCGCGAACCCCGTGTTCGGCGTGTTCCTTGCCGAGCCCGTCAGTGACATCATCGCCGCTACCGTGACCGCCGCCACCTTCTTCCTCCAGTTCAATAAGATCCTGGACAGGGGCGCTGGCAGGGTCTGATGCCTTGTCCGCCTGAAAATAATCATCCGTATCACCACAACCATCTGATCAAAAAAGGAGTATCCTCGTGGAAAAGAATGTTCTGAACACCGACCTGTCCGGCAAGGTTGCCGTGGTCACCGGTGCCAGCGGCACCCTTTGTTCCATTTTCGCCAAGGCTCTGGCCCGGGCAGGAGCCAAAGTGGCTCTGCTGGGCCGCAACATGGAGAAGCTGAAGGAGCTGGCCAATGCGATCGAGGCAGAAGGCGGCGTGGCCAAGGGCTACACCTGCAACGTTATGAACAAGGCCAACTGCCTGCAGGTGGCAGAGGAGGTGATGGCGGATCTGGGTCCCTGCGACATTCTGGTGAACGGTGCCGGCGGCAACAACCCCCGGGCCAACACCGACAAGGAATTCTTCGAGATGGCGGATCTGGACGATGACACCGTGACCTTCTTTGATCTGGACGAGAGCGGCGTGGAGATGGTGTTCAACCTGAACTTCATCGGCACCCTGCTGCCCACGCAGGCCTTTGCCCGGCAGATGGTGGGCCGCCCCGGCTGCAACATCATGAACATCTCCAGCATGAACGCCTACCTGCCCCTGACCAAGATCCCGGCCTACTCCGGCTCCAAGGCTGCCGTCACCAACTTCACCCAGTGGCTGGCAGTGCACTTCAGCAAGGTGGGCATCCGGGTCAACGCCATTGCCCCGGGCTTCTTTGCCAGCGAGCAGAACGCACGGCTCCTCTACAACGAGGACGGCACCCCCACCGCCCGCACCGAAAAGATCCTGGCTGCCACCCCCATGGGCCGCTTTGGCGACAGCGAAAAGGACCTGGTGGGTGCCCTGCTGTTCCTGCTGAACAACGAGGCTGCCGGCTTCATCACCGGCATCTGCCTGCCCATTGACGGCGGCTTCTCCGCCTACTCTGGTGTCTGATGAAGGCCCCGGCCTGAGCCACAGACCCTGAGAGAAACAATAAGAGCCCTGGGGCTGCAGAAAATTGCAGCCCCAGGGCTCTTTCTCGTTTTTACAGACCGGCCAGCAGGATGGCCAGCACGGCTTTCTGCACATGGAGACGGTTCTCGGCCTCGTCAAAGATCTCATCGGCGTGCTCTTCAAAGACAGCGGTGGAGATCTCCTCGCCCCGGTGCGCAGGCAGGCAGTGGAGGAGCATGGCATCGGGCTTTGCCCCCTCCATCAGCCTGCTGGTCACCTGAAAGCCCGCGAAGTCCCGCAGACGGCGCTCACTTTCGGGGGTACCGGGGGCCGTGTTCCATGCGGCGGTCACCACCACATCGGCATCCTTCACACCCTCAGCGGGGTCGGTGAGCAGGTGAAACTTTTCGCCATACTTGTGGGCGAACATCAGCACGTCGGCGGCAGGGCGGTAGCCCTCGGGGCAGACGCAGGTCACACGCATCCCTGCCAGCAGGCCGCCTACGATGAGGCTGTTTGCCATGCTGCAGCCATCCCCGATGAAGCAGAGCTTCTGGCCCTCCAGCGTGCCCCGGCGTTCCCGGATGGTCATCAGGTCGGCCAGCACCTGGCAGGGATGGGCGTAGTCAGTCAGGCCGTTGATCACGGGCACACCGGCCAGCTCGGCAAACTCTTCCAGATCGCACTGACGGTAGGTGCGCCAGACCACGCAGTCGTAGTAGCGGCCCAGCACCCGGGCGGTATCCTTGAGGGGCTCGCCCCGGCCGGACTGCAGCTCGGTGGCGGCGTTCATGTAATTGCCCAGACCGCCAAGCTGGTAGACACCCACCTCAAAGCTGGTGCGGGTGCGGGTGGAGTTTTTGGAGAACATCAGCGCCACGCTCCTGCCCTTGAGCAGCGCCGAGGTCGTCCCGGCCTTCTGCTCTGCCTTGAGCTCCTCCGCCACATCAAGGATGTGGTGGAGCTCAGCGGGGGAGAGGTCGCTCATTTTCAGCAGATGTTTCATGCCTGCTCCTTTGGAGCCTTCTGCTCCATCTCGGTCAGCACCTCGTTCAGGATGCCCAGAGCCTTTTCCACATCGTGGGCGGTCAGGGTCAGCGGGGGCAGCAGGCGCAGGCGGCTCTTGGCCGTGAGCACCAGCAGGCCCTTTTCGCGGCAGGCGGCCAGCACGTCCGCGGCCTGGATGCCGCCAAAGAACTCGATGCCCACCATCAGGCCAATGCCGGAAAGGTTCTTGACCATGGGCAGCTTGGCCAGACCAGCACGCAGCTGGACGGCCCGCTCACTGACATTGGCCAGGAAGCTCTGATCCATCCGATCCACCACCACATTGGCACCGGCGCAGACCACCGGGTTGCCGCCAAAGGTGGAACCGTGGCTGCCGGGGCCCATGCCCTCGGCGGTCTTCTCGTTCAGCAGAACGGCACCGATGGGCAGGCCGCCGCCCAGGCCCTTGGCCAGCGTGACGATATCGGGCTTGAGGTTGTAGTGCTCACAGCACAGGAAGGTGCCGGTGCGGCCCACGCCGGTCTGCACCTCGTCCACGATGAGGACAAGGTCCTTTTCATCACAGAGGGCGCGCACAGCCTGCACATACTCAGGGTCCAGCGCCATCACGCCGCCCTCGCCCTGGATCAGCTCCAGCATAATGGCGCAGGTATGGCGGTCCACCAGTTCCCGGAGGCCTTCGATGTCACCGGCGGTGGTATAAACAAAGCCCTCGTTGAAGGGGCCAAAGTAGTTGTGGAACACCTCCTGACCGGTGGCGGTCAGGGTGGCAATGGTGCGGCCATGGAAGCTGTTGACCAGCGTGATCACAACATCGCGGCCCTTGCCGTAGTGGTCAAAGCTGTACTTGCGGGCGGCCTTGATGGCACCCTCGTTGGCCTCGGCACCGGAATTCCCAAAGAACACCTTGCTCATGCCGGTGCGCTTGCACAGCTTTTTGGCCAGCTTGCCGCAGGGAGCAGTGTAATAGAGGTTGGAGGTGTGCTGCAGCTTATGGGCCTGCTCGGAGACAGCCTCGGCCCAGGTCAGGTCGCAGTAGCCCAGGCTGTTCACGCCGATGCCGCTGGTGAAATCCAGATACTTCTGGCCCTCGGGGCCCTCGGCATACAGACCGTGGCCCTTTTCCAGTGCAATGGGGTTGCGGTTATAGGTGTGCAGGACATATTCATTGTCCCGCTTGATGACTTTTTCGGAATCCATAGATATACCCTCCTTGGTTAGCGTCCTCGCCCTCTCAGTCTCGCATTCGCTCGCCAGCCCAGGTTGTGGCTCCCAGCAGCTGCTTCGTGCAATTGCACTCGCACCTTGCTGGCCACTGCCCCAACAACTCCTCCCTCAATCCGCCACTGGCGGCGGTCGTCGTCGTTGCCCCCAAAGGGGGAGCCTATTCATCTTTATTATATCGCCCGATATAATTTTCAGCAAGCCTTATTCCTGATGGCTGCGGCGGTAGAACCGGGTGCCGGAGCCCCGGTTGGAGAACAGCTCCAGCAGGATGGAGTGGGGCACGCGGCCATCGATGATGACCGCCTCGTGGACTCCCTGATAGATGGCATCGGCCATGCCGCCGATCTTGGGGATCATGCCGCCCGCAATGATGCCGGCAGCCTTGTAGCCCTCGATCTCGCTGACCTCCACCTCGGGGATAAGGGTGGTCTCATCGTCCTTATCCCGCAGCAGGCCGGCGATATCGGTCATGGAGACCAGCTTCTCGGCCTTGAGGGCAATGGCGATCTGTGCGGCGGCGGTGTCGGCATTGACATTATAGGCCTGGCCCAGATCGTCCATGCCCACCGTTGCGATCACGGGGATATAGCCGCCGTCCAGCAGGGTGGAGATCAGGGTGGGGTCCACATGGATGATCTCGCCCACATGGCCCAGCGCGGGGTCCAGCTCGGTGCAGCGGAGCATCTGGCCGTCCATGCCGCACAGGCCCACGCCGCGGCCGCGCAGCTTTGCCACAAGGTCCTTGTTCACCTTACCGGCCAGCACCTGCTGAACGATCTCCATGGTAGCGTCATCGGTCACACGCAGACCGTTGTTGAAATGGCTCTCCACGCCGACTTTTTTCAGCATCTCGTTGATGGCCGGGCCGCCGCCGTGCACCAGCACCACCCGCACCCCCAGCAGGGTCAGGGTGACAAGGTCGTTCATCACGGCGTTTTTCAGCGTCTCGTTGATCATGGCGTTGCCGCCGTATTTGATGACCATGGTCTTGCCATGGTATTTCTGGATGTAAGGGGTCGCCTCCGAAAACAGGAGGGCCATTTCTTCGTTTTTCATATACTCTCCTTGCCGCCAGCACACTTGCTCCGGCATTCATTTTCCACCAGACAAACTCCTTCCGTCATCGCTGCGCGATGCCACCTCCCTCAAAGAGGGAGGCTTTCAGACCCCTTCCTTGAGGGGGCTGTCGCCGCAGGCGACTGGGGGAGTTTTATCAGGTCCGATAATCCCCGTTGATCTTCACATAATCATAAGTCAGATCACAGCCCCATGCCTTGGCGCTGGCATCGCCGGTACCCATATCCACCTTGACAAGGATATCATGCTCCGCCAGAACTTTGGCAGCCTCGTCCTCGCTGTAGGGGTGGTAGGCGGCGTTCTCGCAGACATAGACCTCACCTGCGGCACTGCTCAGCCAGACACAGACCTTGTCGATGGAGAAATCTCCGGGGGTGTAGCCGATGGCGCAGAGGATGCGGCCCCAGTTGGCATCGCGGCCAAAGACAGCAGCCTTGAACAGGTTGGAGCAGACCACGCTGCGGCTGACGGCACGGGCCGTTTTCAGGTCGGGGGCGTGGGTCACCTCGCAGGTGATGAGGTGGGTGGCACCCTCGCCGTCACCGGCGTGCTCGGCGCACATGTGCTCAGCAATGGCGGTCAGGGCCGCCACAAAAGCATCGTAGTCGGCGTTCTCTTCGCAGATCTCGGGGTTTCCGGCCAGACCGGAAGCCATGATGATCAGGGTATCGTTGGTGGAGGTGTCCAGATCCACGCTCATCTGGTTGTAGGTACCGGGCACCACGGTCTTGAGGGCCTTTTCCAGCAGAGCGGGGGAAACGGCGGCATCGGTGGTGTAGAAGGCCAGCATGGTGGCCATGTTGGGGGCGATCATGCCGCTGCCCTTGCCAATGGCACCCACGGTGCAGGTCTTGCCGCCCAGCTCAAACTGGATGGCGTACTCCTTTTTGTGGGTATCGGTGGTCATAATGGCCGTGGCCGCATCGGTGCTGCCCTGCGCAGTGGCCGCCAGCTTTGCGGCAGCGGCAGGGATTCCCCGGGCAAAGGGGTCAATGACCATGGGCTGGCCAATGACACCGGTGGAGGCGGGCAGCACATCCTCGGCAGGGATGTGCAGTGCCTCGCCCACCAGCGCACAGCACTCCTCGGCCAGAGCCACGCCGTTGGCGGCGCAGGTGTTGGCGTTGCCGCTGTTCACAAGGATGGCCTGTGCATAGCCGTCCTTCAGGTGGGCGCGGTCCACCTTGATGGGCGCACCACAGACCTTATTGGTGGTGTAGACACCGGCGGCGGCACAGCGCACCTCCGCCTTGATGAGTGCCAGATCGTATTTTTCATTATGGTTTGCGCGGATGCCGCAATGCACGCCAGCCGCTGCAAAGCCCTTGGGGGCACAGATGCCGCCCGCAACTTCCTTATACTGCATAACGATTTTCCTTTCCCACAAAGAAATACTCCCTCAGTCACGGCATTCGCCGTGCCAGCTCCCTCACGGAGGGAGCCTTTGCGTAACCGTCAGCTGCAAAAGCCTCACTCTTCGAGGGAGGTGGATGCAAACACCGTGAGCAGACGAAGGGAGTTTTTATTCCAACCCCTGGGTCTCCGGCAGACCCAGCATCAGATTCATACACTGGACTGCCGCGCCGGACGAGCCCTTGCCCAGATTATCAAACAGGGAGACCAGCATCATCTGATCCCCGGCGGCGTTCACGGTGCTGTACAGCTCCATGCGGTCGGTACCGGCCATGGCATTGGAATACAGGCCGTTCTCGGGCAGCGGCTCGTTCAGGGCGTGTACCTTGATGGTGGCGGCATCCCTGTAATACTCCGCCAGCCCTGCGGCCACCTTTTCGGCACCGCCCCAGACCGGCTGGAAGGGCACCAGCACCTGCATCCCGCTGTAATAATCGCAGACCACAGGCACAAAGGCGGGCGGGTTTGCCAGCCCGCTGATCTTCTGCATCTCGGGCAGATGCTTATGGGCAAGGCTCAGACCGTAGCTCTTGGGTGCATCCAGCTTGCTGTGGGCCGGACGGTCGGGGCTTTCGTAATCAGCGATCATCTTTTTGCCGCCGCCGGAATAGCCGGAAATACCGGTGCAGCTGTAAAAATCACCCGCTCCGGCAAGGCCCAGCTCCACCAGAGGCCGCATGATGCTGATAAACCCGCTGGCATAGCAGCCTGGCACCGCCACGCGGCAGGCGTTTTTGATCTTTTCCTTCTGGCCCCTGAGTTCCGGGAAGCCGTAGACCCAGTTGGGATCCGTGCGGAAAGCCGTAGAAGTATCCAGCACCTTGACATCCGGACGGAGCAGGGGCATGACCTCTTTGGAGGCGGCATCCGGCAGGCAGAGGAAGGCGAGGTCAGCCGAATTGATGACCTTTGCCCGCTCGTTCACGTCCTTGCGGCCCTCCTCGGAGATGGAGAGCAGTTCAATTTCGGGCCGGGCAGCCAGACGGTCAGCAATGCGCAGACCCGTGGTGCCTGCGGAGCCGTCGATAAAGACCTTTACGCTCATGCGTTGTTCGCCTCCCATGCGGCCAGCTGGTCCATGGCCAGCCGGATCTGGTTGTTGACGCTTGCCTCGCTGGGGCCGCCGTAGCTGGTGCGGCCCTCACAGCACTTGATGAGGTCGATGGCATCATAGATATCGTTCTCGAACAGGGCGCTGTAGCCCTTGAACTCGTCAAGAGTCAGTTCCTCCAGGGTCTTATCCTTTGCGATGCAGTCGGAGACCATGCAGCCGGTCAGCTTGTAGGCATCCCGGAAGGGCATTCCCTTCTTGGTCAGGTAGTCGGCGCAGTCGGTGGCGTTGATAAAGCCCTTGGCGGCAGCGCGGCGCATATTGGCAGGCAGGGTCTTCATGGTGTCCAGCATGGGGGTGACGGTCTTGAGGCACAGCTCCAGCGTATCCACTGCATCAAAGATGGCTTCCTTGTCCTCCTGCATATCCTTGTTGTAAGCCAGCGGAATGCCCTTCATCATCACCAGCAGGGTGTTCAGGTCACCGTAGACGCGGCCGGTCTTGCCGCGGATCAGCTCGGTGACATCGGGGTTCTTCTTCTGGGGCATGATGGAGGAGCCGGTGGTAAAGGCATCGTCCAGCTCGATAAACTTGAACTCCCAGCTGCACCAGAGGATGATCTCCTCGGAAAGGCGGGACAGATGCATCATGCAGATGGAGATGGCGTTGGCCAGCTCAATGCAGAAGTCACGGTCAGAAACGCCGTCCAGGCTGTTGGCACAGGGTGCGGCAAAGCCCAGCTTTTCGGCGGTGAACTGACGATCCAGCGGGTAGGTGGTACCGGCCAGAGCGCCGGAGCCCAGCGGGCACTGGGCATCCATGCGGGCGGTGGCATCCTCAAAGCGCTGCAGGTCGCGCAGGAGCATGGAGGCGTAGGCCATCAGCGCATGGCCAAAGGTGATGGGCTGGGCGCGCTGCAGGTGGGTGTAGCCGGGCATGACAGCGGTGGTATTCTCCGCGGCCTTCCTGCAGATGACCTTGATGAGCTCCACGATGTAAGCCTGCAGGGTGTGGCTGTAGTCCCGCAGGGTCAGGCGGATATCCAGCGCCACCTGATCGTTGCGGCTGCGGCCGGTGTGCAGGCGCTTGCCTGCATCGCCGATGCGGGCGGTCAGGGTCTGCTCCACGAAGGTATGCACATCCTCGGCGTTGGGGTCGATCTCCAGCGCACCGCTTGCCAGATCGTCGGCAATGGAGGCCAGCCCGCTGAGGATATCCTCGCAGTCCTTTTCGGAGATGATGCCCTGCTTGGCCAGCATGGCGGCGTGGACCCCGCTGCCGCGCATATCCTGCGCGATCATCCGCTGGTCAAAGCGGATGGAGGAGTTGAAATCATTGACGCGCGAATCGACCGCCTTAGAGAAGCGGCCCTTCCAGAGTTGTTCTGCCATCGTTATTGTCCCTCTATCTCAAAATGTTAAAGCTCTGCGCAACCAAACCCCTCAGTCTCGCATACGCTCGACAGCCCCCCTAATAGTGGGGCCCTTGGCATAACGGGAAACTCGCATATCCTCACGCAACGCCAGGGCCGCCCCTACTAGGGGCGGTGGCAATGCGAAGCATTGACGGTGGGGTTGAATCCCTTTAGAAACGGCAAAGCCGCCGCAGGGGAAAACGCTCCTGCGGCGGTGCCGCCGGCAACTATGCCGGTTTTGGAACTCCGTTGTGAAAGTGTAGAAAACACACCGGAGAGAAAGTTGGCTTTGTGTGATCCCGGTGGATCAGCCGCTTAGTCCTCGATCTTCGGCCAGCTCTTGGACAGCTTTGCGCGCTCCTTGATGGACAGGCCGAACAGGTTGATGAAGCCTGCTGCATCTGCCTGGTTGTAATCCTCGTCCTCACCAAAGGAAGCAGTCTGCTCATCGTACAGGGTGAACGGAGAGGTGACACCAGCGTTGATCATGTTGCCCTTGTACAGCTTCAGCTTCACGTCACCGGTCACGGTCTTTGCCAGGCTGTTGGCAAAAGCATCCAGAGCCTCACGCAGCGGGGTGAACCACTGGCCGTTGTAGACGATGTCGGCGTACTTCTGTGCCAGCTGCTCCTTGAGGTGTGCGCTCTCCTTGTCCAGGGTGATGGTCTCCAGAACATTGATGGCCTTGTACAGAATGGCACCGCCGGGGGTCTCGTACACGCCGCGGCTCTTCATGCCCACCAGACGGTTCTCCACGATATCCAGCAGGCCGATGCCGTTCTCGCCGCCCAGCTTGTTCAGGTGCTCCACCAGCTCCACAGCGCCCATCTCCTTGCCGTCAACGGCAGTGGGAACGCCCTTTTCAAAGTGGATGGTCACATAGGTCGGGGTGTCGGGAGCCTGCTCAGGGCTGACACCCAGCTCCAGGAAACCGGGGTGGTTGTACTGGGGCTCGTTGGCGGGGCTCTCCAGATCCAGGCCCTCGTGGCTCAGATGCCACAGGTTCTTGTCCTTGGAGTAGTTGGTCTCGCGGTTGATCTTCAGGGGGATGTGGTGAGCCTCGGCGTAGTCGATCTCTTCGTCACGGCTCTTGATGTCCCACTCACGCCAGGGAGCAATGATGGCCATATCGGGGCACAGGGCCTTGAGGGTCAGCTCAAAACGCACCTGATCGTTACCCTTGCCGGTGCAGCCGTGGCAGATGGCATCTGCGCCTTCCTTGATGGCGATATCGGCCAGCGCCTTTGCAATGCAGGGGCGTGCAAAGCTGGTGCCCAGCAGGTAGTCCTCGTACTTTGCACCGAACTTCAGGGTGGGGAAGATGTAGTTCTCCACAAAGTCCTTCTTCAGATCCAGAACGTACAGCTTGGAAGCGCCGGTAGCCTTGGCCTTTTCCTCCAGGCCGTCCAGCTCAGTGCCCTGGCCCACGTCACCGGAAACGGCGACGACTTCGCAGTTGTTGTAGTTTTCCTTCAGCCAGGGAATGATGATGGAGGTATCCAGACCACCGGAGTAGGCCAGAACGACTTTTTTAATGTTTTCCTTTTTCATAATAAACGCGCTCCTTTTAATAAAAATACACTTTTGTACCCTGATGCGCACTTTCCCTTCGCATCCTCTGTCTTTGATTCGCGGTTGATGCTTTTATTATACGCCACGCGGCTTTTCCGTCAATGCTGAAAACTGCCAAACATGCCGCGCGTTTGCGGCAGGATTTGTTACACTTTGTATGTTTATGCAGTATTATTTGTTTATATTCAAATTTTATGCAGTTAAAATGTATATATGAAATGCAAAAAAGCGCCCCGAAGGACGCTTTCTTTATGCCTGGTATCTTCCCAGGATCTCCTCCACCTGTTCCTGTGTCAGCGGGTGGGTTGGCTCCGGCTTTTCATTGCCCCTGCGCAGGGGCAGCCACCAGGTGGACAAGCCCAGCCAGCCGAACTTATAGGCAGTGTGGGGCTCACGGCCCACACAGGTGAAGCCCAGGCGGGCATGGATACGCTCACTGGCGGGGTTGGGGTCTGCCACAAGGGCGTAGACATTCCAGTAACCCATCCCGTCCAGAATATCCAGCAGGGCGCGGTAGAGGGTATCCCCCACACCAAAGCCCCGGGCATCGGGGGCACAGTAGATGGTGCTCTCCACAGCCCAGTCGTAGGCCTCCCGGGGGTGGTAGCGGTGGGCGCAGGCGTAGCCCAGCAGCTTACTGTCCCCATCCCGGGCCAGCAGCAGAGGGATCAGCGCACGGGTGCTGTCCACCCAGTCCTCATACTCCGGCAGGGAAGAGGGCGTTACCTGAAAGGTTGCCGTGTGGTGCAGGACATACCAGTTGTAGATGTCCAGGATCTCCGCCGCATCGGCCCGGGTGGCCAGCGAGAGCCGGGGCAGGTTCTTCTCAGCCCATTCGGCGCACAGGGCCTCCTTCTGCGCCTTGGTCAGCTTTTTCAGGGCTGCTTCCCGGCGCAGGGCGGCAGATTTGTCTGTGCACCGTTCCAGATACGCGAACCGCTGTGCCCCCAGCGCACGGGTGCACTTGGTCCCCTTCCCGCTCTTGTGGGCGTGCAGGCGGCTGGCCGGGTCATTTGTCCAGCCCGTGTAGAGTTGGCCGCCTGCGCAGCGCACCATATAGACATAGGCCCGCTCCGTCTTCTCCGCTTCCCCGCTCATATCACAGTCTCCCGTTGTTTTTCAGCACCTGACGGCAGGCGGCCAGCGCCGTCTCCTTATCCTTTGCGGTGATGAGGAAGCGGCTGGCGTGGCAGAAGCTGATGCCATCGATGCCGCTCTTCTGCTCAATGATCTCCTGCGGCTGGCCCGCCCAGCTCTGGGGGAAAGGCAGCTTCGGCTTTTTGGTCTTATGGTCGGTCACGCACTGGGCACTCCACCCGCCGCGCTGGCTGGGGTAGATGACGAAGAGGGCGTCGGTCTTGTACAGGCCATTCTTCCAGGGCAGGTAGCAGGGCAGGATCACGATGCCGTCCCGGGAGTTCTTATAGGCCTGCTGCACTTTCTCGTCGGCGCGGTTCACGGCGTTCGCGCTCTCGATCTGGTTTTCCAGGATCTGCTTTGCCACAGCCACCGCCTTGAAGAAGCAGGTGTCCTGATCCTCCTTGGAATCCCACACCGGGTTGAAGAAGCCGATGGCATCGCACAGGCTGTTCTGCTCGCCGGTATTATCGTTCAGGTCAAGGGGCTGGATAAAGTTTTCATCGATGAGCCGGGCCTGACGCTCCCCCACCAGCCCCGGGCCCAGCACCCGCCACAGCAGGCCGAAGGCCGCATAGGGGATGCCGTTGGCGCGGTACTCTCGGGGCTCCTGATGGTGATCGAACATGCCAAAGCCGATATCATACACGATGCCGTCGAAATCGTCCGGTACCACAAAGCCGCGGGTGATCCTGATGTCCGGCCGGATGATCTGCAGCAGCGCCGTTGCAAATACGTCGTCCGCATGGAACTTGCCGGCGTGGGTAAATCCGTTTGCAGGAATTTTCATAACAGCAATACCTCGTTCTCTTTCTTTGGGAACAGTATATCACATTCTGAAGCAGGGGACAAATTTTTGTGCACAACAAAGACCCGCCGGGCAGCATACGCCACACAGCGGGTCTGAAAGGAGGAAGTGCCGTTTCAGGGCACCCTATGAGAAACGTGTGTTTACAGGACGATTGGCTTATCCGGATCAGGTTCCAGGCTTTCACCGTTGGATTCGATCACGCGGCGGTACCACTCGTAGCTCTTTTTCTTGTAACGTTCCAGCGTACCAGAGCCGTCGCTGTTCAGGTCTACATAAATCATGCCGTAGCGCTTTTTGATCTCGGCCGTGGAGCAGGAGATCAGGTCAATGCAGCCCCAGCTGGTGTAGCCCATCACGTCCACGCCGTCGTGCAGTGCTTCGCTGACCTGCACCAGGTGGTCGTTCATGTAGCGGATGCGGTAATCATCCTCCACTGTAAAGCTGCCGTTGCCGTCCGGCACCAGGGTGTCGTTGGCACCCAAGCCGTTTTCGGCAATGAACAGGGGCTTGTGGTAGCGGCTGTACAGCCGGTTCAGGGTGTAGCGCAGGCCCTTGGGGTCGATCTGCCAGCCCCACTCGCTGACCTTGGAATACGGATTGCGCTTGAGGGTGGGGACCATGTTGCTGCCGGTGGGCTCGCCCAGCGAGTGGTCGGCGGCGGCGCAGTTGCTGGAATAGTAGCTGAACGAAACAAAGTCCACGGTGTGGGTCAGGGCTTCGCGGTCCTCATCGCTGATCTCCAGTTGCACGCCCTTTTCCTCAAACACGCGCTTGGCGTAGTAGGGATAGGCACCCAGGGCCTGCACGTCCGAGAACAGGTACACCTCGTTGTCCAGCTCCATCACCTCGATGATGTCATCGGGGTTCGGTGTGAGCGGGTAGATGGTAACGGCCAGGATCATGCTGCCCACCTTGTACTCCGGGTCGATGCTGTGGGCCAGCTGCACAGCCTTGGCGCTGGCCACCAGCTCGTAGTGGATGGCCTGATACAGCTGCTGGTTGCTCAGCTGGGCCTTGGGGGTCAGGATGGCACCGCTGACAAAGGGCTGGTGCAAAATGGAGTTGATCTCGTTGAACGTGATCCAGTACTTCACCTTGCCCTTGTACCGCTCAAACAGGACCTGGCAGTATTTCAGGTACAGGTCGATCATGATGCGGTTGCTCCAGCCGTTGTACTTGCGGGCCAGGGCCAGGGGCGTTTCGTAGTGGGAAATGGTGATGAGCGGCTCGATGCCGTACTTGTGGCACTCGTCAATGACATCATCGTAGAACTTCAGGCCCGCCTCGTTGGGCTGTGCTTCCTCGCCGGTGGGGAAAATGCGGCTCCACGCAATGGAAAAGCGGTAGACCTTGAACCCCATGCCCGCAAAGAGCTTAATGTCCTCTTTGTAGCGGTGGTAGTAATCAATGCCTTTCAGCTTGAGGTTGTCGGGGGTCGGCTCCTCGGTGATGACCTTGAAGCCCTTGGGCAGCACATCCTGGATGGACAGGCCCTTGCCATCTTCCAGATAGGCACCCTCGCACTGATTTGCGGCCGTTGCGCCGCCCCAGAGGAAATTTCTCGGGAAATACATACAGGTTCCTCCCTAATGTTGCAGCGTCCGGGGATCAGTTCTTTTTCTCGTCACGGAACAGGACGAACGAGACGATAAAGGCCACCACAAAGGCAATGGCTGCACCGGCGCAGGCATAGTAGAAGTTGGCCATGGGGGTATCCAGGCCAATGTAGCTGGGCAGGGTCAGCAGACCGGGAGAGCCGCCGGAGTAGTTCTTGGTGTTCATCAGGCCCATAAAGAAGCCGCCCACGCCGCCGCCAGCCATGGCTGCGATCATGTTGGTGCGGATCTTCATGGTAACGCCGAACAGGACCGGCTCGGTGATGCCACAGACGGCGGTGATACCGGTGGCGGAGGTCAACTGCTTGAGTTCGGGGTCCTTGGTCTTGATGGAAACGGCCAGAGCAGCAGCGCCCTGTGCCACGTTGGAGGCCAGCTGGCCCGGATAGATGATGGTGTCAAAGCCGATGGTCATACGGTTGTTGATGCCAATGGGGGTCAGAGCGTGGTGGGTACCTGTCATGACCAGGAACGGCAGGAACACGCCGACGATGGTGGGCACCAGCCAGGGTGCCAGGGTGCTCAGGCCATTGATCACAGCTGCCAGGGCGTTGGAGACCACATAGCCCACCGGGCCCAGCACACACAGGGTGGCAATGCCGCAGATGAACATGGTCAGCAGCGGAGCGGTAAAGAAGCGGATGGCTTTGGGGGAGATGCGGGTAGCCCAGGGCTCCACCTTGGACATCAGCAGCACGCCCAGGATGATGGGGATCACGGACGAAGAATAGGAGGCGTTATAGATGGGCAGCATGAAGATGGTGATGGCCTCGCCGCTTTCCTTGGAGGCAGCCACCAGGTTCACAAAGCTGGGGTGGATCAGGATGCCACCCAGCATCATGGCCAAGTAGGGGTTGCAGCCCAGCTTTTTCGCCGCCGAGTTAGCCAGCAGGATGGGCAGGAAATAGAACGTGGCATCGCCCATGAAGTTGATGACCTGGTAGGTGCTGGACGTATTGCTGACCAGCTTGAACGCCACCAAGATGGCCAGCACGGCCTTGATCATGCCTGCTGCGGTCAGCGGGGGCAGGATGGGGGTAAAGATGCCGGTCAGGGTGTCGATGACACGGTCGTACCACTTGCCCTTGGGGGCGGGGGCTGCGGCGGCAGGGGCGGTGCCCAGCATCCCGCTGAGCTTCTCGTACACCTGCGTGACCTCGGCACCAATAATCACCTGATACTGGCCGTTTGCCTGGGCAACGCCCACAACACCGGCCAGGCCCTTGATGGCATCGGTATCGGCTTTTGATTCATCTTTCAGGTTAAAGCGCAGACGGGTGGCACAATGGGTGGCGTTGCTCACATTCTCGGCACCGCCCACCAGGCTGAGGATCTGTTTTGCCAATGCGCCGTAATCTTCTTTTTTTGCCATTTGCAATTCCTCCATGATGGTTTGATCCAGGGTGATCCGGAGCCTGCTGCGCAGAAGCTCTGCGTCAGCCACACCGGGCAGCCCGCGGATCGCGTTGAGGTCGATCACACTGCGGTCCTTTACGGTAACGGACAGACAGCCGCTGCGGAAATCACACATGCCTATGTTTTCTTTTCCGCCGGCCGGAGCAGCCAGCTGCTCCAGGAACTGTTTACGATCCATGGCAGAGGACCTCCCTCTCGGTCAATATCTTCTGAACCGCCCAACGCGCGCCATTGGGTGGATTCATGCAAAAAGGTGGGCAGGGAAGCGGGCCGGTTCAGGCCTCGTTCTTCTCCTGCAGGCGGGTGATGTGCAGCATGAGGTACACGATCTCCTCATCGTTGCACTGCCAATTCCAAGTGGCCTGGAAATAGTCCGCGATAGCGCGGGCACACTGATACACCCGCGGGTACTCCCGCCGCATCTGGGCCAGCATCCCGCTGATCCGCTCCTCCACCTGCCTGCAGGAGGCAAGCCGCTGGATGAGGTAGCGCAGATGCATGGAAAACCGGGAATACGAAAAGCTCTCTTTGTTGAGCGTAATAGCAAGCTGTTTCTCCACGATGCCGTCCACGTCCGAAAGGGCCTTGAGCGTCATCATCATGGAGTGCATATCGCCCGCTTCCGCCTCGGCGTTGATGAGGTGGAGGGCAATGTTCACCACCTCGCTGTCTGGCAGCTTCAGCCCGGCTTCCCGCGCCAGCAGCTCCCGTGCCTGTTTGGCCAGCTCTGTCTCCTTGGGGTACAGGTGGCGCACATCGTAAGCCAGCGGGGTCGAGATCTCGATGCCCTTGCGCAGCCGCTCCGCCGCAAAGTTCAGGTGGTCGGCCAGGGTAAAGGGCAGGTTTGGGTTCAGCGCACAGTCCAGCTCGATCTCAGCCCGCTCCGTGATCTCGGCGCAGGCCAGCACCAGCGGGCGGGGCAGATCGGCCGCCATGCCAAAATATTTGGGGTTCACGTCGTAAAACGTTCGCTCGATGCGGGAAAGATCCGTCAGCTCGTAAGGCATTTTGGGGAACCCGACCCCCCGGCCAAGCACCACCAGCTCCTTGCCGTTTCCGTCCAGTGCCAGGGCGGCATTGTTGTTGATCTGTCGGATGATTTTCATACCGTTCTACTCCCTGCATCGAATTTTCGGACAAAAAGAAAAACCCCGAATGCAGCAGCTCACACTACTCCCCTTGTTTTAGAAAGGGAATTCGATGCAAGTAGCGCCTCCGAGGAGTAACGTCTTGTTTTTACGAATTTATAATACCAAAGGTTCTTTGCTGTGTCTATTCGCACGATACCCAAAAAAGCGTATTGTTTTTTGTGCACCGTGAAAAGTGTAGCAAAAAGCCGCCGGGCAGAAAAATGCCCGACAGCCATTGGTTCAAGCTAAATTCTATGCACTTACTTTTTCCGGCTGCGCGTCTTGGTCACAGCCGTGGTGGGCTTCACGGCAGGGGAGAGGTTCGGCTTTTCGGTGAGGGCGGTGGTGGTGGGCTCGCCCAGTGCCAGCACCTCGGCCAGCTCCTTCTGCACCTTGGCATTGACAGGGTCGTTCACGGCCAGCACATCGGAGTAGAACTGCTCCATCTCTTCGCGGGTGGAGAAAGTTGCAACGTACATCTGGTTGCCCATGGCACCGGACAGAGCCTCAGGGATGCGGTCCACCATCCGCATATTCTTCTGGTACTTCTGCATGATCTGCTCATGGCTGTACACAAAGTTCTTGCCATCGCGGCGGCCTGCAAAGGGGCAGTAGTAGTGCTCGCCCACCGGCATATCCGTGCCGCCGAAGGCGATCATATCTGCCCAGATCTTGTACACGTTGGTGGAGCGGGCAAAGTTGATCATATCCGGGGTAAAGCCGCCGCAGGGGCGCATATTGACCTCCAGCGCCACGAGCTGGCCCTTTTTGCCCATGCTGGCCTGATCCTCGGTCATGCGGAAGAACTCAAAGTGGACGAATCGGCTCTTCACGCCAAAGCTCTTGACGGCGGCACGTCCGGCGGCGCGGGTATCCTCGGGCAGATCCTTGATGATATAGTAGATGGAGTTATCGTTGTCGTTGACGATGTCCATGATGGACACCGGGCTGACGTTGCCCGCCTCAAAGATGGGGTTGCCGCTGCCGTCGATGATGGCATCGTAGCTGTTGACCTCGGCATGGACGAACTCCTCCATGATGTAGGAGAGGTCGGGGTGATAGGTGCTCTTGTAGAGCAGGAAGCGCTTCAGCTCCTCATCGCTGGACAGCTTATGGGTATCGGAGGCACCTACACCGTTGTCCGGCTTGACCACCACCGGATAGCCCACCTCATCGATGAACTTCCTGCAGCCTTCCAGGTCGTCCACCATGTGGTAACGGGCGGTGGCGATGCCGGCCTTCTGGTAATACTCCTTCATCTTGCTCTTGTACTTGATGCGGGGCATATCCTCGGTCTGGAAGCCGGACTTGATGTTGAAGTCCGTGCGCAGGGCTGCATCCCGCTCCAGCCAGTACTCGTTGTTGGATTCCAGCCAGTCGATGCGGCCATACTTGAAGGCGAAGAACGCCACCGCCCGGTAGACCTCGTCATAATTCTCCAGACTGCCGACCTTGTAGTATTCGTTCAGGCTGTCTTTCAGCTCCGGCTTCAGCTCATCATAGGGCTGGTCACCGATGCCCAGCACGTTCATGCCGTTATTTTTCAGCTCCCGGCAGAACTGCCAGTAGTTTGTGGGGAAATTGGGGGAGATAAAGATAAAGTTGCTCATTGTTGCTCGTTCCTTTTTCACACTTACGTTCTCTGCCAAAGAAGACAGGGCCCGCCATTTTATCACAGACGCTCAGACTTGCCCGACATGCCAAGGGCTCCCCTACTAGGGGAGCTGGCGAGCGGCAGCGAGACTGAGAGGTTTAACCCAAAATATAAGGCATATAATACACGACCTGCTGATACCACCAATCCCAGTCGTGCTTGACATCATAGCCCCACAGGTCCACCCAGACAGGGATGCCTTTCTGCTCAAAGATCTGCTTGAGCTGCCGGGTGGTATCGGGCTGCTCCCAAGCGCCCTGACCGCAGCAGATGACCGCCTTCCTGCTGCGGTAGAGGTCCATATAGGGGTGATCGGTGGGGAAGTTGGCCATGTAATCCACAGGGGAGTTCTGGTAGACCACCTCGTCCATGTAATCGCCAAAGCCGTATTTTGCGGTGTAGATGCCGCTGAGGGCCAGACAACCATCGAAAAGATAGGGGAACCGCAGGTAGAGGTTGACGGCATGGGTCGCACCCAGGCTGCAGCCAAAGGCGATCACGCCGGGGAGGCTGTCCCAGCCGTTGCGCTCCTTGGCGATATACTGGATCTTGGGCACAACTTCCTCCACGATGTAGCGGATCCACTGCTCATAACGGCGGATCCGCCAGTAGGGGTCGCCGTTGGTGTCGGACCAGGTCTCCTGATCGATGGTGTCGATGGAGATGACCATGATCTGCCCGGATTCGATCCACGGTGCCAGCGTACCGGCCATGTGGAAGTCCTCAAAGTCGAAGAAACGGCCATCCTGACAGGGGATAAAGAGCATGGGGCGGCCTGCGTGGCCGTAGACCTTGCACTCCATCTCCCGGCCCAGTGCGGGGCTGTAATCCTTGAAGTATTGTGTTTCCATGTAGTTCCCTCCTCTATAAAAAACCTCTCAGGCGCTCCGCGCCAGCTCCCCTAACAGGGGAGCCAAGCGGCTTTTTTTTTCCTCCCCTCGGGGGGGGGGGGCGCGCGCAAAGC